>Ga0114930_10002007_pt1 | contig 18700 bp, 12 predicted proteins | sample AnhtaG_FD_87300 | JGI IMG/M metagenome (GOLD analysis project Ga0114930, IMG submission 87300) | Deep subsurface microbial communities from Anholt, Denmark to uncover new lineages of life (NeLLi) - Anholt_01485 metaG | ecosystem: Environmental > Aquatic > Marine > Oceanic > Sediment | place... | reverse complement strand
TGATCAGTCAGGCGGCTCAAAGAAATATCCCTCTTGTATTGGTCTATGGCCGCCTGTCGGAAAAGGCATTCAGGATGTACCGATACGTCAGGCCATTTACGAAAAAGCTGCTGGCTCTGTATGACCGGTTCTTTTTCAAGACGGAAGGTGACTTTGAACGATACCGACACTTTGGTGTGACACCGGGGAATTCGGTGGTGGTTGGCGACATGAAATTCGACGCCCCTTTGCTGCCGCGTTCGGGAGGGCGGCGCAGCGAAATACGGGCACGCGCCGGTGTTTCAGGCGACCATTTTCTGCTGGTGGCAGGCTCGACGCGCCCCGGCGAGGAGGCCATTCTTGCCAACGTCTTTCGCGCCGTTCACGCCAAGCACAAAAACTTCCGAATGATTATTGCCCCTCGCCATGTGGAGCGGGTTGGTGAGGTTAAAGCACTGTTGGAGGAAAAAGGGCTGCCATGCGACCTTTACGGTAACACTTCCACGGCCAACGGCATTATCTTGGTCGACAGGATGGGCTTTTTGAATGATCTCTACATAGCTGCCGATTTGGCCTTTGTCGGCGGGACGCTGGTCGATATTGGCGGTCATAATATATTGGAACCGGTCTGGGCCGGCACGCCGGTGATCTTTGGGCCGTATCTGAGCAATGTCTCGGAGGCAGCCGACTATATACTGGCAAACAGCTATGGAGAGAAGGTCGCATCCGAAAGCGATCTGGCGGGGCTTCTTCAGCAAGTCATCGCCGGCGAGCTCTCTTTCTCCGTGAAAACGGAAAACGATTTGCGCAACTCTCCGACGGCAATGGCCGGGGATTACATTCTGAAGAGATTGAAAGGTGCTTGAAAGAATCTGGAAGAAGATCCTCCGGCGCAAGCCTTATTCGCTCTGGGTGTTTCCGGCTATCCTTTTGTGGTTTTGCTCTCTTGGTTATCGTTTGCTCTTCAGGATTCGCCAGTCGAGAGTGGCGCCGGCTATTCGGGTGGAAGTTCCCGTCATTTCAGTGGGGAATATCACGGTTGGTGGAACCGGAAAAACGCCGCTAGTCGAACTCCTGGCGCGATCCTTTTTAGATGAAGGGCTTCGGGTGGGAATTGTTTCCTCCGGTTACGGCCGACCTTCCGAGGTCTCATTCATGGAGCCTGGCTACAAAGTGCAAAAGCGGCCGGCCGATGAGACCGGCGACGAAGTGCAGCTTCTGGCGGCGCTTCTGCCGGAAGCCATCTTCTCGGTGGACCGGTCAAAGTCGGCTGCGGCCCAGTGCCTGGCTGATTCTGCCAGCGTTGATCTGGTGATTGTCGACGACGGTTTTCAGCACTTCGGTCTCGCGCGAGACCTGGATATCGTGACCTTCGATGCGGCTATCAGCCGCAGGATGCTCAAGCTGTTTCCATACGGTGTGTTGCGAGAACCACTGTCGGCACTGAAGCGTGCAGATATGATCATAATCACCCGCTCCAATTTTGCGCGCGACCGGGGGCTGCTGCAAAGGAAATTGAAACAGATAAGTCCCGACGCCGCCTATTATTATGCTCCCTTCATAATCGACGAGCTGGTCGGTTATGACCGCCGACTGCCGGTGAAGTACCTTGAGGACAAATCGGTCTTTTTGTTTGCGGGAGTGGGCAATTTTGGGCCGTTGCGAAGGCAGGTAGCGGCCCTCTCAGGTGACCTTGACTACGCCATGGAGCTGTCTGACCACCAGCAGTACAACCAGCGTCTACTTTCAAAGATCAGGTCGCTGGCAAACAGGTTCGACTCGGACGTGATTGTCACAACCGGCAAGGACTGGGTCAAGCTGGGCGGCTTTGATTTCGGACGGGAAATCTATTATCTTACGCAATCGATAGACCTTGATCCGGGTGAAGAGAAATTGGTTGCTCATTTGCACGATAAACTTGGCCTTAAAAGGCGGTGACACTGATGGAACGGCGGTATGATTTTCTGGTTATCGGCAGCGGCATTGCCGGGCTTTTTTACACCCTCGAGGTGGCTGCCCGCAATCCCGGCGCCAAGCTGGCCATTGTGACCAAAAAGGGAGAGAAGGATACCAATACTAACCGGGCGCAGGGTGGTATTGCCGCCGTTTTGGGCAAAGCTGACTCGGTTGAAGTGCATGTCAACGATACGCTGAAAGCCGGCGGTGGTCTGTGCCACCGGGATGTAGTGGAGCGGGTGGTGGAAAGTGGACCTTCGGTAATCGAAGAGCTGATTGCCTATGGTGTGAAGTTTACCCGGGTGGAGGGGCGGTACGACTTGGGCCGCGAGGGAGGGCATTCTACAAATCGGGTGGTGCATGCCGCGGACCTGACCGGTCGTGAGATTGAACGCGCCCTGGTGACAGCCTGTCACGAGAAACCAGGCCAGATTGATATTTACCAAGATCATATAGTCCTCGACCTCATTACCTACCCCGCCGACGGCCGGGAAGTATGCGCCGGGGCGTTTGTATTTTCCGAACAGAGACGCTCCTTTGACGCCTTTTATGCTCCTGTCACCATGCTGTCGACCGGCGGCCTCGGACAGGTATATTTTCATACCACCAATCCCAGAATAGCCACCGGCGACGGGGTAGCTATGGCCTATCGGGCCGGTGTGTCGGCGGCCAATCTCGAATTTGTCCAGTTTCATCCCACGACGCTGTATAATCCCGGCCGGTGGCCCTTTCTGATTTCTGAGGCCGTTCGCGGCGAGGGAGGCATACTGAAAACGGTCGACGGTCGGCGTATCATGGAAGACGCCCACCCATTAAAAGACCTCGCCCCGCGCGATATCGTGGCCAGGACAATTGACAAGGCATTGAAGGAAAGCGGTGAAGAGTATGTTCTTCTCGATGTCAGTCACGTGGACAGCGAGCATATCAAGCAGCGGTTTCCCAACATTTACAGGGAGTGCCTGCGGCGCGGCTTTGACATAACCCAGCGCTCGATTCCCGTGGTGCCATCGGCCCACTACGCCTGCGGAGGGGTGCTCTCAACAATCGAGGGCGAGACTGAACTTCCCGGTCTGTTTGTGGCTGGTGAGGTGGCGATGACCGGTATGCACGGCGCTAACCGGCTGGCATCAAACTCCCTGCTGGAGGCAGTTGTGATGGCCAAATTTGCTGCCGGAAAGTCGACCGAGTATTTCAAGCAGACCGGTCTCCCAGAGGTGATTCCGGTTGATAACTCGCTTTACTCGTCTCTGCGTTACCCGCGCGAGAAAGTGCTTATCGCCCACGACCGGCGTCAGCTCCAGCGGGTAATGTCCGATTTTGTCGCCATTGTCAGAACCAAAGACCGTCTCAATCTCGCTTTAGAGAAAGTGCATCGCATAAAGGACGCCATTGAGCAGTATTACCTGGCTACCCCGGCGACCTACGGCGTGGTTGAACTGCGCAATATGGCCACCGTGGCTGAGTTGATAATAAAGTCCGCGTTGATGAGACGTGAATCACGCGGGCTGCACTATGTCGAAGATTACCCCGAAACGGATGACGCTTACCTGAAAGATACTATCATCGAGGGGAAGTTGCGCCAGAGGAGTCAGAGTGGCCAGGCATCTTGAGATGGTCCTCATTCTCGATTTTGGCTCGCAGTACACCCAGTTGATTGCTCGGCGAGTGCGAGAAGCGCACGTCTACTGCGAAATCATTCCCTGCGATGCCGATTTGAGCCGCTATGCCGACCGGAATGTGCGCGGCTACATCCTCTCTGGCGGTCCGTCCTCGCTTTCTGATTCCGGTGCTCCCCGTCTTGACCCTTCATTCTTTGATCTCAACAAACCAATTTTGGGCATCTGTTACGGCATGCAGCTTCTGGCCGACCGCTTCGGGGGCAAACTGGTCCGCTCTGATACCCGGGAATACGGCCGCGCGCACTTCACCGTGGCCGACGACCGGGGGTTGTTCTCCGGTATCCCAAAGCTCAGTCAGGTCTGGATGTCACACGGCGACTCAATCGTTGAAATGCCAAAAGGCTTTCATCTGATTGGTTCCACCGATTCGCTTGAAGTAGCGGCCATTGCCGACCATGACAGGATGATCTATGGCGTCCAGTTTCACCCGGAGGTGCATCATACCGAAGAGGGGAAAAGCATCCTTCACAATTTTCTGTTCGAGATCTGCGGGCTCAAGGGTGACTGGACAACCGAAGCCTTTATCGACAGCGCCGTGCAAAAGATTCGGCAACAGGTGGGCGACAACCGAGTCATTTTAGGCATCTCCGGCGGCGTTGATTCTACCGTGGCGGCCATGCTTTTGCACAAGGCGGTCGGCGATAACCTGCACGCGGTGTTTCTCGACAATGGCCTACTGCGCAAGAACGAGTTTGAAGAAGTTGTGGCCAGGATCCGGACGCTTAATATAAACCTGCATCCGGTCGACGCCTCATCGCTCTTTCTGGAACGTCTGGCCGGTGTCGTTGATCCGGAGCAGAAGCGCAAAATCATCGGCAGTACCTTTATCGATGTCTTTGAAGATGAGGCAAAGCGGATCGGGCAAATCAATTTCCTCGCTCAGGGGACGCTCTACCCCGACGTGATCGAGTCGGTGTCGTTCAAGGGACCATCGGCGACTATTAAATCACACCACAATGTTGGGGGGCTGAAAGACCTGATGAAGCTCAAGCTGGTGGAGCCGCTTCGCGAGCTGTTCAAGGATGAAGTGCGCGCTCTGGGGCAGACGCTCGGTTTGCCAGAGACGTTTATTCGCCGTCACCCTTTTCCCGGGCCGGGACTTGCGGTTCGCATTCTTGGAGAGGTCACGCAAGAGCGGTGCGATCTGCTGCGCGAAGTTGACGCCATCTTCATCGAAGAGCTGCATAACAAGAGCATCTACGATGATATCTGGCAAGCGTTCGTCGTACTTTTACCGATCAAGGCAGTGGGGGTGATGGGGGACGAGCGCACCTATGAGCATGTCGTCTCCCTGCGCGCAGTGACCTCGGTTGACGGCATGACCGCCGACTGGGCGCGTATCGACCCTGAAATCCTGGCTGAGATTTCCAACCGCATTATCCGCACCGTCAAGGGAGTCAACCGGGTGGTCTATGACATCTCCTCCAAGCCGCCGGCGACAATCGAGTGGGAGTGACAAGGAGAGTTCCGCGCACACGGGCCGGGGACGATTGAATGGGAGTAAGCAGCAGACAAAGACTCACAGTGCGGGAAACGCGTGGCCGCGATCTCTGATCGCGGCGTTAGCTGGCTATGAATCGAAAACCGCCCCCAAACAAGTTTGAGGGCTCCACCCGTCGCGGAGTTAAAGTGACGCGAATGCTTCTCTGGTCGGTCATAGTTGTCGCAGGGGCTTTGTTGTTTATCTGTGTCACGCTGTATTTCTATCAGACAAAGCTCGTCTTCTACCCTACCCGCGAGTTTGCCATAACGCCGAGCCAGCTCCAACTACCATACGAGGACGTATATATCAACGTAACAGCAAAAGAACGGATACACAGCTGGTACTTTCCGGCAAACAATCCGGATAGCGTCAAAGATAGGCCTGTGGTGCTGTTTTGCCACGGAAACGCCGGCAATATCTCCCATCGGCTGGAGACGGCTGAGTTGATTTTACACCTGGGGGCAAGCATCCTACTATTCGACTACCGCGGATACGGAAAGTCAGACGGTTCCCCCTCAGAGGAGAACGTTTACACCGATGCCAAGGCCTGCTATAACTGGCTGGTGGAGCAAAAGGGAGTGCGGCCTGAAAACATTATCCTGTTTGGCCGTTCGCTGGGGGGAGCGGTTGCGATTGAGCTGGCTCGGCGGGTCAAATGCAGTGGACTGGTTGTCGAATCCTCGTTTACCTCAGCGGCGGAGATGGGGAAAAAGATGTTTCCCTTATTCCCTATTAAGTACCTACTGCGATACAAGTTTGACTCAATTAGAAAGATCGGTGCTTTGACCTGCCCGGTTTTGGTGACGCATTCGCTCGATGATGAGATTATCCCCTTTGAGATGGGCCGGCAGCTTTTCGCCGTCGCCAACGATCCAAAGCAATTTGTTACTTTACGCGGCGGGCATAATGAATGGGAATACTTTGCCGACACTGCCTACACATGCGTCCTGAGTGATCTCATACACGGCCGCCTAAGCCCTTCCAGATAGTAATCTGACAGGCTGCTGAAAAAGGGGATTTCCATGGTCGGCGTATGACCTTAGGCTATCTCATAAGTTGATAATCAGAGTTTCGTCAGGTCTTGCCACCGACGAAATCGGAGGTGTGACCTGACGAGCCGTCCAATAAGAGTGTGTTGTTTAACGGGTTTTGACATCTGTCGGTTCATTCGCCGAAGGCGAGTCCACATCTGCCCCACAGGTGGTGTGGTCTCGCGTAGGTGGCGGCCTTGTGTCGCCACAAGTCCTTGCGATGGGCGGAGACAAGCCCCGCCCCTACGCGGTTGTGTCGGCTTATGAGACAGCCTCTCCACATTTGCCCCACCCTCGAAAACTCTTTACAAAAATTGCCGATTAAACTACATTATGCAGCCGTGTAATGACCTAAGTCTGAGAGTCTTGCGAAGATGAATTTTGACACGCTGAAAGACAATTTTTCCATCCCGGCCGCCGAGGAAAAAATCCTCGAGTTCTGGGAAAAACACAGCGTCTTTCAAAAAGCACAAGAAGCGGCTAAGGACAAACCCCATTTTGTCTTTTACGAGGGCCCGCCGACAGCCAACGGGCCGCCGGGTATTCATCACGTTATCTCCCGCACAATCAAGGACTTGGTGTGCCGTTACAAGGCTATGAAAGGATTCCGGGTCGACCGCAAAGCGGGCTGGGACACGCACGGCCTGCCGGTGGAAATTGCCGTCGAAGAAGAGCTGAATCTCGAAAGCAAGGCCAGGATTGTCGAATATGGAATCAGCAAATTTAACCAGAAATGCCGCGAGTCGGTCTTCAAATATGTCAATGACTGGAATGAAATCACCCGCCGCATCGGCTACTGGCTGGATCTCGACGACGCCTATGTCACCCTGACCAATGATTATATCGAGTCCGTCTGGTCAATTTTGAAGACCTTCTATGACCGCGGTCTCATTTACAAGGGGTACAAAACGGTCCCCTTCTGCCCCCGTTGCGGCACCGGCCTCTCCAGCCACGAGGTGGCCCAGGGATACGAGTTGGTGAAGGACCCGTCGATCTATGTGAAGGCGAAAGCGGCCGATGACGACTTCTTCTACCTACTGTGGACCACCACACCCTGGACTCTTCTCTCCAACGCCGCCCTGTGCATGAAACCCGACGCCGACTACGTCATGGTCGAACATGAGGGAGAAAAGCTGGTTTTAGCCGAAGCCCTTGTCGACAGGGTGTTTGGTGAATACAAGAATGTTATCGAGCGCTACAAAGGCTCTGATTTCCTCAAACGGAAGTATGTGCCGCTTTTTGACACTTTCAAGAACGAGGCCGACAGCGCCTTTTATATTATTAACGGCGACTTTGTCACCCTCGAAGACGGCACCGGCATAGTTCACATCGCGCCCGGCTTTGGCGCCGATGACTACGAGATTGGGCAGGAGTATGGCTTGCCGGTGTTACAGGCGATTGAAGCCAACGGTATTTTCAAAGACTTTGCCGGTCCGTATGCCGGTATGTTCATCAAGGATGCCGACCCGCTGATCATCAAGGACCTAAAAGCGACTGGCAAGCTTTTGAAAAAGGAAACATACGAGCACAACTACCCTTTCTGCTGGCGCTGTCACGCCCCGCTGATCTATATCGCCCGCCAGTCCTGGTATTTGAAAACTACCGCTTTCAAGGATCAGCTCATAAAAAATAACAATGCCATCGGGTGGCACCCTGATGAAATCCGCTCCGGCCGCATGCTCAACTGGCTGGAAAACAACGTCGACTGGGCTCTTTCGCGAGAACGCTTCTGGGGCACCCCCCTGCCGATCTGGATTTGCGACAACCCTGAGTGTGGGAAACAAACAGCTATCGGTTCTATTAAAGAGCTGAGAGATAAGAGCATCAGAGATGAGACAAAAGAGGAGCAAGCTCTGGGCACCCTCGATCTGCATAAACCGCAAATGGATGAAATAAAGCTGGCTTGCCGGTGCGGAGGTACGATGAGCCGCGTTCCGGAGGTCATTGACTGTTGGTTCGACTCCGGCGCCATGCCCTACGCTCAGTGGCACTACCCTTTTGAAAACAAAGAGGAATTTGAAAGACATTATCCCGGTGATTTCATTTCTGAAGCCGTGGACCAAACCCGGGGATGGTTCTACTCTCTACTGGCTATTTCTACCCTGCTTTTCGACAAGCCCCCGTTTAAGAATGTCATCGTTTTCGAGCACATTCTCGACAAGGAGGGCAAGAAGATGTCCAAGAGCAAAGGGAACGTGATCGACCCCTTTGCTACCATCGACAGGTTCGGTGCCGACCCGGTCCGGTGGTATCTGGTGTCAACCTCCAATCCGTGGCTGCCGACCCGCTTTGACCTGGACGGCTTAGCCGAGGTAGTCCGCAAATACTTTGACACCCTGCGCAATACCTATTCCTTCTTCGCACTCTACGCCAATATCGACCAGGTGGCCGAAGAGGCCGAAAACCAGGGGCTGTCGATAGAACAATACTTAGAGAAAAAAGCCGGCGCGCCAGAACGCTTCGACCGCTGGATCACTTCTCGCTACCACACTCTGGTCAGGGATGTTAACGCTTCCTTTGACAACTATGAAATCACCCACCCGGTTCGGTCAATCCAGACCTTTGTTATCGACGAGCTGTCTAACTGGTACGTCCGCACCAACCGCCGCCGTTTCTGGGCCAAGGCCGACGACCCGTCCAAGATGCGGGCCTACCTGACGTTATATCGCATTCTAGCCGGAGTCTGCCGACTGACGGGCCCCGTTACTCCTTTTGTCTCAGAGTTGATCTTCAAGGAGCTGATGGGCAAAAACCGGGCAAAGTATGGCCTGCCGCTTTCTGTCCATATGACCGACTACCCGCAGCCGGACGAGACACAGATAGACACGGAGCTGGAAGAGAGTATGGAGCTGATCCAAAAGGTTGTCTCGCTCGGTCGTGCTGCCCGCTCAAGAAAAAACCTCAAAGTCCGACAGCCGCTTTCCCGTATATTGATCGCGCTGCCCAAGCAGGCCGACCAGCAGCGGATGGAAGGGTATATCGATATCATTAGAGAGGAGCTGAATATCAAAGAGGCTGTTTTCAGCCCTGACGCCGATCAGTACGTGAGCTATTCAGCCCAATTGAACTTCAAACTGGCCGGGCCCAAGCTGGGAGCTGATGTCAAAAAGGCCGCCGCGTACCTTAACACTCTCGACTCGGAAGCAGTGAAACAATTCACCCACTCGAAGCAAATGTCGTTTGAGTTAGACGGCAGAAGAATCGTCCTCACGGATGAGGATGTCGACGTAACCAAGAGCGAGAAAGCAGGCTATGCCGTGGAGAGCGACGGCCCGATAACGGTCACCTTGATAACTGAGTTGACCGAGGAGCTGATTGGCGAGGGGTTCGCCCGCGAAATGGTCAACAAGATTCAGAATATGCGCAAAAGCTGTGGATTCGACGTCACCGATTATGTCAACGTCAGGGTAAGTTCTTCAGAGCGGCTCAAAGCCGCAGCTATGAAGTACGACGAGTTTATCCGGCGTGAAACGCTGGCGCATAGGATTGAGTTCACCGACTGGGAGTCGGTTGGTGACGGCAGAGAGTGGAACATTAACGGCGAAAAGGCAGCCATCGCAGTAGCGAAAGCATAAAGTTAGAGAACACCATGCGTAAGTCCGATTTACAAAAATACGAGAAGCTGTTGCAGGCCAAAAAGAAAGCCCTGCTGGAGGAGATAGCGGCGACCATGAAAGACCGGGTTTCTACTACCATCAGGGAGTCTACCGGCGACATATCGTCCTATTCGTACCACATGGCGGACCAGGGCACTGACGCCATGGAGCGGGAACTGGCTTTTATGTTTGCCTCCAAGTCCGGTCGGCTTGTTTATCACATCGACGAGGCGCTGCGGCGTCTAAAAGAAGGAGAGTACGGCAAATGCATCAGGTGCGGCAAACCGATCAGCAACGCCCGCCTCAAGGCCGTCCCCCACGCCCGCATGTGCATCGAGTGCAAATCAGCCGAAGAGGGTCCAGGACCTGCTCGCTAACACCTGGACAAAGCTCCCCAGGCTGATAGGTATCATTCTGGGAGTCGCCACCATTGACCAGCTCGTCAAGGCCTGGGCGGTGCACTATCTTGCCGACAAACTCTCGGTGGAAGTGTTGGGGCGCTTTTTCATGCTGACCCTGGTGTACAACGAGGGCGGCGCACTGGGAACCAGTATCGGCTCTTCAACGTATTATCTCATCTCGTCAATCCTGATACTCATCTTCGTTCTGTACTACCTTTTCGTCAACCGAAACTACACCCGCATTGCCTACCCGCTGGCCTTCACTGCCGGTGGAGCTGTTGGCAATATCATCGACCGGATTCGGCTGGGCAGAGTGATTGACTTTCTTGACGTGGATTTCTTTGACATCAACCTTCTCGGATATCACCTGGATCGCTGGTGGACGTTTAATATCGCCGACGCCGCTATAAGTTGCTCCATCGTCTTCCTCCTTATCAATGTCTTCCTTACGCGCCGAAGGCACGCGGCCGATCCGCAGGAGTCCGTTGCAGACTAAGGTCCTTTGTAGCGGCTGCGGCTTTCCACACACATAGATTACGAGTGGTAGAAGTCACTATCTCCCGCCACTAAAAATTACGAGCACAGCCCTTTATAATTGCCGCGAAATTGCGTATATATGCTTACAATGAGAGTAAGAGGTGTCAAAGGCGGCAATCCTGAGGAGCCGCGAAAAGACAACATAACTGGAAGATAAAGAGGTAAAAATGTTTACCAAAGAGGCCGTGATGCACGTCCTGAGCGGGATCGATGATCCTGAACTTAAAAAGCCCGTGACCGAACTGGACATGGTCAAATTTGTCAATATCGAGGAGGGCGATGTTACCGTAGGTATCACCCTGACCGTCCCCGGCTGCCCCTTAAAGGGAAAGATCTCCGAAGATGTAACCAAAGGAGTCAGCCTCATACCCGGGGTAGAATCGGTCAAGGTCGAATTCGACGTGATGACCAACGAACAGCGGGAACGCCTGAAACAGAAGCTGGGCTACGCTCAAAAGAGCGCTCAACCGGCAGCGACCATACAGAATTTTGCCAAGCGGTTTATTGCCATATCATCCGGTAAAGGGGGCGTGGGTAAATCAACCATCGCCGTCAACCTCGCCGCCGCTCTGGCACGTCTGGGCCGCCGGGTAGGGCTGCTGGACGCCGACGTCTACGGCTTCTCAATCCCTCGCATGTTAGGTGTGCACGGGCAGCCCACGGCCATCGACGACAAGCTGATCCCATTGCGTAAGGGAGACAATATGCAGGTGATATCAATGGGTTTTTTTGTTAAGGAAGATGAGCCGGTCATCTGGCGGGGGCCGTTGCTGCACAAAGCCATAAACCAGTTCCTAAGCGATGTCATGTGGGATGATTTGGACTATCTCTTCCTCGATCTCCCACCGGGGACAGGAGACGTGACTATCACCATCGCACAGGCAATCCCATCCGCCGAGCTTCTGGTTGTTACCACTCCGCAAGCGACTGCGACCAACGTTGCCGCTCGAGTAGCCAGGCTGGCTGAAAAAACCAAGATAAAAATCATCGGGGTGATTGAAAACATGGCCTACTACGAAAACAAAGGTGAAAAAGACTATATCTTCGGCAAAGACGGCGGCAAGGACCTTGCCAAGTGTCTCAACGTGCCATTATTGGGGGAAGTCCCGCTCATGACATCGATACGCGAAGGGGCCGATGCCGGTAGGCCGGTGTCAACCGACGGCACCCCGGAGCAGATTGACCTCTTTGAAACCATCGCCCGCTCTATTGAACAGATGAACCCGTGATAACCTTATGATATCAGCAATCTTCATCATCCGCCTGTTATAAATAGCAAGAAGATATGGACAGCGGCTCCTATAGATGGTGTTATCAACCTTATCTAACATCCCCTCAAGCAATCAGTTCAAGATTTGAGGATATTAATACAAGGGCTGCCTTGACTGAGGCACTCGCGGTTTCTATCTATCCCCATGAAACCTGTTGAGTATCATTATGTTAATAATGTGTGGGTAAGCACTGCGGGGAGTTTTGCAACTGTTTATCCAAGTTCACCTTAGTTTTCAGACATAAGTAACAATTGTTGGTAACTTTGTGGGTAGGTTTCGCTTACTCTGAGATAAGATTTATAAATCGATTGATATACTGCAAGCCTCCTTGCAACAAACTATTTAATTACGCGGGGGTCCATCAATGGTAGCACAGCCAAGCATAGCGAACTCTCAAGAGTGGAAGGACTGCCTTCAGTACATCTCACGGCGCCTAACAGAGCAATCCTTTAACACCTGGTTTAAGCCGACCAAAGGGGAACTGAACGGCCAGGGGGAATTTAAGATTGCCGTTCCCAACCAGTTTGTAGCCGACTGGATACGAAGTCACTTCAGCGAGCTCATTGATGAGGCACTTGTAGAGGCGCTTGGACGCCACTTCGAGGTTGTCTATGTGGCCACTAATGATAACGGCTACGAAGAACAAAAGATGCTCGATCTCTCTAGTAATAGCAACGTTGACAGCAGTAGGGAGACTGCTGCTGCTGGGCGTCCTATCCCAAACAATTGCAACTTAAACCCAAAGTACGATTTCGACTCTCTTGTTGTTGGTGACTTCAACCAGTTTGCCTGTGCGGCATCGATGGCTGTTGCAGAAGCTCCCGGGCTGACAAAATACAACCCCTTGTTAATCTACGGCGGCACAGGACTTGGTAAGACCCATATTGCTCAGGCAATCGGCAATAGTATTCTGGCCGCCTTCCCCTTGAAGAGAGTCATATATGCCACTTCTGAAAAATTTACCTCAGACTTCATATCTGCCATCTCCAGCCGATCAATACCCGACTTCACCCGCGTCTACCGAGATGTAGATGTACTGATAATCGATGATATTCAGTTCTTTTCCGGCAAGGAGTCAACACAGGAGCAATTTTTCCATACCTTCAACACCCTTCACCACCTCGGAAAACAGATAATACTTACCTCCGACCGATCGCCCAAGGAAATCAGGGGGCTTGAGGCAAGGCTACTGTCGCGCTTTTCATGGGGCCTGGTCACTGACCTTCAGGCTCCCGACTTGGAGAACCGGACAGCCATCTTATACAAGAAGCTTGAATCAGAGGGCACAACCTTGGCGGAGAATGTTGTTCGCTTCATTGCCGACCAAGTCTCAACCAATATTCGAGAACTGGAAGGTGCGCTCATTCGCCTTTTAGCCTATGCCTCTCTGAAGAGTGTGCCGGTTGATCTTGAACTCGCCCAGAAAGTGCTGGCTAACAACGCTGCTATGCACAAAAAGGAAGTCACTATAGAGTCAATCCAGAAGAAAACATCTGAATTCTTCCATATTGACATGGAAATGATGAAGGCAAAGAAAAAAACCTCCGATATTGCCATAGCCCGACAGGCAGCAATGTACTTATCTCGTTCCCTCACAAGCAGTTCACTTAAGGTGATTGGCGCCGCCTTTGGTGGGAGGGATCACTCCACCGTGATTCACGCCTGTGACTTAATTGCGAAAAAGATGTCAAGTGACTCCGCTTTCAGAGAAAAAATAGACAAGCTGTCCGCCTTATTGCTTTATTGAAACAATGTGGGCAATCATAGTTGAAAAGTTCCGAGAAATGTTGGTTTCTCCATGTTGTAGGTATAACCGCCAACCTGTGCACAGGCTATCCTTACAAGAAAGAGGACAAAATATACCAAGAAGCAGCATTAAATTGTTGCTACTCATAGGGTAAAAAAGTGTGATTTACTGCTTGCGAAATTATTAACATTTCAAGAGCTTATATTATTAGAATTCCTTATATAAAAAGAAGGAATAGTTTTAACTACTTGTGGACACTGTTCATCAGGAGAAACAGTCAATGAAGTTTTCAGTACCTAAGTCAAGACTTAGCGGATACCTGCAGTACGTTCTACAGGTTGTCCCGACCAAGTCGACCTTACCTATCCTGACGAACGTTTTGATTGAAGCCCTGGAAGGTAAGATTAAGCTGTCAGCCACTGATCTTGATACCTCTATCTCTACATCAGTGGACTGCATTGTTACTAAGAAAGGCTCTATTTCTATGCCGGCTCGGATTCTGTTTGAGATTATCAAGGAGCTTCCAGAATCGGAAGTTGTCTTTGAGACTAGCGGCACGCGAGTGGAGATTAAGATACCAAATGGTTCGTACAGGATAGGTACGGTTGCCGCGGAGGATTTCCCGAAGTTGCCGGCAGTCAATACCAAAAAGGAAATAAAAATCAGTGGGGCTGATCTGGTCAGGATGATAAGGAAGACGACTTTTGCCTGCTCCGACGATGAAACCCGGCCAGCGTTAAACGGTATTCTGTGGCAGACCAAGGGGGACAAAATGCAGATGGTCGCAACCGATGGGCATCGATTGGCTAAGTTTGCCGTCGAGAACCCTAAATTGAAAGGGTTGTATGAAGATGTCATTGTCCCTCCTAAGGTGCTGGATATTATTCCGAAGCTTCTTTCTGGCGAAAGCGGCGAGGTTGGGATCATTTTCGGTGAAAACAACATAATTTTTGATCTTGGTGATATTATCCTGAGTTCCCGCTTGATAGAAGGCCCGTATCCTAATTTCGACCAGGTGATCCCGCTCGATAGCGACAAAAAGATGACAATTTCTAAAAACGACCTTGCCAGTGCCGTACGCCGTGTGTCAATCCTGTCAAACGCCCTCACGCATCAGGTGAAGTTCAGCCTGAAGGAAAATACACTGACCCTATCAACTGCTAACGCGGATATGGCGGGGGAAGGCCAAGAGGTTCTGGAGTGCGATTACATCGGCGAAGAAATCGAGTTGGGTTATAACGCAACCTACATCGCTGACGTACTCGGCAAAATAGACGGAGACGAGGTAGTATTTGAACTCTCCTCTCCTGTCGCAGCGGTCCTGGCTTACAGTCCCGAGGTACCAAAGGAGGATTTCCTTTGCCTGGTAATGCCCCTGCGGCTGGCCGACTAAAGTAGATCAGGTGACCTGGTAAATGGCAGGTGAGTACATCTGCCATTTTTTTGTGAACGGATATATGCACATAGAAAGCCTGACCGTCACCAATTTTCGTAATTTATCACATGTTAAGATGGAGTTCTCTCCTGCTGTAAACATTCTGTATGGCGGCAACGGCGCCGGTAAGACGAATCTACTGGAGGCTATTTTTGTCCTCTGTTTGGGCCGGTCACAGCGAGGCGCAGGGGATCCAATTATGCTTAAGCATAGTGAAGAAGTGTATCGTATCGAGGGGCGTATCAAAAGGGAAGATGTCGTTCACGAGGTAGCCGTGGCCTATCAAAGGGGCGGGCGCAAAAAGATAGCAATCGATCGGGTTAACGCGAAAACAACAGAGCTTTATGAAAACTACTGCGCGGTGTCACTTGGCCCTGAGGATACGGAAATACTCTCCGGCTCTCCCTCCATCAGAAGAAACTTCCTTGACATCTATCTATCACAGTTTTCCAGGTCGTATCTTAGTCATCTTGTTGACTATTACAAGGTTCTGACGCAGAAAAACGCTTGCTTAAGATCTGATTGTGATACCGCACCGTTCAACGTGTTGCTGATCAACCATGGAGCTGAAGTTGTTAAGGCACGTATTAACTTCATAGAAAAGCTGGGTCAGGCAGCGGGACGGCATTACGCTGAGATTTGCCGGGAAGGGATGCTTCGCCTGAGCTACCAACCTTCGGTCCCACTGGAGCGCGGACAGGTAGATGCTGATGGGATAAAGCAGAGTTTTGAGACAGCGCTGATACGACAGGAAGAGCGAGAGCGAGCGCTGAAGTCATCGCTGATAGGGCCGCATCGGGATGAGATTCTGTTCCAGATCGGTGATTACCCGGCTCGCACGCATGGATCTCAGGGAGAATGGCGAACGGCTGCAATTGCAGTTAAATTGGCCGTCTACCAATTGCTGAAGGACAAGCGCCGGATGCAACCGGTGCTGCTGCTGGATGAGATATTTACCGAGCTTGACCGGGAGCGGTCGACGGCGCTAATGCAGTCTTTCAGCGAATTCGGGCAGCTTTTTGTAACCACTGCCGTTGATCCACCGGAAAGTCTGCGGCGGTCAGGCAGAAGCTTCAGAATCCATCAGGGAACGGTTCGGCAGATTAGTTAAATGCGTGGATTGGTTCTCAAAGACGTGTGCAAGTCGTTTGGTGACGTTCCTGTGTTGCAGGACGTTTCCCTCGATCTGGACGGGGGAGAGCTGCTGGTTCTGCTCGGTCCGTCAGGGTGTGGGAAGTCGACCCTGCTGAGGCTTATCGCCGGCCTTGAAGAGCTTGATCAGGGCGAAATCTATATCGGTAGCAAGCGGGTGGACCACCTGCGCCCGAGGGACCGTGACGTAGCCCTGGTCTTTCAGAACTACTCCCTATATCCCCATATGACAGTTGCGAAAAACCTTGCCTTTCCTCTGATAGTCTCCAGGGTCAATAAGTCGGAGGTACGAAGCCGTGTACGGGATGTCGCTGAGATGCTTGGGCTGAGTGAGAAACTTAAGGCCAAACCAGCCCAACTGTCAGGTGGACAGCGGCAGCGGGTGGCGCTGGGACGGGCAATTATCAGGAAGCCATCACTTTTTCTATTCGACGAACCGCTGTCGAATCTGGACGCCGACCTTCGCGGACGCATGCGCCGCGAGATCGTGCAACTCCAGAAGGAATTGGGTACGACCACGATTCATGTGACGCACGATCAAGCTGAGGCGCTGACGATGGGCGACCGGGTAGCACTCTTGCACGAAGGTCGAATTGTGCAGATAGGTTCGCCGGAAGAACTCTATCACGACCCCGTGAACCTTTTAGTAGCTGAGTTTATCGGCTACCCCAAAATGAACGTGCTCCACGCCAGGATCGAGCGCCATGTGCTGATACCGTTCGGTCTGTCAATGTTAAACCGGCCGCTGCATGAAGACAAGGTTCTGGTTGGAATACGGCCGGAGCAGATCGACATTACACCGGATGGTGAGTACGCAGCTACAGTGGCTTCATCGGAATACCTCGGCGGGCGATACGTTGTTACGCTGTCATTTAATGGGATACTGCTGACGGTCTCGAATTGCAAGGCGCAACTTGAGCAGGGCGCCCCTGCAAACTTCACCTTCCGGCAACAAGACTTGCTCTTCTTCGATCCTTCTACCGGGCAGAGGCTTGGTACGGAGTGAGTGGATTGTCGAAACCGCAGGGGTTTTGACCTACGCTGGCTGGTCTCGGATTGTAGCCGGGCTTGCCGCTGCTTCAGCGGAGTAGAAACGAAACCTTGATGGTTCGCAAGACCTCCTATCCGGGAACCAAAAGACCAGGGGATGAGCATTGTGAGACATATGCCCGGTTCCTACCTACCGGCAGCATACTACCAGTTTGGGGCGCGTCGCATGGATCCATGAACTATAGGGGATTTTAGCGCACGCTGCTATCTGTGCAGAAACAAACAGACCATAAAAAAGCCCAAGCAGGTTGAGGAGCCTGCTTGGGTGGACGATATTAGGTAATCCACAGAAAGAGTAACACTTTCCGATTGCACATATAGTTTAACACCATTTTCTAATTATGTCAAGGAAAAAATTGCACTTTTTCAAAAAAAACTCGTTTTTTTTTATCTGGCCCGTCAAGGTCGTTTCTGTGCATCTGGATGCTGAGCGGACCAGCAAATTGCCCCCCGAAGAGTCGGGCACACCTTTCCACATCAGTTGTTGAAAAGCGGTTGAGATGTTGTTGATTTGTTTCTATCCCTCAGAAGATCAATAAGTTAACCCCTTTAAAGTTCTTAATCATTCTTACTTAGATGGTTGTGAGAAATTCTGTGTTCGTATTTGACAGCGCTACAGTAACTTATAGTTCTTGATTTCTTATCGAGTCATCAATTCACCAGCCATAAGCGTTATGTTAAGTCGCCACTTGATGTACTACCTTGACAATCAACAGACTACAAGTAGGGCAATAAAACCCCATTTTTTGTAGGTGGTATTCGTTCGAGCGACATATTTTGAAGCCGTTTACGGTCGTGCTGCCGCGCGGCCGTAAGTTGTCACTGCACGATTGAGTGCTTTTTTTGTCAGACGCCGGAGTTGAAACAAGCTTGACGGATTGAAATGGTAGTCAGGAACGGGATTTTTCATCCGGGGCAGGGATCGTCTCGGTCTGATTATCTTGTTGAAATGAACACAGGAGGAAAGCCTTGGAGATAGAACGATATTTCACTCGCGAAGGTGAATCGCCCTACACTGGTATTGAATTCGTTGCCCGATCGTCGGAGATAAAAAACCCTGACGGTTCGACTGTCTTCAAGCTGGAGGATATAAAAGCGCCGCGCCGGTGGTCGCAGGTGGCGGTGGATATCCTGGCGCAGAAGTACTTCCGCAAGGCCGGTGTTCCCAAGACCGATGAAGAAGGAAATGCGGTCCGTGATGCGGAGGGAAATCCGGCTTATGGAGGTGAGACTGACTCGCGCCAGGTTTTTCACCGGCTGGCCGGATGCTGGCGGTACTGGGGAGAAAAGTACGGGTATTTCGATAGTGGGCGGGACGCGCAGGCATTTTATGACGAACTGTGCCATATGCTGGCGGCTCAGATTGCCGCTCCCAATTCACCC
>Ga0114930_10002006_pt1 | contig 18708 bp, 20 predicted proteins | sample AnhtaG_FD_87300 | JGI IMG/M metagenome (GOLD analysis project Ga0114930, IMG submission 87300) | Deep subsurface microbial communities from Anholt, Denmark to uncover new lineages of life (NeLLi) - Anholt_01485 metaG | ecosystem: Environmental > Aquatic > Marine > Oceanic > Sediment | place... | reverse complement strand
CTGAGAAGTGTCCTCAGAAACAGTTTGAGAACTAACTGAAAGCGAGGATAAAAGAATTAAAATCAAACCCCAGATAAAGATAAATTTTCTCATAAGCCCTTCCTGTTAAATTTTCCCCTGTCCTGATAAATCAGGAAACTACAGAAATTTGTGACCAATTGAAATAAACAATATGCACCTGCAGGGAGCTTGTCAATCAATATATTTGAATTGGGGTAAAAAACTGGAGGTCTGAAGACCTCCGCTACAAGAGACAATAATCCCGCCTTGAGGTCAAGGCGGGAATACCGACTGCAATTCTGGCTGTCATTGCGAGGAGCGTAAGTGACGAAGCAATCTACACAGATAAAAGGATTGCTTCGCCTCCGGCTCGTAATGACAGTATAAGTATGCTCTAATTCAAACAACCTCTAAGATCGCGCATTTCAGATATTCTGTTTCCGGCATAGATAAAAGGATGGGGTGGTCCTTTGCCTGAGTGCGGAATTCAATCAACCGAAGAGTTTTATGGGCATCTTTGGCAGATGATTTAATTATTTCGATAAAAAGGTCTCTGGATAGGTTATGTGAACAGGAACAGGAAATCAGCATCCCCCCTTTATCTAAGAGCTTTAAGGCCTGAAGGTTTATCTCCTTATAACCTTTCATCCCTTCAACCAATTTACTCTTACTTTTCACAAAAGCTGGAGGGTCTAAGATAACCATATCGAATTTCTCTTCCTTTTGAACCAATCCTCTTAATACCTCAAAAGCATCCCCCTTTACAAAAGTGCAGAGTTTGTCCACCTCATTCAGTTTTGCATTTTTTTGAGCCAGCTCTAAGCTTTTCTGAGAGCTATCGATCCCTAAGACCCCTTTTGCCCCATTCTTAGCTGCAGTTATCCCCCAGGCACCGGTATAGCAGAAACAGTCTAATACTTTTCTTCCCTTGGCATAGATAGCCCCTATAAGCCGATTTTCCTTCTGGTCAAAGAAAAAGCCGGTCTTCTGTCCTTCTTTTAAATCCACGAAGAGTTTCAAGCCGAACTCTTCGATCAGCGCTGGATTCTTTATATCACCTTTTATTATCCTTACTCCCTGAACCAGCCCCTCTAATTCCCTGAAAGAGGCATCATTCCGCAAAACTATCCGCGCAGGTGAAAATAAAATTTCGCCAGCCTGAATTATATCCTCCTCCAATCTTTCCATCCCTGAAGTCAAAATCTGCAGGGCTAAGCTTTTCTCATATTTATCTATGATCAAGCCAGGTAGAAAGTCCCCCTCAGAATAGACTACCCGATAAGAGGAAAGCTGAGGATAAAGCCTCTGACGGTATTTTAAAGCCTGTTCCATCCGTTTGAAAAAGAAATCCTTATCTATCTTCTCATCCTTCTGGTAGCTCAAGATTCTAACTGCAATCAAAGAATGACGATTATAATACCCTTTTGCTAAAAAATTCCCCTGGCAGTCCTCCACCTCCACCACCTCACCCTCCCCTTTTGCCTCTATGGAGGAATCTATCTCATTGGAGAAAACCCATAGATGTCCCTCTATTATCCTTTTATCCTCATTTTTTTTCAATCTTATCTTTTCCAAAATCTATCCTCTTCCTTTAAACCTTTCCCAAATTTTAAGCAGATAAGTTATTCAGGTAAAGTTTAATTTGGTAAAACCTGCGTAGGGGCGGAGTTCACCTCCGCCCTGGTGGAGTTGGGTGGAGACCCCGCAGTCCGCCAGAGGCGGATTGCTTCGCTCAACAAGTTCCATCCCTAGGCGTTGTTTATCCTTATTCTTCCTTAATCTTTTTCTTTCCAAAATCTATTTCCTTCTTTTTTTGGTCGAATTTGAGCTTTGAGACCAGAAGCTTTTTTCCACTTCCCGATAGACCTCTTTCAAAGGCAGATTATGCTTTTCAGCTAAAATTTTGCAATCCTCATATTCCGGAGAAACATAGAATCTTTCCCCTTCTGTGACTAACTTCACCTTTGCCTTTCCCAATTTAGTTTTAACCACCTCAATCTTTCGAGGCAGCTTTTTTCTTAAGTGAAATTGAGTTCTGAATCCGATGATCCCGGTCTCAGAAAAGATAAGATAGGATAGCTCATTTAACTTCTCCGCATTGCACAGGACTGAAAGGAGAGTTCCAGGTCTTCCTTTTTTCATAAGAATTGGGATAAGATATACATCCAGGGCACCTTTTTCCATAAGCTTTTCAGTTAGATACCCTAAGATCTCAGGAGAAGTGTTGTCAATATTTGCCTCCAAAACCATAATCTCGTCTTGCTCTAAGTCCGGTTCCTTATGACCAATCATCACCCGCAATAGATTGGGGATTTCATTCAAATCCATTGAGCCAGCTCCATATCCAATATTTTCGATTTTGAAATCCTGCCTTTCTGAAAAGTCAGCTAAGGTGGTTATAATCGCCGCACCGGTCGGAGTAACTAACTCTCCTTCTATCCCAGTATATCTTACCGGGATATCCTTACACAGTTCAAGAGTAGCCGGAGCAGGAACTGGAAATTTGCCGTGCGAGAATTTGACAAATCCTCTCCCTAAGGGGAGTGGTGAGCAATAAATTCTATCTACCTTTAAAATGTTTAAACCCACAACTGCACCCACGATATCGATTATGGCATCCACTCCACCGACTTCATGAAAATGAATTTTATCGATATCAACCCCATGCACTAAAGCCTCAGCTTCTGCCAGCCTTTTAAATATCTTCTTAGAATCATCCTTTATCTTTTTATCCAAGGAACTCTTATCAATTATCTTGAATATGTCTTTCAAATGTCGGTGAGTTTTTTCTTTTGGAACTTTTATTTCGAGTTTCGTTCCAACGACTTCATTTTTTTTGACCTTTTTAACTTTGATCTCATATCTGTTTAAAGGCAGTTTTTTAAGCTCTTTTTTGAGAGCATTTAGTTCTAAGCCCGCATCTAATAAAGCCCCTAAGATCATATCCCCGGCTATCCCGGAGAAGCAGTCAAAATAGGCGATTTTCATAGCTCTATCCAATATCGGTATATCGTAGGGCCAACCCCCTGTGTTTGCCCACCATCAGGGCAGGTACAGAGGCCTGCCCCTACATAATTATTATCTTTCATAAATTCCCTTGAAATATTCTTTGTAATCTAAATTGTAATTCACAGAAAAGGGGTTTTCTCTATCAAATTCCCATTTTAAAGGGTTGTTTATGATATATTCTCGAATGCGGTTTAATTCATCGTCATTTCGAATAATATGGTCGTAATAATCTCGTTGCCACAATCTGCTGGGATATGGCCGAAAACCGTTTTGGGTGTAACTATGTCGGTAACGGGTTGTGGTCATTGATTTGAACCGATGAACCACATCCGGTAACGACATAGACATAGTAGGGGCAACCCCCCGTGGTTGCCCACCATCAGGGTAGGCACAGGGGCCTGCCCCTACAGAGGTCAGAACAACAATCCCATGAATATGATTGGGCATCACTGCGAAAGCATCGATATCAACACCTAGGTAATGTTGCGACAGTTCGTTCCACACCGATTGGACTATCTGCCCGGCATTGTTTAATCGCATTTCCCCCTCCACAATCTCACCGAACAAACATTCCCGATTCTGCGTGCATATAGTCACAAAATATGCGCCTGCCTGAGAATAGTCGTATCCCTTCAATCTTATTGAACGACGGTGGTGCTTTTCAGGATCGTATTTCATCTCGACCTCTTCTTTATCCTAAACACAATCGCCCACCATCAGGGCAGGCACAGAGGCCTGCCCCTACAATTGATTTATCAAACTGGCTGCACATCCCGCTCCAAAGCCGTTATCGATATTCACCACCACTACTCCGGAGGCACAGGAGTTAAGCATGGCTAAAAGTGGTGCTACCCCACCGAAGCTGGCACCATATCCTATACTGGTAGGGACCGCAATTACTGGCTTATCCACCAAGCCACCTACCACAGAAGGCAAAGCTCCCTCCATCCCGGCAACCACTATTATCACCTTAGCCTTTTTTAGCTTATCCAGATGAGCTAAAAATCGATGGATACCCGCAACCCCCACATCATAAAGCCTTTCCACTCTATTTCCCATTACCTCACAGGTTAAAGCGGCCTCCTCAGCCACAGGTATATCTGAGGTTCCCGCAGAGATAACTAAAACATAACCTTTGAGCTTAAGATCTCTTTTTCTTTTTGGTTTCAGGATAAAAATCTTAGCCTGGGGAAAATATTCTGCATCTGGAAAATGAAATTTAAGTTTTTGATAAACTTCTTTTTCTATCCTTGTACCAAGCACCACCGAGCCAGATTTTTTAATCTTCTGAGCGATTTTAACAATCTGTTCAACTTCTTTCCCCTGACCGAAAATAACCTCCGGAAATCCTTTTCGCAAATGCCGGTGCAGGTCAACTCTGGCAAATCCTAAATCCTCAAAAGGTAAAGTTTTTAGATGTTCGAGTGCTTTTTGCGGAGATAGTTTTTTCTCTTTTACCTTATTCAAAAGCCCTAATAATCTTTTAGGGTCCATATATTTTTAAACTTTGGTTTCTATTTTCTCACCCAGCGTAGGTGCAGTTGAAGATAAGTAATGCTCAAATGCATCTTTAAGTCCTTGATAACTTTCTGCTGAGAGAATCTTTTTCCTCAGCCCCTGATTTTTTGGAAACCTTTTAATATACCAGAGAAGATGCTTTCTCATCCTTACAATTCCCCAGTATTCGCCCCTATCCTGGATAGAAAGGTGTAGATGTCTTAAAGCTACCTCTATAACCTCCTTTTCAGAGGGTTCTGGTAAAAGCTTTTTATTCTCCAGATAATGGTTAGCCCTTTCGAAGATCCAGGGATTTCCCAATGCACCCCTTCCCACCATCACTCCATCACAACCGGTTAAATCTATCACCTCCTTAACATCCTGAGGAGAAAAAATATCACCTGAGCCGAAAAGAGTCAGTTTGACCTTAGATTTTACCTGAGCAATTATCTCCCAATCTGCCTTACCCTTAAACATAGATTTCCCGGTTCGAGGATGGATAGTCAAGGCACTAACTCCACAATCTGAAGCAATCTTAGCCACTTCCAGGGCAACAATTTTTCTATCATCCCAGCCACTTCTGATCTTCAAAGTTACAGGAAGACTAACAGATTTAACCACAGAGGAGACAATTTTTTTTAATAATCCTAAATCCTTTAAAACAGCTGCACCTCCATTTCTCTTAGTCACCTTTTTAACCGGACAGGCGAAGTTAAGATCTATAAGATCCGGCTTCAATCTTTCAACTAACTTTGCCGCCTCAGCTAACTTCTGGGGGTCTGAACCATAGAGTTGAATTCCTATCGGTCTTTCTTCCGGCTTGAAGTAAAGCAGCCTCAAGGTATTAGTGTTCTGGTGAATTATACCATCTGCAGAGATCATCTCCGTAAAAGTCAAGGCTGCCCCAAAGTTTCGGGCAATTGCTCGAAAAGTCGAATCAGCCACACCTGCCATCGGGGCTAAAATCACTCTGCCAGAAAGACTTAAGTTTCCCAACTTCATGACGACAATATAATTGAATAAGACTTGTAGGCAAGTCTTTTTTAGAAAGGAGCATCTTGGAAAGATATTGACAAATCAAAATGAATATATTTTTTAGGATTAAAGGAGGAAAGCTATGCCGGAGATAATCGTCAAATACGAGGACAAGATTATCGAGAGAGTGGTTACCGAGAAAAAAAGGGTTAGCATTGGCAGGACTCAGGACAACGATATCGTCCTGGATAACCGGGGGGTCTCCAGAAAGCATGCCCAGATAGAATTCAACCCCAACGGAACAGTGATCATCGACAATGAGAGCCTGAACGGAACCTTCGTAAATAACCGCCGGATTACAGAGGAGTTTCTCAAGGACAATGATCAGATAACCATAGGGAAATTTAATCTGATCTATCATCTGAGTTTAACGCGCGACCCCCAAATCTCGGATCTGGATGGCACTATGGTTCTCCAGACAAGGAAGCAAAAAGAGCTTCTCTCCAAAGATAGAAGAGGCTCAGAGATCACCCAGAAGGTTGGATGTTCTGTACTGTTAGGTGAACATTACGTAGATAAAAAAGAATACCCTCTGGACAAGGAAGTTAACATCATAGGTAAGGGAAATTTCGTTAATATAAGGGCGCGCAGTTTTTTTCTGCCCAAACTCCAGGCCAAGATAATAAAGGAAAAAGATGAGCACCTGCTGGTAAGCCTGGGAAGGAAAGGGATGACCAGAGTCAATGGTGAAGAAATCCAGAGACACCAACTGAAAAATGATGACTTAATCCAGATAGGCAAATCGGTTTTCCGTTTCATACAAAGGAAAAGTTAAATGCGTTTTGCTTTTTTCTCTGATGTGCATGCCAATTTGGAAGCCTTAAAAAGTGTAACCAGAGATTTTGAAAAAGAGAAAATAGATAAGCTTTTTTTCCTGGGAGATGCTGTGGGATACGGGCCTGACCCGAATGAATGCCTCAGCTTTATCCAGAAGATGGGTGAGGTTCGGCTAATGGGGAATCACGATTACGCCGCCTTAGGCCTTTTAGATATCAGCTATTTTAATCCCTATGCCAAAGAGGCAATAGAATGGACCCGCAAGAAGCTCACCGAAAAAAGCATAGAGATTATCTCTGGCTATAAGATCGATCACCGTTTTGATATATTTCATCTGGTCCATTCCACTCCTAAGGAGCCTTTGAACTGGGATTACATCTTCTATCTGGAGGAGGCTGAGGAGAATTTTCCCTATTTCAATACCCAGATCTGTCTGATCGGGCATTCCCATTCTCCTTTCATCATCAAAAAGTATAAGGAAAGGCGTTGTTTTCTGCATGACGAGCCGGAAACTGAGATCCAGGATGGGTTCAAATACCTTATTAATATCGGCTCAGTGGGACAGCCGCGGGATGGTGAGAATAAATCCTGCTATCTGATCTACGATTCTGTGCAGAAAAGAGCCTGGCTCAAAAGGGTTCCCTACGACCTGAAACGCACCCAGCAGAAGATGAAAAAAGCAAATTTACCTGCATATCTTATAGAAAGATTAGCTTTAGGGAAATAACCAAAGGGGTCAAGATGGGGTTTAAAGATATATTTCAGATAAATACCAAAAGCGTATTCTCCGATTGGACTAAAAGATTCTCCGGAGTCATTCTCTATATCCTGATCACCTTTTTAGTAATCGTATTATATCTTGATCAGCAGAGCTGGTTAGAAAAATTCAACTTACAATTTCAGGACTTAAGTTATAAGTTCAGAGGAAAAACAGACCCGGGAAATGAGTTAGTCATCTTAGCTTTAGACCGTAAGAGCTTAGACCAATATGGGCGCTGGCCTTGGTCCAGGGATAGGATCGCTTTCCTGGTGGAAAAACTCTCCGCCGCCAGTCCCAAGGTGATCCTTTTGGACTTTTATCTCCCTCCGGATATAGTTGAGGATACCTCCGGCCAAACCTACATCCTTTCAGAAGTAATCAAAGATGCAAAAAATGTTATCTTTCCGCTCTATTTTAATTTTGCAGAAATTGGCTTAACTCCCACTCGTTATCCGGATGCCCTTTTGAATTCCGCCCTGACTAATATCCAGGATCCGGAGGAGCTTAGTTATCAACTCCCTTTGAAGGCTAAGGAGGTCTATTATCCCAGCCAGCTTTTAGCTGAAGCAGCTTATGCCTTAGGTCATGTGAACCAGACCCGCGACCTGGATAAAAAAATCCGCTATGAATCGATGCTTATAGGGTATGAGGATAACTATTATCCCTCGGTCTGTTTACAGGTAGCCCGCAGATATTATAATCTGGGAATGGAGGAGCTAAGGGTAGAGCCCAAAGGAAAAATCTATTTAGGGGAGACTTTTATCCCCACAGATGACAAGTGGAGGCTATTGATAAATTACGCTGGCCCTAAACAAAGTTTTAAATACTATTCTGCCTCCTCTTTATTAGAAGGCTCCTCAAATCCAGAACTTTTTTTCCGTAAGATAGTGCTGGTGGGTTTAACCGACCTTTCCACCTCTCAGCTCAAAACTCCGGTATCATCTCATCTCCCTTCAGTGGAGAAGACTGCCAATTTAGTGGAGAATATAATCCACAAAAATTTCTTGAAAACTACTGGTCTTCTTTCCATTTTAGACCTTTTAGTTCTGATCTTGATCGGGAGTTTCTGTGCCTTTGTTTTACCCAATGTTAATCTGGTTCAGAGGCTGGTGATTCTCTTCGTTTTCTTTTTCGTGATTTTGAATCTTAGCTTTATACTCTTCTCCTCTTTCCATATCATCACTAAACCTTTTTACCCACTCTTAGAGCTTTTCCTTTTCTTCATAGTCTCTCCAGGGATAAAGCCGCAGAAAGCTCTGGTTCCAAAAAAGAAAGAAGAAGAAAAGGAGCAAGTTGAAATAAAGGAAAGTTTCATCCCGGCTGAGCTGGAGCCAGAGAAGACCATGAGGCTTGACCTGCCAGAACAGAGTAAAGAGAGAACACCCACCCCCCCACCCTTTACCTCTACTCCCAGACCTCTGGAGGAAACCTCCTCACCCATAGCTGAGAAAAGCACCTCTCACATCCCGGTAGAGCAGTTCGGCAGATATAAGGTCTTAGAGATAATCGGCAAAGGGGCTATGGGAACAGTTTATAAAGGGATAGACCCGGCTATTGACCGCCTGGTGGCTTTAAAAACTATCAGATTAGAGAACATAGGCTCCCCTGAAGAGCTGGTTGAGCTGAAGGACCGATTAATCAAGGAGGCTCAGGCAGCTGGAAGATTATCCCATCCTAATATTGTTACTATCTATGATGTGGGCCAGGAAGGGGACCTGTATTACATCGCCATGGAGTATCTGCAGGGATATACCCTGGAAAAGATGATCCAGAAAAAATCTGAACTTAATTATAAGATTGTGGCTAAGATTATGATCCAGGCCTGTCAGGCTTTAAGCTATGCGCATGAAAATGAGATAATTCACCGGGATATCAAACCGGCCAACATTATGATCCTGGATAGTTTCAATATAAAAGTGATGGATTTCGGAATTGCCAGGTTAGGCGGTTCCTCCATCACCCAGACCGGCATAGCTATAGGGACACCCAGCTATATCTCACCCGAGGTCTTACAGGGAAAACCAGCAGACAAAAAATCAGATATCTTCTCCTTAGGGGTGGCCTTATATGAGACTTTGACTAGACAAAAACCATTTAAAGCGGAATCGCTCAGCACTTTGATTTATAACATCTTAAATAACCAGCCACCTCTGCCTTCAGCCCTAAATGATAAAACGCCAACAATCTTCGACCGTGTGGTGGGCAAAGCCTTAATGAAAGATCCGGAGGAAAGATTCCAGAACGCGCAAGAGATGGAAGCTCCCTTAAAAGAGTTCATTTCCTCCTTTGTGGTTACCCGTAGCTTTAAGATTTAAAAAATCAATCCAACCTTTACCCCTCTCCTTTTCTCCGTGAAACGGATCCGTAGGAAAGGAGAGGACAAGGGTGAGATCGTGTAGAAAATGGTAGGGGTTCAAAATTCTGAACCCCTACCATTTTGGCAACCCTGAAAGGGTCGCACTACGATTTTTTATAGTTTTCGTAGCGCCCGATCCGCCTCTGGCGGATGTCGGGCGTTTTACTTTGTTCGTCCCGCAGTATGCGGGACGCTACATTAAAAAACTGGCGACCCTGGTGGTCGCCCCTACATCTCCCTAAAAGATAAGTCTTAATGAAACCAAATGGAACAAATCTGCTTGACTAAAGGTAAAATAGTAATATATTAGCTTTCGTATTAAAATTTAGAATTAAAGCTAAAAATACATACGGAGGAAATTGGATGTATGCCATAATGCAAAGCGGGGGGTTACAGTTCAAGGTAGAGGAAGGAGAAAAGCTCAAAATTCCAAAGATAGAGGCAAAAGCGGGTGATAAGGTTATCTTCGACAAAGTCCTTCTGATCTCCAGAGAGGAAAAAGAGCCTCTGATCGGGATGCCTTATCTTGAGGATGCCAAGATCACAGCGGAGGTTTTATCCACAGGTAAGGAAAAAAAAATCACAGTATATAAGTTTAAAAAAAGGGTGAAATATAGAAGAAAAAAAGGGCACCGGCAGGAGTATACTGAGGTAAAAATCAAAAAGATAAATCTACCCAAAAAGTCAAAATCTAAAAAAAATAAGTGATGTTCAGAAAAACTTTCTTCTCTGCGAGCTGTACCCGCCTGAGGCGGATTATCGGCATTATTTTCCTTTTAGTCCTTTTTAGCCACTCTTTTTCTTCTTCTCAGGTTTCAACTATATCCCGAATAGAAATAGAGGGTAATAAGTCTGCTGACAAATCTTTGATCCTCTTAGCCTCTGGCTTTACCAAAGGCTCCACTTTGGAGCTATCCAGTGTGCAGAGAGCTATCAAAAGGATTTACGCCTTAGGTCTTTTCTCCGATGTAAAAATCTCAGCCTCCCAGACTCCGGAAGGAGTTGTCCTCACCATTAAAGTCAAAGAGTATCCCAAGCTTGTCCGGTTGGAGATCGAAGGGAACCATAAGTTTAAACAGCAAGAGATAGAGGAAAAGTTAAATTTTAAAGTCGGAATCCAGATAAGTCCACAGCAGGTCAAGGAGGGCATAAATATCATCCATGCCCTGTATAAGGAGAAAGGTTATCTGGCAACTAAGGTGGAATCGGAACTAAAATCCGGACTCAAGGAAGAGGAGGTAGTCTTAGTTTACAAGATAGACGAGGGGAAAAAAGTCAAGATAAAGAAAATCTTGGTTCAGGGTAATAAAGATTTCAAAGATGGTAAGATCAAAAAACAGATGAAAAACAAAGAGGACAACTGGTTAAGGAGCGGAGAATTCAATTCAGATAAATACCAGGATGATAAGGATAGAATAATTGAATTCTACAGGAAGGAAGGATACCTGGATGCCGAGATTTTAAAAGATTCTATCTGGTTCGATCCTTCGGGCAAAAATATGTATATTAAGCTTTTCCTGTCTGAAGGGGAAAAGTATAAATTCGGGGAGATAACCTTTCAAGGGAATAATGTCTACACTGAGGAAACCCTTCGCAAAGTAGTGAAGTTCAAGCCAGACGAATTTTTCGATCAGAAAAAATATGAGGAGACCTTAACCCAGCTTTATAATCTTTATCAGGAAGAAGGTTATATCTACGTGCAGATCTCCGATCTCACCTCCACCCAGGGGAATATCGTGAATATCGATTATCAGATAACCGAGGGTGTTCCAGCTAATGTCCATTTTGTGAAAATCGAAGGTAATACCAAAACCAAAGAGAAGGTTATCCGCAGGGAGCTTTCCATTATACCAGGCCAGAGGTACCATCTCTCAACCCTGATGAGAAGCTTGAGGGATGTGATGTATTTGAACTATTTTTCCAATGTGATCCCGGATATCGAAGTATTACCCAACGGGGACATAGACCTTATAATCAAAGTTGAGGAGAAGCCTACCGGCTCCATAAATTTTGGTGCAGGATACAGTGAAAGGGATAAGTTAATAGGCTCCATAGGACTGGGGATACCCAATCTTTTCGGAAACGGCCAGAATGTAGATCTTAACTGGGACTTCGGAAAAAGGAGAAACTCTGTCCAGATCAGCTTCACCGAGCCCTGGTTCAGGGATACCCCCACTTCTGTGGGGATAGACCTTTATCAGGTTAATCGGAAATGGTATGATGATTTCACCGAAGGTAGAACCGGGATCGGACTAAGGTTAGGGAGAAGGCTTACCTGGCCAGATAACTACTTCCGGCTCTATGCCAGGTACAGGTTAGAAAGCGTGCGCTATTTTGATTTCTCCGAAAGTTACTTAGAAAATTACAAAGATAGCCCCTACAACCTTAAAAACATAGACTGGCCACAGACCACCTCCAGTATTGATTTCACCATATTAAGGGATTCCAGAGACTTACCTCAGTTTGCTACTTCCGGCTCGGTTATCTACTGGAACTCTGAGTTAGCCGGTGGCATCTTAGGAGGTAACTGGTCTTATCATAAACAGATATTTGAGTTCTCCAAATATATAAAGACTTTCTGGAAGTTCGTCTTGGTAGCCAAAGTTAGGGCCGGAATGATCGATGGATATAACCGCAACTCCGTCGTTCCTTATAGCGAAAGGTTTGCCCCGGGTGGAACTGATCCGGATGGGATGGTGAGAGGTTATCCGGATGGATGGATTGGACCCAGAGATATTTACGGTAACCTTTTAAGAGGCAGAAGCGTTCTGATCTACAATTTGGAATATCAGTATCCCGTTGTAGCACAGCAGATCTACGGACTCTTTTTTGCGGATGCGGGGAATGCTTGGTCCGCTGGCAGACAGTTTTCTCCTCTTTCCTTCAGGCATCTTTACAAATCAGCCGGTTTCGGTTTCAGGATGGTGGTGCCTAACTTAGGAATGATCGGCTTCGATTTCGGATACGGGTTTGATTATCCAGGGGATAATAAATGGAGACCTCACTTCCAATTCGGCAGAACTTTTTAAAGAACAGAGGTGAAAGATGTTTAAACTAAATTCTAAGAACCGGGGTTATTTTTTCTTTTTTCTAACCTTCTTGGTTTTTTTTGCCACTCCTGCCTTCCCTCAGGAGGGAAAGATCGGTTATATCGACTCTATGAAGCTCCGAACCGATTACAAGGAGTTTGCTGATGCCCAGGCTAAATTTGACCAGGAGGTAGTTAAATGGCAGAGTGAGGCAGATAGTCTAAAGCAAGAACTGGATAGCCTGCAAGCAGATTTTGACAAGCAGAGTCTTCTTTTAAGTGAAGAGAAAAGAAAGGAGAAGGAGAGACTTATTCAGCAAAAAAAGAAGGGATATGCCAGTTATATTAATCAGTTCTTTGGCCCGGGCGGAAAGATGGAAAAGCTAAATGCAGAGCTTACCAAGCCGATCTTGGATAAGATCAATATCGCTCTGGAAAAAATTGCCCTGGAGAACAATTATATAATGATCTTTGATTCGGTTAACGGAAATGTGGCCTGGGCTAAGAAGGGTCTGGACTTAACTGAGAGGGTGCTGGAAGAACTTAATAAGATGCAATAACTTTTAATTTTTCCGAGAACGGATCCGTAGGAAAGCAAATGGAAAAAACCTTAAAGGAAATAGCAACTTTAGTTCAAGGGGAGCTTTCAGGGGATGGTTCGGTTAAGATAAGGGGGATAGCTGGAATTGAAGAAGCTCAGCCTGGAGAACTAACTTTCCTAATTAATCCTAAATACAGGATCTATTTGGATAGAACCAAAGCCTCTGCTGTAATAGTGGGCAAAAAAATGGAGAAGTTAAAAATCCCCATGATCCGGCATGATAATCCCTATTATGCTTTCTGCAAAGCCTTGGAGCTTTTCATCATTAAAAAAAATTATCCGGAGGAGATTCACCAAAGCGCTATTTGGGGAGAGGATGTAAAGATCGGAAAGGGTGTACATATTGGGCCTTTTGTGATTATCGGAGATAGAGTTAAAATAGAGGACAAAGTGGTGATTCTGGCTGGAAGTTTTGTAGGAGAAGACTCTGTCTTAGGGGAAGAGAGTTTCATCTATCCCCGGGTGACTATCCGGGAAGGGTGTTTGATTGGCAGGAGAGCTATTCTTCACAGTGGGGTAGTGATCGGAAGCGATGGGTTCGGATATGTTAAAGAGGGTGGGGCCTACCACAAAATTCCACAGATAGGCAATGTGGTCTTAGAAGAAGATGTGGAGATAGGTGCAAATACCACTATCGATCGAGCCACCCTGGGTGAGACCAGGATAGGAAAAGGAGCCAAGATCGATAATCTAGTTCAGATTGCTCACAATGTTACCATTGGTGAGAATTCAATCCTGGCTGGACAGGTAGGTATCTCTGGAAGCACCAGGATAGGTAAAAATGTAACCGTAGCCGGACAGGCTGGAATGGCGGGGCATATAAAGATAGGGGATAATGTTATAATTGGTGCCCAGGCCGGCATAACTAAATCTATCCCCTCTGATACCGTAGTCTCAGGTTACCCAGCCAGGGAACATAATAAAGCCAAAAGAATTGAAGCTTGCATTACTCTTTTGCCCTTTTATGTTAAAAAGATCAGGGAGTTAGAGAGAAAAATAAAAGATTTAGAGAAGAGGATATGATCAAGCTGACTGATAAAAACTTTGACTCCAAGGTGATAAACTCAAAATGTATCTATTTAGTCGATTTCTGGGCAGAGTGGTGTAATCCCTGCAAGGGTATGTTTTCAATTCTGGAGAAACTCTCGGCTGAATATAAAGGTCAATTGAAAGTGGGGAAGTTAAATGTGGGGAAATATCCAGAGATAGCCGCCAGATTTAATATCTTGAGTATGCCCAATCTTCTTTTCTTCAAAAATGGGAAGGTCTTTGAGCAGATAATCGGGATAGAGGGTGAGCAGAAGTTGTTAAAAAAGATTAAAGATATTCTACAAGAATCTCAAATGCTTAAGGAGGAAAAATGAATGAACCACTTGAGCTAACAGATGATAATTTTGAGCAGGAGGTTTTGAACTCAGATTTGCCGGTTTTAGTAGACTTCTGGGCTTCCTGGTGTGGTCCCTGTAAGATGGTTGGTCCCATCGTAGAGGAACTGGCAAAGGAATATGCTGGTCAGCTTAAGGTGGGCAAACTGAATGTGGACAATAATGGAAAGATCCCGATCAAATACGGGATAATGAGTATCCCCAGCCTCCTTTTCTTTAAAAAAGGACAGGTTGTGGAGCAGATAATCGGTGCAGTGCCCAAGAAAAGTTTTGTGGAGAAGCTGGAGAAGATTCTGTAAAAGGGGTAAAAAGGGGTTGACCAAGTTAAAAGAGAAAAAAAATCTTTTTATCGAGATACTGAAGGAAGGAGAGGAGTGCCCAAATTGTCACTTTGCCTTTCTCAAAAGAGAAGGGGATGAGATATTCTACCCCATCTGCGGATACGGGCATAAGCCCTGCACCTGATAGATTTTTAAAGAGAGGTTCTCCCTTTTTTAGCTCGAATATATGATTATCCACAAAGGAAATTCCTAAAAACAGTGAAATGGAGGAGGAATATGGAGGCTAAGTTAAGATGGTTTGGTAAACGGGGATTTGTGGGTGAAACTGAATCCGGGCATAAGGTGAGGATGGATATAGCAATTGAAAAGGGGGGAGAAAATACTGCACCGGCTCCGATGGAGCTTTTGCTTCTATCCCTGGGCGGCTGCACCGGGATAGATGTGGTCTCGATCTTGGCAAAGAAGAGAGCCAGATTAGAAGGAATGGAGATAAAACTTGAAGCGGAACAAGCAGAGGAGCACCCTAAGGTTTTTAAGAAGATAAAAATAGAGTACCTTTTCAGGGGCGAAGATTTAAAAGATGCGGACCTGAAAAGAGCCATAGAGCTTTCTCAGGAGAAATACTGCTCGGTCACCGCGATGCTACAGAAAACTGCGGAATTGAGCTATACCTGGGTAATTAAAAAAGAATAGAATAAATTTCCACAGAGTTTAAAATCTTTCCTTAGTCATTTAAAACCTATTTCAGATAAGGCCGCCTAGTCGAGACTTTATGCCTCAGCTGAGCTACGCGATTATATAGAGGAAGGCTTCAGTCTCCTATTTTTTCATCTAGGATAACTGGAAACCCTGGTGGGTCAGACATTCCTGTCTGACAGGCTAAAAAAAACTTGACTTTTGGAAGGGGAAGGATAAAATAAAGGCAGACAAAAAATGAACTAATTAAAAAAACCAAAGGGAAGTATATCCCATTTTCCTTTTCAGATATCTATCCTTATTGGGAGGATAAACGAACCATACTCAATTACTTTTAGTTAGGCGAAATACCAAGGGAAAAGAGGAATAAAGATGAACTCTACTGAAAGAGGGAAGATAGTAGCTATGATGAAGGAAAACTCCCTTCATGCCTACCTTGCTACCTGTGATAGTGACCAACCGAGAGTTCGGCCGGTATCTCCAATAGTCGAAGATAATTTATCTGTCTGGGTAACGGCCTTCAGCACTTCCAGAAAGGTAAAACAAATAAGGCAAAATCCTAAGATTTGTCTTGCTTTTGTGGAGCAACCTGGTGGAGATAAGGCTGCAGTTATCATCGGCGAAGCCGAAATAATCACAAATTTAGAGGAGAAAAAGAGAGTGTGGAAGCTGACAACTTTCGATTTATCAGAAAATTTCCAGAATGGTCCAAAGTCTGACGAATTTTGCTTACTGAAAATCCTCATTGATAAGATCGAATGGAGGGACAGTTGGACAGATAAGGTAAAAATTTATGAGCCGGAACAGAAATGAGTAAAAGTATAAGCAATAAAAGAGAATAGTGGCTCAGTACCTAACAGCGGAGTTTATCCCGCTGAGAGCGGGACTCCCCCAAACCCCGCCAAAGCGGAACTTTGCAAACACGCGAAATTTTAGCCGAAATACTGCTGAGATGGTGTTAAAATGATTGCTCCAAGATATATTAACCTGCTGAAAAAAATATACGGGCAGTTACAGGAAGTCTTGGTTTCGCCTTAGAGGGTATGCCGGTTGAAGTCCATGATATCGATATTCAAACTGATAAGGCTGGGGCATATGAGATAGAGAAGCTATGTTTTTAAGTGGTAGCCGCAACCTTTAGGTTGCGTAAGTGATTGAAATTCAATGTTCCAATTTCGCAGGCTACCAAAATAAGGGTTTTCACACGATCTGAAGTTAGCTGACATTTTAGAGGTGACTGGGAGATGTTGAAATTTGTTCAAGTAGAGTCTGAAGAAGACCTTAGCCATGTTGGTGAGCTATTTAAAGAATATGCAGAATCACTGGGTTTTGACCTTTGTTTTCAGGATTTCAAAAAAGAGCTTGAAGAACTCCCGGGTGAATATGCTCCACCAGAAGGATGCTTGCTTTTAGCTATATACAAGACACAGGTGGTCGGATGCGTAGCCCTGAAAAAGCTCTCTGAAGATATCTCTGAGATGAAAAGAATGTATGTAAAGCCAGGGTTTCGAGGAAAAGGGATTGGCAGAGAGTTAGCAGTGGCAATAATCCAAGAAGCTCGTAAGATCGGTTATAAGCGTATGCGGTTAGATACCGTTCCTTCGATGAAAGAAGCCATAGCACTTTATCGCTCCCTGGGCTTCAAAGAAATTGAGCCTTATCGGTATAATCCTATAGAAGGAGCGGTATTTATGGAGCTTGATTTGAGGGGGGAAGAAAATACTTGATTTTTATGTTCATTCGGGAATTGTCGTCAAGACCCATTCTGGGGAATTCCCGAACCGAGGAAATATGCATGCGAGAAATCCAATTCCCGCAGTAACAAATGACGTAGGGGCACGGTCCGCCACAGGCGGATGCCCCTACAATTTTATTCTGTCCAGTGCTTACTTAATTTCCAGGTATGATATTTCTCATTCTAGGTTAACTGGAAGAGATTAGAGGCAGAGTCAGAGACTGAAAAATGCCAGATGTTTTTTTCTCCGGCATCGCTTTTCCATTTATTTTCTAAGTGCACAATCTCATAGATCCTTCCTTTCCATCTGAACTTAAGGGGCAGGATTTTCCCTTTCTGAAATAAAGCTAAGACCTCAATCTGTTCTTCTATATCCTGATAGATAACTCTCCGCACAAAGGTTTCATCCAGCCATTTCTTGTAGGGGGTTCAATTGAACGCCCCTACTTTTCCCTCTCCTTTTTTCCGAGAAACGGAGACTATGTCTGGCGCCCTACGGGCGGGCTGGCTCGTAGCCACCGTAGGAAAGGATAGGGAAGGGGTGAGGTTCTATGGGGTATCTACCCCGGTTGAGGGCAGCGTCAGATTATGTGAAAACTCTTGGAAGCTTTTTCTTATACTGATATATTATAAAAAGGATTCTTTTTGCAAAGGAGAAAAACAAGGGCTCACACAGAAGGAGTTGCCCGAAATCAAGTAATTTTATTTCCTGAGGTAATTGACCCGCCTCTGGCGGATTACTCCTGATTTTAAGACGATTAAAGATTTCAGGAAGGAGAAACTCTTTTAGAAATAACAAATTAAGGGAGCAGAAGAGATTTTATGGAAGAGGGGCAATAGATTTCTTTCCTTAACAAAAATAAATTTACTTTGCCCTCTTCTCACACAGACTGACGTTAAGCTCTATTTGGTAATCCCACCTTGCCCTCCAGGTAGGACAGTTGACTTTATGAGGTAAGACCTGATCCTATGGTTCCTAAACCTGATTAAAGTAAGTTTGAAAAATAATTTTCATCCTAACTAAAAAGGTTGACAATCGAAAAATCAAATGATATTATATAAAAAATAACTTTTAAATCTGGAGTGAAAGATGGCAGGTTTAAACAAGGTACTTTTGATTGGAAACTTAGGAAGGGATCCGGAAAAAAGGTATACTCCGAATGGTCAGGCTGTAACCAGTGTGCCCTTAGCCACCACCTCTCGCTGGAAAGATAAAACCGATCAGATGCAGGAGAGGACCGATTGGCACAATCTGGTGATCTGGGGAAAGCAGGCTGAGACTGCCAAGGAGATCCTCAAAAAAGGGGATCAGGTCTTTGTGGAGGGCAGGATCCAGAACCGTTCCTATGATGATCGGGATGGAAACAAAAAATATATTACCGAGATCATAGTCTGGAGGTTTATGAAATTGGGCCGTAAAGAAGTTGAGCCCTCTGAAGAGCCTGTAGGAACAGAGGCAGAAGTTAGTGAAGGGCAGGATGAGGATCTACCCTTCTAATCCCGCCAGCGGATGGACTGGCCTCTAATCCTCAGGTGAAAACAAACTTT
>Ga0114930_10002005_pt1 | contig 18709 bp, 17 predicted proteins | sample AnhtaG_FD_87300 | JGI IMG/M metagenome (GOLD analysis project Ga0114930, IMG submission 87300) | Deep subsurface microbial communities from Anholt, Denmark to uncover new lineages of life (NeLLi) - Anholt_01485 metaG | ecosystem: Environmental > Aquatic > Marine > Oceanic > Sediment | place... | reverse complement strand
TAAACTGGAGTATACATAATTGGTACCTTCCAGTGACATAGTTTTGTGAGAGCTGGCGTCAGCGCCCCCAATCAGATTTAGCGTCACTGAATGGCTATAGCTTTCTAGAAGCTCGGCATAGTCGTCTGAATGTATATCAAACCAGAACACTACGGTAGGTATGTTTAACTGGTGGGTTATCTTCCCAACGGTGTCAGGTGTAGGTCCCCCTTTCTCTCGCCGTGCCACACCCTGCAGGCATAGCAAGACTACTTGCGGCTTTTTCTGAAGGCAATAATTAATTAGAGCCTCGTCACAGTTTGGCGTGTAGTCATTGTTATAGATAACATCGATGTTATCCACCATGCCGGTAAATTTGAGTGTTCCTTCCATTTGACGGATGTCGAAATCAGGATAACTGCCATCCGGAATACTCCTCTGATTGACCACAATTAAGACACGTTCTAACTGCATCTGCCCTACCCCCTCTCATCGCCCATGAACTCCTCAACAACCCGCCGCCTGAATTCTAAGCTGAAGCTTCTTTGATTCCTCATGGCAAAATTATTTCCTGTTCCGATGATGCTTTGACCCTGCCAAACTTTCCTAATCCTCCCAACCCATGGTATCCAGTCTCAGGAGGTTACTCTACAAAAACACCTTTATATAATTCACCCACCCCTGGAAACGGTGCTTCTTTGGCTAATCTCAAGCTATTTTCAATTTGGTTATCTATTTCCCTTTCAATCATCAAAATCTCTTCTTCCTTGATGCCGTATTTCAAAATTATTTTTTCTCTCTGCAAATTTACGGGGTCCTTTTTGAACCATTCCTTGAAATCGTCTCTTGACCGGTAACCGGCATCAAAATCTTCATTAACGCCGACATGTTCTAGATAGCGGTAATACCTTAAATGCATAAAGCAGGGCATCTGAGTCGTTTTTGTCAGCTTAATTGCCCTTTGAGTTAGTCTATAAATGACTTCGGCATCGGTAGTATTTTCTTTGAGTACATTACAATTAAACCTGGAGACAATATCAGTAATAGAAGCATATCCATGCCTCTTTGAGGTTGGAGTATGGACCGCTAATCCATTATCTTCACAAATAAATACAACAGGTAATTTCATAAGGCAGGCAATATTCAAGCTCTCCCAGAAGTCGCCTTCATCAATTGCTCCGTCTCCAAAAAATACGGCAGCGATTTTTCCGTTGTCCTTCTGTTTATTGGCGAAAGCGGCTCCTACAGCCACTGGAATACTACTGGCTACGATTGCCGAAGTTCCCATAAATCCGGAGTCTGGGGCACACATATGCATGGAGCCGCCTTTTCCTTTTAAAAAGGCTGTATCTTTTCCATACATCTCGGCAAAGAAATCGTCTGTATTTTGCGTCTTGGCTAGGTATATTGCGTGAGACCTGTAGGAGCAAAAAACCTGGTCTTCTGCCCCTAAAGCGTGGCAAACTCCTATCGCTATTGCCTCTTCTCCCATAGACATGTGCATAGGGGTCTTCATCTCATCTTCCATATAATGCTCACGGATTTTCTCCTCAACCCTTCTAGCCAGATATAATTTCTTGTAGAGTTCTAAATTAACCTTATCATATCAACCTCAACTACTTCTCTCTTTGTAAGCGTTCAGCCACTAGCACTCGGTGTTCAGCTTTTGTATGCCACTTCGTGAGCTTTCTGCCATACTTTTAAGTTTCTGAAATCTTTCATTGATGGTGTATTAAGCGTTCAGTGAATTGCTGACTACTGAAAACTGATAGCTGAATGCTTATTTCCCTCTTTTAAAATAGTCCCTCCAGTAGTCCAGTGTGTCCTCTAATGTCTGCTCAAACTTAATCTCCGGCTTCCAACCGGTTACATCTACAAATTTATCAATGCAGGGAATTTGTAATGTTACATCTGAGGGTCTCAATCGATGCTGGTCAATTTCAACATCTATTTTCTTTACCTTGGAAAGCTTGAGCAACCTGTTTAGCATTTCCCCCACAGTCATTGTCTCCACCCCACCTATATTATATACCTCACCCGGGGAACATTTATTCACCAGCAGCCAGTACGCCTTAACCGCATCTCTAACATCCAGGAATGTCCGAATGCTTTCCAAATTACCTACCTTAACTACTGGGGGCACCAGTCCGACTTCAATAGCTGCAATCTGCTTGGCAAAGCTGGAAACCACGAAGACCTCTCCTCGCCTTGGTCCGGTGTGCGTAAACATGCGTGTCCTTATTGTCTTTATATTCCATGATAGCCAGTATTGAAAGGCTAACATATCTTCACCTACCTTACTTACCGCATAAGGGGAGGCTGGCCTGAATGGATTATCTTCTCTTATTGGGACCTCATTCTCCTTTACCTGACCGTAAACCTCGGATGAACTGCATATGTGAATTATTGGGTCATAGTCAGAAGCAGACTTCAGTTCTTTAACTGCTTCCAGTAGATTGCAGGTTCCTATCACATTGGTTTCCAATGTCGCTACAGGCGCTAGAAAGCTATAAGGGACGTAGGATTGTGCTGCCAGGTGGAAAATAATATCGGGCTTCCATTGCGAGAGGATAGTTTTCAGAGAAGACAGGTCTGATAAATCACCGAATTCAAGTATGATGTCATTAAGAATATGCATGATATTATCTTTTGGAGCACGCCACCTCGCTAGGCCAAGAACCTGTACTCCAGGGAAGTTCGCCAGAATATAGTCGGCCAGGTGACTGCCGACAAACCCAGTTATGCCAGTTATAAGAACCTTATTAATTTCGCTCATACTCTTTGAACCCCAATTGTTCCAAAAATAGCTTAGGCTTATCATCCACCCCTGTCATTGCGAGGAGCGTAGCGACGAAGCAATCTCTAAGGCGGGATTGCTTCGCAGAGTTTATCCTGAGCCGTATGTTGAGATTCTTCGCTTCGCTCAGAATGACACAAGGCGAAGGGCTCGCAATGACGGTAAAGACTGATTATTATCATGATTCGTTACCTTTATCCCAATCAGCAGTGCTAATAACAAATTCTTCTAAAGATTCTTGTCCTAGACCCCAATTCTCATCATTGAAGATATATGAGCGCTTCCCACTTACCATATCTAATATTATATTTTGAGATTGCGTGCCACTCAGGGAGGTTACCCCCAAATCAGCTACCTTATTCTTTGGAGGGAAAAGCTTGTATAACAGTAATCCTAATATATGAGCCAGGCGTTCAGGCCAATGAAACCTCGCATAAATTGCTTCTATTAATCTTAATATATACACCTTTTGATTCCGCGCTGTATCATGATCCATGTGATACACACGCATAGGCTCAGGTAATATTACGTCTCTTGCACCGGAAAGATACGCCATGTGAACTAGCAGGTCACCGGTACTAGACCCAACGATGTCAATCTCCGGGTAGCCATGTATTAAATTCCAGCGTTCTCGTGGAAGCAAAATAAAGTCGCCAGGGCCCTCTCTTTGAAGAGCTGGAGCTTCGGTCGAACCAAAGTCAAATGTTCCAACATGAGAAACCCCACGGATAGCCCTTTTGCAATTGATGAGCTGCTCTTCCAAAGTTGAACGTAGTGCCACATTACCTCCCACGTGATGAATGTTGATTCCATACATAGCGTCTTTATCCAATTTTTCTGAAGCTAGGAATTTTATTATCTCGTCGGAGAATAAAATGTCAGGGGTTGTAGATAGAACAAATTCTCCTCGGGCCCGTCTAATCCCGACATTAAATGAGGCTGTACCGTGAACAGGATACATATCAGAGAATTCATAGCGAGTATGAATTGAAGCTGGTACTACAATGGTACGGATAGTGCAGAAACTTAGCTGCTGTGGCCAAGGAAACACATCCTTAAGCAGGGGTCTATCGGGCGGTGGATTCCACTCGACCATGATAAGCTCTGACCTTAGATGGTGCTTCTCTGCCTGTAGCAAAATCCCTTTAATGCCTGCTTCATGCCGCTTCCCACCATAGCCATCGTTTCGCGTAAAAAAAACAATACTCAAATATGGATTTTGTTTTTTATTATCGTTCATAAAGCTCCACTTACTTCTTTATTTTGGAAGATGGCTCACCTACCAATCAAGGGAGGGTATACCTATTGATCCTTTCTCACTTCTCTTGCTGTTTCACGTCGATTAGTATCCTTTCGAATTCATCCAGTGATTTAGGAAATAGAATTTTTGATTTGCCATTTTGTATCAGTATTTCCCTTAGCTGATTTTTGAGTTTTTCATCTATAAAGGTAATTAAGTCCGCGAAAGACACGGCTAACCCTTTTTCCACATTAGCTATGGAGAGGGAAAACCCGCTTAAATACATCTTTACATTATCATTATACAAAAGCTCTGCCGGTATGAAATCTGGCAAAACATCCCCGACTTTTATCATTGTTTTATCACCGGGATAACCGGGGTGATATTTACAGGCTATTTCCTTTTCAGGAAAATATTTTAGTATAATACCGAAAATTTCAGCTAGTTCCCTACTGAAAGTATTTTTATCTATTTTAGTGTAACTTGCTTCCATTAGACCCTCGTCGAAATAGATAACGCTGTAATTGCCTGTATCGAATATTTTATACTGGCTTAAATCAAAGTCTTTCATCATTTCATTTCTTTCTTCTCTATCAATAACTTTATCAACCTCTCTATTGAAAAATTTGTCAGACATACAAGGAAACTTCGTATAGGGGATTTTGCCTATAGCTATACCACGACCATAGACTAGTTTCAATATAATCAAACTTGCCCAATCAATGATGTTCGTAGGGGTGAACTTCTCAACTCTCCTTCCATCCATAGACGGGTCACATATATGTATCAATTTGTTTCCCTTACTCAGTCTCTTCAATAAATAGAAGGTATAAGGACAAAAACACTTGCTGGAAAAGAAGATTTCCGCCCTTTTCAATCCAGTAAAGTATTTATCGAAAATCTCATTCAGGTATCGCCTTTCTCCTATTATATCCGGCAGGACGTAAAACACTTTTTTAAGTCCTTTGGCGGTTACCCTTCTTGCCCGGTAAGGTTCAAGGTATATGAGATTAATAGTATTGTGAAACACCTTTTCATTAATTGCTTGAAAAAACTTGAAGAGGTCATGGTTGCCCGGGATTGCGATGGTTATCGGATCGTCAGAGCAACTATGTGTTGCTATGTACAGGGCGTTCTTAATCTGCGGGTATGACCCGGTAAATATTACTATCTTGCTCATAGCATGTCACTCGGCTAAGCATCATTATACATGCTATCTGGCTGGATAGGCAAGGAATAGTCTCTTCCAATACAAGATGAGCCTAAAGAGGGCATCGATTTCTCAGTCTTGTCTTGCTAAGTGAGACCATGTATAATCAAATAACGCTTTGGCATGTAAATAATACAGATGACCGGGCAGCTATTAGTCATCTGAGGAAATATGGAAAAGCAAACAAACAGGTCCACGTTAAGAATAATATGGTTCTTCTTTAAACAGTATAAACTACAGGTCCTGGCGGTACTTATTCTGTCGCTGGCGGTTGGTGGATTAGAGGCTGCCACCGTGGCCGCTGTCTATCCGATACTAAGCGCTGCCTTTGCGGAAGGGTTTGGAGAGGGAAACATTGTTCTCTCGCTGTTCAGGGGAGCGGCTGCCCTGTTGCCAGTAGCCGACGAATTTATTGCCTATTGCCTGCTTTTCTTATTCCTTGTCCTTTTAGCCTTTGCCGTAAGGCTAATTTTCATTAGATACAGAATAACTTTTATTGCCAGGTTAGTAGAAAAGAAGCAGAACGAAGTTCTTAGTAAGTTTATCAGGGCTGATTATCAATATTTTATTGACCATAAAGAGGGGGAGCTAATATACAATACTGCAACGGCTCCGCAAAGCCTCTCAGGCCTGGTCCTGGCAGCTACGGAACTAATATCACAGGCTATATTATCAATATCAGTAATTCTTCTTCTACTTTCATTATCCTGGCAGGGAACAATAGCCGTGTTAGTGATAGGGCTGGCATATCACTTTCTCACCAGATATTTGTCGAGAAAAATCTCATATCATTCTGGTAAGGGCGAGATGGAAGCAGCCAGAGAGGGTACTGTAATCCTCAATGAAGCTATTGGTGGGATTAAGCAGGTGAAGGTTTTTGCGACCATGGAGGATTGGCTGCAAAAATTTGGCAGCGTCATGAATAAATACTGGTATAATTTTATAAGGATTCAGACGTGGCATCAGGTTCTCCACCCTTCCCTTATGCTAATCCTGTATCTTTTCATAGGCATAACGGCCATACTTATCAAAACTTTGGCCCCCGCTGGTTTTAGAGAGTTAATTCCCATTTTTGGGACCTTTGCCTTCGCCGCTTTCAGGTTGGTTCCCGCCATGGGTGCTATAAATAGCTCAACAATGCATATTATGGCAGTGCTACCGTATTGTGAAACAGTTTACTATATATTGGGTGAAAACATCGCCAATATTAGGGATGGAGGGAAAGAGTTGGGCTCATTCAAATCCGGGATAGAGTTAGAAAATGTCACCTTTGCCTATAAGAGACGGACAAAGGTTTTGGAAGATATTTCAATTACTTTTGAAAAAGGCAGGACGACGGCTATTGTTGGCCGTTCAGGCTCAGGGAAAACCACCATTATCAATTTATTACTTCGTCTGTTTGATATTGACAGGGGCGAATTAAAAATTGATGGTCTAAACATTAAGCAGTATAAGACAATCTCCTGGTTAAATAAGATAGGCTTTGTTAGTCAGGATACATTCATCTTTAATGACACAATTAAAAACAATATTACCTTTCACTCAAAATACTCCGATGAAGAAGTTATTACAGCATCCGAATACGCCGACGCCCACAGCTTTATTACCGAGCTGCCGAATGGCTACGATACCTTTGTCGGCGATAAAGGGATGAGATTGTCTGGTGGGCAGAGGCAGAGAATTGCGGTTGCCAGGGCCGTGATAAGGAACCCCGAGATACTGATTTTTGATGAGGCTACCAATGCCCTTGATAATATATCTGAGGCAGTGGTCCAGAAAGCTATTGACAAAATATCGAAAGACCATACCGTGATTATCGTTGCCCATCGCCTTTCCACGATAGTTAATGCCGATAAAATAATTGTATTAGGAGATGGACGGGTTCTGGAAGAAGGGACACATGAGGAACTGATGAAAAACAGGGGTGCCTACTGGGAATTATACCGGAGCCAGCCCATGTAAAATGTAAAAACTCAAATTGGTGAGGTTGTAAATCGCCAGCGATATTATCTTGCAGAAATAACTATACTATAATCCCAATCAACCTTGAAAGTATCCGATTGTTCTGGCTAGAGGTTCAGCCTTTTGCTGAGCTATACTCATGTCCATATAGTTTGTCTTAAACTGGAGTAGTCTGGGTTGAATGGATTCGGCGATAGGACACAGACCCGGCCCATATTCCCGTGTATTGCCTTCGTATAGAGGGCACTGAACGGGACATCCTTTAGGGTAGTACCTTTGCTGGCGCAATGCTGGCTCCAGGTATGTCAGTTGCCACGCAGCACATAAGATGTCGCATGCCGATCTGAGTGCCTGCATCAACCCGAGTGATCAACTTTTTCATCATAGGGTTCCGGCGTTCCTCTCCATTAAGCTATGCAAGTCGGTAAAAACCAGAGTGTGCAACTGGTCCTTTTAAAAGCTTTTCCACCTCATTTCTCTCGGTTGCTTTAGCAATAAGAGCAAAGGTTTCGTCAACTGCCTTTAAGTAACTCTCTATGTGGTTATCTTGATGAGCATAAGAAGCATAAAAGGCATTCGTAGCTAAAAAACCTTTTTGAAGCATCTCCTGAGTAAATAATGTCCTAATCGCTTGACCATTTTCATAATCGAAGGAGAAGTGTGCCAGCGGTGGAATGCCAGTAATGCTGATTCTCAGACTATAGCGATTGGCAAGTGACTTCCAGCCGGATTGGACACTCTTACCAATATTGATCAAGTGTTCTGAGACATTACATCGTCCGTGCTTGCGAATTGTCTCCAAAGCCGCAGTTGGTCCTATCCTTTCTGTCCAATATGTACTGCTTATAAAGCTATCTTGAGCCGCTTGCATAACATCACCAGTGCCAATGATAGCTGCCATGGGATATCCATTGCTTATTGCCTTAGCGAACACAGCGATATCGGGGGTAACCCCGTATAAAAGATGAGCCCCACCTGTGGTCAAACGCCATCCAGAGGAAACTTCATCGAATATTAACATGGCTTTCATACTCATGGCGATTTCTTTGACTGCTTCCAAAAAACCGGGTTCCGGCTCATAATTCCTTACAGGCTCCATAACAATTGCTGCGATCTTATCTCTATATGGCGAGACAATGGCCTTTAACTCCTCAATCTTATTGTAGCGAAAGGGAAGGGCTGTATTTTTCAGGCAACGTGGCACCCCTGCTGGCTCCAATCCCGGAAGCAGGTGGCCATCGAGAGCATCTTCCTCTCCTAGATTAGCTGCCAGATACCAGTCATGCCACCCATGATAACCACAGAAAACAATCTTGTCCTTCCCGGTCTTAGCGCGCGCTATGCGGACAGCAATTGCCATTGCCTCTCCCCCGGTGCGGGCGTAACGAACCATGTCAGCCCATGGATGAAGTTCACAAAGCAAATCGCCCAATTCTACTTCTTCGGGGCAATTTAGGGTGCATATTGAGCTAAGGTTAATGGCTGCTTTCACCGCATTGTCCACGTCAGGCTCAGCATATCCCAGGACACATGTGCCAAGCCCCATATAACTCATATCAACATATTTATTGCCGTCAAGGTCCCAGACTTCAACACCCTTCGCTTTGGAATAATAGCTGGGCCACTGTTCAGGTAAAAACATCTCAGGGCGCTTTGAAAGCAATTGGGTGCCCCCCGGGATCATTGTCTTAGCCCTCTTGTACAGTTGCTGCCCCGTGTTACTCATTTTTAAACTCCCTCTTTATAAACTAGTACCGTCTCGTTTATACATTGGCTCTCTTTACCTGACGATTTTATCTTCTCTGAGTGATTTTGCATAACCTTCATTGGTAGCAATTCCTTGGTTTATTTGCTTTAGCTCAGGATGTTTCGCCAATAAGTTTAAGACGTCCTCCATATAGAAAATGTCGCCTTCCTTATAAATATGCCTGTAAACCTCTCTTACGAATTGCAGGTCACTCTCTTCGTCCACTGTCCAGCGGAGATGGGAAAGGTTAACCTCACTTTCTACAGTACTAAGCCTGAACTTATCAGGATTCTTCCAAATGTAGGGAGTAACATGTTCCCTCTCCGAGAACCATCTTGCCTCTTTCCAGGCCTTTTCTAATGCCTTATAAGAGAAAACCTCCACGTCCAGACCATCGGGGTAAGTACGCTTCAGGGTATTGGCAACGTAATCGTAGTCTCCCTTCAAATAGCGCTCAATAACCTCATCTATTACATGAGGATCTATCATAGGGCAATCTGGCGTAATCCTCACAATTATGTTTGCCCCGAATTTCCTGGCTGCCTGGTAAAACCTATCTAACACATCATCTTCACTCCCCACATAGTAAGGAATGCTTAGGTTTTTAGCAAATTCGATTACAGCTTTGTCTTTTTCGTTGACAGTTGTGGCAATTACTATCCTATCAATTAATCTTGTCATTCCCACCCTATCCATAACATGCTCAAGTAGTGGCTTGCCCTGAATGTCAATCAAGACCTTCCCCGGCAGTCGGGTGGAACCCATACGCGCTTGAACAATGGCTGTTATCAACGAAAATACTCCCCTTCACTATAATTTGACAGTCTTTCCGCTCTTGAAAGACCTCTTAGCCGCCAGGACTATTTCCAAATCGGCCTTGGCTCCATTAGCATCTAAAACAGGTTGCTCCTCTCTCTTGATACAGCGCAAGAAGTGCTCCATCTCAGCAACATACATCTCGTTAACTTCATACTGGACATCCCGAGCATATAATTGCCACTCTTTATCTTTTACCGAATATAGTCTAACCTGGTTATCCTGGAATGACCAGGTGATAGTGCCCTCTTCTCCAATCAGCTCACACGAGCGATTGTAGACTCGTTGGACATAATCCATATGGACATTGGCTATTACTCCATCCTTAGAGCGTAGCAGTATTTCAGCTATATCCTCGGTATCTATATCAAGAGAGCTTAATTTCCCAGTGAAGCAGCTTACCGCATCAACTTTACCTATCATCCATTGGACATAGTCTATCTCATGAATAGCATCCAGGATAATGCCTCCGCCTAAAGCCTTATTAGCGCTATATCCTTTTCGGTAGTCTTCCCATGGGTGCCAGTCTGGCAGGTATTGACCGAACTCAGCCCGGACACAGAATAACCTGCCGATTTTACCTTCGTCCAGCAACTTCTTTACCAGCTTTAAGCCCCAGTGAAAGCGAAAGTTGCAGCCGACCAGCGTAATCAAGTTCTTAGATGTAGCAATATCGATTAGCTCATCTACCCTTTCCATAGAGTGAGAAATAGGTTTTTCTATGAACAGGTGACAACCGGCGTGCCCTGCGGCCAGAGCATATTTCATATGCAAGCTGGTGGGAGTGCAAACCAGTACCACATCTGGTTTATTCTGCAGGGCTTTCTCAAAATCAGAGAAAACCTTCACTCCATATTTTTCCCTGACCTCTTCCCGGCGTTCTTGCACAGTATCATAAGCTATCGCTTCGCCCGCTGAGAGAAGCCTCAGGTTGCTGAGGTGCCTCTTCCCTATAGAACCACAGCCGACAACCAGAAATCTCACCTGGTGCTCCTCCCACTCAGTTGCTCATATGCTTTGAGCAGAATGGCGAAATTTCTATTCCAGTCTGCCTTCTGGCGTGCCGCAGACAAATTGGTTTCCCCCATACTCTTTCGCCTGTCTCCGTATTCCAGAGCTTCCACGATAGCTGAGCTGAGCGCCCGGGCATCTCCTGTGGGCACAAGCCAGCCATTGACCCCTGTTGTTACCCACTCTCTATTGGAAGGCAGGTCGGTCACGACTACTGGCAGCTTGCAGGCCATAGCTTCCAGAAGAGATACGGAAGTCCCATCGCTATAAGAGCTGCTCACATATAGGTCGGCTTCGTTAAAATAATCTGGCAGCATGTTATGAGGGACTCTGCCGGTAAGATGTATTGCTTGCTTTAGGTTATGCTCGGCGATAAAGGTTTGCACTTTAGGTCTCAGAGAGCCGTCACCTAGCATCAGGAAACGAGCACTAGGCTCCTTTTCAATCACTCTTGCGGCAGCTTCAAGAAATACCTCTACCCCATATATAGGTTCCAGTGAGCGAGTGGTTATTACGATCTTGTTATCCTTCCAACCGAGCTTATCTCGGAGATTCAGACCGGATGGGGTGGGGTGAAACTGGCTCAGGTCAACTCCCCAGGGGAATGTGATTATCCTGTCCCCGGAATAGACGGTTAGCTTTATAATCCTATCCCGCACCGCTAAGCAATCACAAGCTATCATATCTGCATGTCTAATAGTGAACTTCGTTATCCATCGCCATATGATATTTATATCGGCTTTAGCCATAATGTCAGAGCCCCATGACATGAGAAGCAGGGGTTTAAAACCGGCGAGCGTGGTGAAGAAGCCGCAGGTTTGGACTGGTCCGGCGTGAATTAAATCAGGACGAAGCTCGTGTAATACCCGGCGGAAGTCCAAAAATAACTTCAACTTACCCCACCCTCGCAGCTTATGGGTTCTATTTCCCATCCAATCTATCACTTTAATACCAAGGGGAACTGGACGTGTCTCAAAAGGTGCTGGATTGGCCTCAAAGCGGAGATAAAAGACTTCATGTGGAGTCTGGGCTAACTTCTCCAAAAACCGATAATCATGTGGGGTGTAATCCTGCGAGAAATAAATTACCCTCATGGTCTAAATTTTCTCCCAGGTTATGGGCTCACCCTGAGGAATATCAACCTTCGTCTTTTTGCCCGTAACCAGATGGATATACTGGGGCGTTATGCCTATGGCTGGGCGCAAAGGTTCTATCATATCTGTGGTTATAGTAGTGTCAGCAGGGATGTCTACTTTAGCAAAGAGGCTCCTCCGCTGCAAAATTACTGTCTCTGCTTCTGCCGGAGTAAGTTGTTTAATCGGCGACCCCAAAGCGGCTTCCAATAGTCTTATATCTCTTATCATAGTCGCCATTTCGGAGACATCCATAGCAAAGGGATGGTCTGGGCCTGTTCTCGTTTTATCAAAGGTAAAGTGTTTCTCAATAACACAGGCACCCAGCGCAACTGCACCCAACGGAACAGTGCTTCCTGGAGTGTGGTCTGAATAGCCTGCGGGAACTTGGAAGGCTTCCCTCAAGGTAACCATAGCTCTAATATTGGCATGCTCAAAGGGGGAGGGATAATTAGTGATACACTGAAGTAGCACAATATCTTGATTGCCAGCAGCCCTTATGGTATTGACTGCTTCTTCTACCTCACCCATAGAACTCGCTCCAGTTCCCAGGATTATTGGCTTACCCTTTTTTGCAATATACTCCATAAGCGAAAGAAAGGTTATATCCCCCGAGCCTATTTTGAAAGCAGGAACGCCAATATCACTAAGCAGGTCCGCCGCTTCTCTATCATAGGGCGAGGAGAAAAAGTGTATATCCTTCTTGTGGCAGTATTCAGCAATCTTTTGGTGCCACTCACGAGGCAGCGTAGCCTCACAATATACCTCGTAAACTGGCTTTTCCCACGTTGCCTGAAATGAGGTTTTGCTCTCAAACCCCTTTTTAGCTATTATCTTGTCTGGCAGGAAACTCTGAAATTTAACCGCATCAGCCTCTACCTCCTTGGCTAAATCCACTAACCTTTTTGCCTGCTCTAGGCTGCCATCAAAATTGGAGCCAATTTCGGCGATGATGTAAGTCGGTTCCCCCTCCCCTATCCATCGCTCTCCAATTCTTATTTTTCTCATTTTTGCCGTTCCCCGCGGAATTACTCCGAGCCCTTGAACCAGGCTATTCCTTCCTTGACATCGAGCAATCTGGTGGTAGTTACCCCTGATATTTTAGAGATATTGAGTGAGATGTCCCTTGGTCGGGGTGCTCTTAGGCTTACTTCATCCATAGAACAGGGCTGGATGAGGCTCTTATCCAGCCCAAAAGCCTGAGCAATCTCCAGCCCAAAGCTGTATTTACTGCACCTTTCGCTGCCCGCTACATGACATATACCGCTGAGATTACTATGATATATTTCTATCATCGCTTCTACCAAGTTGCCTACGAATATCGGCGAGAAGAACACATCGGTAAACATCTTGAGAGTTCTTCCTTCTCTTAGTCCACTGACCACCCATTCCGCCAAACTCGTCCTGATACTATCACTTGGACTCCACCCGTAAAAGGCAGTCCTGACAATAAGGCTGTCAGGTAACCGGTATTGCGCCCTCTCTTCGCCCTCGAGCTTGGTTCTGGCGTAAATATTGACTGGGTGTGGAACATCCTCTTCGACATACATCCCCTTTTTGCCATCAAAGACAGAGTCCGTGGATATGTATATCATTTTAGCCCCAACCACCTTAGAGGCTAGGGTAACATTCTCTGTCCCTTCTACATTAGTCGTCCGGGCTTCTTTAGCATGGTCTTCGCAATAATCTACATCAATCATTGCTGCGGTATGAATCACCAGGTCAGGCTTTATTTCCTCGAAAACAGAAATTACCTGCTGTTTATCCCTTATATCTAAAGGTAAAAACCTGCACTCAGAAATCTGATTTGGGTGAGAGTTGTAGCTGGCGAAGACTTCAAAACTCTTGGCGCTCATCCGTGCAATATTGCTGCCCAGAAGTCCACTGCCGCCGGTTATTAATAATCTTTCCTTCCTCCTCTTCATTGTGCTTCTGCAATTTCAGGTCGTTTCTCTTCCTTTCCGTCTCAAGTAAGACCTTAATAAATCCCCAGCATTTTTGTAAGCTCTGCTTTGGTTAGCCACCTGTTATTGTTATCACTGGTATATGTGAACCCCTCTAGAACAGTGTTACCATCGTTAAAGTTACCATCTCTCCCAAAAGGAATCTCAGGTTCAATGACGAAGAAATCATCGAATTCTCTCACATGCCTGGCTTCCTCCTCGGTTATGAGGATTTCATTGACTTTTTCTCCAGGGCGTATCCCAGTTATCTTCCTCTCAGCTTTGGGTGCGATTACATCTGCCAGCTCAGTGATTTTCATGCTGGGAATCTTGGGAATAAAGACCTCGCCACCATGCATCCTGCCGATGCAATCAATAACAAAACGAACCCCATGCTCCAGGGTAATCCAGAACCTGGTCATCCGTTCATCAGTGATGGTAATGGTGCCATTCTCCTTCTGCTTGAGGAAAAGTGGTACCACACTGCCCCGGCTGCCGACAACATTCCCATATCGGACACAGCTAAACCTGGTTTTTCGCCATCCAGTGTAAACATTGCTTTGAATGAAAAGCTTCTCGGCTGCTAATTTGGTAGCACCATATAGGTTAACCGGTTGAACGGCTTTATCGGTGCTAATAGCCATTACCTTCTCAACACCATTATCAATTGCGGCATCAATCACATTAGCTACTCCATCGATATTTGTTTTGACCGCCTCCAACGGGTTATATTCACAGGTTGACACTTGCTTGAGAGCTGCGGCGTGAACCACAATATCAACACCATTCATAGCTCGGTATACCCTCTCTCTATCCCTGACATCGCCGATGAAGAAGCGCAGCCTGGGGTCATCATTGAACTTCTGCCGCGTTTCCTGCTGAAGCAGTTCTCCTCGGGAGAAAATCCGTATTACTTTAGGGCTGTGTTCCTGCAGGGCTATTTCAATAAATTTCTGTCCGAAAGAGCCGGTGCCACCGGTTATTAGTATCACCTTATTTTGTAAAGTCACCGATAGCCCTCCTTAAAAGCGATTTTCCAACCAGAGACAAAAAGCATAGAGTTATCCATGCTTCCTACTCCCCTAATCTGATGATGTTGTCGTTATCCAGTCCCCTTGTAACTCCCCTGGTATCAAAGACTAGGCTGGCTTTATCTGCTATATATTGATAGTCGTAGCCGCTATGATTGGTAGCTATCACCACGCAATCTGCTGAGGACAGGCGCTCCCCGGTAAGCTCCACCGAGTTCAGGGTATCGTGGAGAAGCTGGATTTTCGGAATATACGGGTCGTTATAGCTCACCTCCGCCCCTTTCTCGAGAAGAAGTCGGATTATTCGCAGGGAAGGCGATTCTCTGATATCGGCCACATCCTTTTTATATGCTGCTCCCAGCACCAGCACCCTGGCGCCGTTTAGGCTCTTGCCCCTCGTATTCAACGCCTCCATAATGCGGGAGGTAACATAATAGGGCATCTGCTCATTAATCTCTGCTGCCAACTCTATGAACCGGGTATGAAAGTCATGCTCCCTGGCCTTATTAGCCAGATAGTAAGGGTCAAGCGGGATGCAGTGTCCGCCTATCCCCGGTCCGGGATAGAAAGGCATGTAGCCAAAGGGCTTGGAGCAAGCGGCATCAATGATTTCCCAAACGCTGATCCCCATCCTCTCGCAAAGTTGGGCAAGCTCATTGACCAGAGCGATGTTCACGCTGCGAAAGACATTTTCAAATACCTTGGTCATCTCAGCGACCTCAGTGCCTGAGACAGGAACTACCACATCAGCCACCTGACGATAGAGAAGCTCGGCAAGTTTGGTAGATGCGGAATCTATGCCTCCAACTATCTTTGGGGTGTTCCGGATGCTATATTTTTTGTTTCCAGGGTCAACCCTCTCCGGAGAGTAAGCGAGGTAAAAATCTTGGCCTGCCTTCAGTCCGGAGCGTTCCAGAATGGGCAGCATCACTTCCCTTGTCGTGCCAGGATAGGTAGTGCTTTCTAGAACTACCAGTTGCCCTGGCTGCAGGTGTCTGGATAGTTCTTCAGACTCCTGGGTAACATAGGATAGGTCTGGCTCCTTGCTTTTGGTTAGTGGGGTCGGCACACAGATACAAATGGCCTCTACTTCCCTGAGCCGGTTTTGAGCTGTGGTTGCCTGCAGGCGGTTGTTGGCTACTACCGCTGAAAGGTTTTCGCTGCTTATGTCGGCGATATAAGATTGACCTTTATTGACTGAGTCTACCCTCTTCTGTTGCATATCAAAACCCAGTACTTTAAACCCAGCCTGGGCAAAGGCGACGGCTAGAGGCAGCCCAACATAGCCAAGACCGACTACGCAGACCTTAGCAGTCTTATTCTTGATCCTTTCTTCTAGCTGCGGCAAGGATTTGCTTTTCATGGAATTAGATATCTAATGGTTTCCTTTAGACCTTCCTCTAGATTATATTTCGGATTATAGCCGAACTTTCTGGCTCTAGAAATATCGGCTAGGCTATGCCTAATGTCTCCAGGTCTCGGCGGCTGGTAAGTGGGAGTAAGATTACTTCCGACAAGCTTTATGGTAAGATGAGCCAACTCGTTTATCGTGGTACTCTCTCCGCTGCCAATGTTGAATATGCCGGATGCGCTGCTCTCGGCAGATAGAATGCTGGCGGCCACCACGTCCTTAACGAAGGTGAAGTCTCTGGTCTGGTCACCATCACCAAAGATAATGGGGGCTTCCCCTTGAGAAACCTTCTTTATAAAGTTAGGAATGACAGCGGCATACTCAGAGTCTGGGTCTTGCCTCGGTCCATAGATGTTGAAATACCTCAGGCAAATAGTAGGCAGCCCGTAAACTTGGCTAAAAACCTGCCCATAGTGCTCTGCGGCCAGTTTGGTTACGGAGTAGGGGGACTGAGGATTGGGAAGCATATCCTCCCTCTTGGGCAAAGCCGGAGTATCGCCATAGACGGAACAAGATGAGGCATGGATAACCTTCTTCACTCTATTGTCTCTCGCTGCCAGGAGCACGTTTAAGGTCCCGGTGATATTTACTTCATGGGTAGCTGCAGGAGCGTCTATGCTTCGGGAGACACTGGAGATAGCTGCGAGGTGGAAGGCATAGTCAACGCCTTGGAAAAGACTTTGTAGCAAAGGCAGGTCGGTGACACTACCCTCGATAAAGTCAACATTATCTTGGCTTGATAGCTCGGCAATGTTTTCACTATTACCGGTGGAAAGGTCATCAAGGACAGTAACGTGATAGCCTCCTCCCGCTAGCGCCTCTGCAAGGTGAGAGCCAATAAAGCCAGCGCCACCGGTAATGACCACTTTCCTCATCTTACTCCTTCACAGCTTCTCGCTAACCTAGTCCAATTGGCTCCCTGATGTATTCTCTTACTTCACCAGGCGTCTTGAACGGCGCTCACAACATCTATGAGATACGGCCCTTGTCCCATAAGCTGTTCTATTATACCTCAAAAGCTGTATTGAATAAAGTTCTGTCTAGTATAGCACTTCAGATAATAAGTCAATATAAGGACAATTGTCAGCATGTGTATCACAAATTGCCAGATGGCAAGTAATAATACCTCTCATAAAGAAATGTGTGTCGTCAGCAATATTGGCACAACTCAGTAATGGACACTTTAAATAGCTGAACTGTCTCGGTTTAGGGGTAACAGTCGCTTGAATTGTTCCGCATTGTACAATCTAGCGAATTGTGTGTGTCTCATACCTCTGGAACAATTTGTCTGCCCCAGATTCGGATTGACATTCCTTCAGTCAAATATTAACATCAACTTGAGAAATACGGTTTCTGGAAACGATTGCGCTGTAAGACCAAGTATCATCTAGTCTTTTGAACATGAGGGACCTTGAGTTCTATTTCAAGATGAGAGGAGTGGGCAGCAACGACTATCGCAATAGGCATCAACCTTGGTTCGTACGCCATCCTAGCAGCGGACACCAGAACTACATACCACCGATTTAGTATGCCCTTTTACGACGATAACAGTTCGAAAGTCCAAAAGACTACGATGGGGCTAATCACAGGTGCCGGATTCTGCACACTGCTTGATAGCGTCAAGAGAAAGCTAGCGATTGAACAAGTTACTGATACTGAGCGTGTGCTGGGTATTATTAACGAAGAAACCGAAAGGACTCTGAATGCTTGGCGAGCGCACCCTCAGATAGAATCTTGGATAGAACAAACAGGTTAGATATTCAGTTACACGACTCTGCTAAACGAACAGCCTCTTCTAAGAGTGGGCATCTTTCATCCGAGCCTCAACAAAGAGATGTATGTAACCTATGAGGTGGGTGATCCCGCAATAATTTTCCCGGTAGAGTTAGATTCCGGGACTGCCAAAGTAATTCACGATTTAGTCCTGCAAAGAATAAAGGTACCAACTGATGCCGCAGAACTACAATCAAGTATTGAGCAGAACTCTACAGTAATTGGCGCAGTAATCAGCGAATTGCAGCCACATTGCCCTTCGATAAGCAGACGTTTCCAAATCGGCATCCATAGTGGTGGTCAAACAGGCGTTTCTGACCTTGTAGATATTAAAGACGACGGAACATTCAGTCTAAACATCAAGCTGGATGGTCCATCTTCTGATTAAGCTTATAAAGTGAGATTAGGGGCCTCACCATGATAAAGCCAAGCCCCGATCTCGGCACGATACTTTCTGGACTTAGCCCGCTTGCGTCGCTCTTAGCCTGTAAGGCAACTCGACAGCCACTGAAAAAGTGTCAAGCTATTTCGAGGTCACATTTGCTTATGTTGTGACCTCTGGGTAGTTCAGCCACTCACTAAACGGTCTTGCTCCACAGGCTTTCATACCACTTGCGATGCTCTTCTCCAGCAACCTTTCGATACTTGGCTGTGGT
>Ga0114930_10002002_pt1 | contig 18723 bp, 17 predicted proteins | sample AnhtaG_FD_87300 | JGI IMG/M metagenome (GOLD analysis project Ga0114930, IMG submission 87300) | Deep subsurface microbial communities from Anholt, Denmark to uncover new lineages of life (NeLLi) - Anholt_01485 metaG | ecosystem: Environmental > Aquatic > Marine > Oceanic > Sediment | place... | reverse complement strand
TAGGAGTTCGAGGGTTCGAATCCCTCCCCCCGCATAATCTTTTTGTGTTATAGTTAAGGCGGAAAAAGTGTACGCTTTTAACGTTTTTAGACTGTGTGGTGTGTTTTGGAATTTTGATGTGCCTTGGGATAATAATTTATAAAATTAATTAGAAATTTTTATCTATATAGAAAACGTCGTTTTTTATTATGTCATTTGATTTTGTTCCTTACTTTTTTTCTATCATAATGTTTTTTCTTGGTATGGTAGTACAAAATTATAGAGTAAAAAATAACAATATACGAGAAAAAGCAAGAGAGCTTGATGAAGGGATAATGAAAGATTTAAAAACTTGTGCAAATAAAGTTAAAAACCAAATAGATGAAGAGGATTATATTAATTTGGGGAATAGAATTTCTGTTGTTTTAAATTTAAATGATCCCGAATTTGCAGCTATTTTGGAAAATTCAAGAATATTTAAAGTAAAAGATAGAAAAATATCACTTATCTATAAAAAAGACGGTATTTTACGTAAGCATGCAAAAATAATAATTCAAAATCTTGAAAATTACTACACAGAAGTATCTCATTTAAAAAATATGATTGATAATTTTAACGAGTCAAATATACCTACCAACTTCGAAGAAAAATTGAAGGAACTGCTTAAAGATGAATTCGGTGAAGACTGTTTAGAGAATGAAAAAAGGTTAAAAGAGTTATTATTTATATCATATATGGTATCAATATCTGGAAGTAAAAATTCATTCAGAAGTGGAAGAAGTTGCATAGTAGATATTATTAAAAATCGATATAATGATTTACAATCTATTGCAAGGAATAATTCTGAGAGTAATGAAACCTTTTTAATAATTCAAAATAGACTTACCAATATAATTTCTTGTCAAAATAAACTGATTAATGAAATTGAAGAATTACACGAAGAATGGCTAAATAAACATATTATCTGATGTTTTTATTTCGAAAAAAGTGCACGCTTCTGAACATATTTATACAGTCCACTTATTTCCAGCCCTAGGAACAACAATAATACTAATTTTTTTCATCCAAACAGTTAACTCTAAAAAAGTGTATTAGTCTCGAATTGTTTAGACTGTTCTATGAAACAAAAATGTCTTTATTTTTTATTTTTTATTGCTTTGATATTATTTAATGATTGATTTGCTAGATGTTCAGCCCCAATAATTCGGAAAATCTTAAGTGCTTGTACTAAATACTTCAAGGCTTCATCAGCCTCGCCCTTGTCATTGTATATGAGCCCGATATTTCCCAACTGGTTAGCCTCTCCCAGTCTAAATCCAATTTCGCGACAAATCTCCAACGCCTGATGATGATACTTCAAGGCTTCATCAGCCTCGCTTTTGGCACTGTATATGAGCCCGATATTTCCCAGAACACTCGCCTCTCCTAGTCTATATCCAATTTCGCGACAAATCTCCAACGCCTGATGATGATACTTCAAAGCTTCATCAGCCTCCCCTCTTTCACTGTATATTATCCCGACATTTCCCAGAACGATCGCCTCTCCCTGTCTATATCCAATTTTACGACAAATCTCTAACGCCTGCTGCTGATACTTCAAGGCTTCATCAGCCTCGCCCCTTTCACTGTATATTGTCCCGATATTTCCCAGAACACTCGCCTCTCCCTGTCTATATCCAATTTCGCGATCAATTTCTAAAGCCTGCTGCTGATACTTCAAGGCTTCATCAGCCTCGCCCTTATCACTGTATATGAGTCCAATATTACCCAACTGGATTGCCTCTCCCTGTCTATATCCAATTTCGCGATGAATCTCTAACGCCTGATGATGATACTTCAAGGCTTCATCAGCCTCGCTCTTGGCACTGTATATGAGTCCAATATTACCCATCTGGATCGCCTCTCCCTGTCTAGATCCAATTTCTCGATGAATCTCTAACGCCTGATGATAATACTTCAAAGCTTCATCAGCCTCGCTTTTGGCACTGTATATGAGCCCGATATTTCCCAGAACACTCGCCTCTCCCAGTCTATATTCAATTTCGCGATCAATCGCTAACGCTTGCTGCTGATACTTCAAAGCTTCATTAGCCTCGCCCTTATCACTATATATGAGCCCGATATTTCCTAGAGATACACTTTTTACATAAAGATTTTCACATCTTTCAGCCGCTCTTAATGCCTCTTTGTGGGCGCCCAGAGCTTCATCTTGATTCCCGATTAAAAGAAAAGTATTTCCAATTAGCGTTGAAAGGGCTGCATGTTGTTCATCGGATGAAGTCATGCTAAGTAAAAGACGAAATCGATTGATTGCTTCTAAGTGTTTATGTTCATCTCTAAATTTCATTCCGCTTTTAAAAATTTCTCTTTTTTTAGTATCAGAGAGCTGCGGAAGACCATCAACGAAATCCATAACTTCTGGGATCGGAGAGGATTCAAACCGTCTAATAGAATCAGCAATTTTATCAACTTTATATCCAATATTGGCTAATTTAGAATTTGGATCTTCTTTTTTCCTTTGGTTCCATTTTTCAATAAAATATGCTAGGGCAGCCAATCCCCCTAAAATAGTCGCGATTTCATAAATATTAAGATTAATTTCATTAAGATAATTTGAAAAAACTGTGACATTGACAGCCATATTGGAAAGGCAATTAATTTTACTTATATAAAAGAGTTCCCAAATACTTGAATTGTTAAAGCTTATTCTAAAAAAAGATTCGATTTTAATATTTGTACAGCTCGTGTCTTAAGATTTATATTTTTTTCAGATTTGATGTTCTCCCTAATCTTCTTTAACGTACTCCTATACTTAATTCCAATCTATCTAGCTTTCTTAGGAGTTAAAGCTAATATCTTCTTTTTCAATTCTTCATCATTAATAAAAACTTGACCTTCCATTACATTCAAAGCCTTTGCCAGAAAAAATAGTCAAAAGTTCTCCACCACACCAAACCATAACTTATATTAATGATAAACATACATATTTATAATTATAAAAGGGGGAATTTAAATGAAAGATTCCAAAGGAAGAATTATTTCCATTGGTGATCGTGTAAAAATTATCTGGAACAGAGATAATAAGATTCACCTGGGAGTAATTGAAGAAATTCGTGGAGAAACTGCAAATGTTGCCTTAACAGATGTTTTTGCAAGAAGTACTACTATAGCTACTAATAGAAGTTTAACAAAAATACGCTGATTATCTATTAATATTCAATAATCCTGCCTTCTGATAATCCGGAATACTCTTCAAAACTCATCAACTCATCAACAGGCAGTCGGTCTTCTTCCATACGTTCAGGTGGGCTATCTGAAGAATATCCCATGGGAATAACTGTCAGTACATCAAATTCATTCGGGATATGCAGGATCTGCTTTACTCTTTCAGCATCTATGGTGGCCCATCCGGTACCTATCCCCAGCTCCCAGGCAGTCAGCATAATATTCTGAACAGCAATAGCTCCAGCATGCTTGGGTTCACCCACTTCCTGGTGGAATGGATATTTAGCATTTATGGGAAGTATTACAACCGCGATGGCCATCGGTGCATCGGCCAGGTATTGGGCAGTAGGAGCAGCTTGACCCAATTTTTTTAGCGTTTCCTGATTTCTGATAATAATGAACTCCCATGGCTGGGTATTGAAGGGACTGGGTGCCCATCTGGCAGAATCTATGATCTTGTAAAGTGGATCATCAGGTATAGGGTCAGGTAAAAATTTTCGAACCACACGCCTCTGTTTAATTGCTTCATTTAATTCCAAAAAATCCACTCCTTTTGGCTGATTGGAAAATATGTACGTCAATTGTAATATAGTTACTTCAATAATTTTATTAATCTTCAATACAATTTCATATACTAGGGGTTGATGCAATTGCACAAATTAAGAATGTCATTTAATATTTTCAAAAACCGGAGGTTTGAAATATGGAATTTTCCTGGATGATAGGCGGTGAAGCGGGATTTGGCATCATGGCTTCCGGACTTACCATATCTAAAGCCTTTGCCCGCGGTGGACTTCATGTATTTGATACTGTAGAATATCCTTCCCTGATCCGGGGAGGGCATAACAGTTATCAAGTCCGGGTATCGGATCGGGAAGTATTTTCCCACACCAGATATAATGACCTGCTGGTAGCTTTGAACGAAGAGACCATACACCTGCACAAAGAAGATATGGCTCCTACAGGTTGTATTGTTTTTAATGGCAAACAGGAACCAGAGGACAGATTTGGTGTCCATCCCGATATATGCCTGTTCCCAATTCCACTCAGTGAGATCATTCAAAACCTGGGTGTTAAATCCATCATGCAAAACACCGCCGCATTGGGGGCAACCATTGCATTGATCGGATACGACCTTGCTATTCTTGAAGACCTGCTCACCGAGATGTTCCAGCGAAAAGGAGACAAGATCGTACAGAGCAACGTCAAAGTGGCAAAGGCTGGATATGATTTTGTGATAGAGAACCATCCTGGCGGTACAGGGATCATTATAAAACCAATCGATAATCAGCGACGACTTGTGATCAATGGCAATGAGGCAGTGGGATTGGGAGCATTATCTGCCGGACTACGATTCTATTCTGCATATCCCATGACCCCGGCCTCTGGTCTACTGCATTTCCTGGCTGCTGAAGAGCACAACCATGGCCTGGTGGTCAAGCATACCGAGGATGAACTGGCTGCCATACTCATGGCAATAGGTGCTTCGCATGCCGGGGTCCGGTCCATGACCGCCTCATCAGGCGGGGGGTTTGCTCTTATGGCCGAGGCACTGGGGTTGGCTGCTATGACCGAGACGCCACTGGTGGTAATGGTAGCCCAGCGCCCCGGCCCAAGTACCGGGTTAGCGACACACACTGAACAGGGCGATTTGAGATTTGTGATGCATGCATCCCAGGGAGATTTCCTGAGAGTGGTCATGGCTCCGGGGGACGTGGAAGAATGTTACTGGGCAGCAGGCAGGGCCCTGAACCTGGCTGAAAAGTACCAGGTCCCGGTCATAATTGTGACTGATAAGTACCTGACAGAGAGCCATAAAACAGCAGAACCCTTTGATCCAATTGCAGTGGATAGGGGATTGTTATTAAACCCTGCCGAACTGGACGATCTGAGTGATTTTAAGCGGTTCGAGCTGACCGGATCAGGCATCTCACCAAGGGTTGTCCCGGGACACCCAAATTCCATTTTTACTGCTAACAGTAATGAACATGATGAATACGGGCATGATTTTGGGGATCCTGATAACAGGATTGCAATGATGGACAAAAGGATGAAAAAGATCGTGTGCATTATTGAAGAAATGGAGGAACCAATAATTCACGGGCCCCCGGTGGCAGATGTGACACTGGTGGGCTGGGGCTCAACAAAAGGTCCAATATTGGAAGCCATGATCCTCCTTGCCCAGAATAATATCAATGTGAATTTCCTGCAGATAATATTCATACATCCCTTCCCTTCTGAAAAAGTGGCTGAAATGTTAACAAGTGCCAAATTAACGATAGATGTGGAAAATAACAAAGAAGCGCAACTGGCAGGTGTTATCAGGGAGAGGACCGGGATCGAAATGGATGAGAAGATACTGAAATATAATGGCCAGCAGTTCACACCAGAAGAGATCGCTAACAGGGTAATGGAGGTGGCATCACATGGCTGAACCTGCAGATTTCAGGACCCCGGTTAAACCGGTATGGTGTCCGGGTTGCGGTAATTTTGGTATATTATCTGCACTCAGGGGCGCACTGGCAGATAGCGGAGTAGAACCACACCAGGTCATGATCGTATCAGGGATCGGCTGTCATGGTGCAGTGGTCCAGTACGTCCATGTAAATGGTTTTCATTCAATTCATGGCAGGACCCTACCTGTGGCCACTGGCATCAGGCTGGCAAACCATGAGCTGAAAGTCATTGCCGTGTCAGGGGACGGGGACGGATATGGCATCGGCATGGGTCATTTTATCCATGCCATGAGACGGAACCTGGATATCACATATATTGTCCACGATAACAAGTTGTACAGCCTGACCACAGGCCAGACCTCACCTACCAGTGATAAAGGTTCAGCGACAAAATCCACGCCTTTCGGCTCAATCGAGATCGCAGTGAACCCGCTCACCCTGGCCCTGTCCTCAGGTGCATCATTTATTGCCAGAGGATTTGCCGGGGACCCGCCGCATCTTCGAAAGTTGATCACTGAAGCAATAGCTCATAAAGGATTTTCATTGATCGATGTATTGCAGCCCTGCGTGACCTTCAATAAAGTGAATACAAATGATTTCTACAAGGAACGGGTGTACAAGCTGGAAGATGAGGGATATGAACCAGTGGATAAGGCCGCTGCATACGAGCGGGCTGTGGAATGGAATAGTCGGGTTCCGATCGGAGTGATCTATAAGGAAGACAGAGCCACTTATGAGGATGAAGTTGTTACAATTCAGGATATGCCGCTTGTGAAAAGGCCAGTTGAAGGTGTGGATATCACCAGGACAATGGAACAGTTCATGTGATCAGACTTTAAATGTCAACCTAAAGAAAGGAAGTGGGACATTGCCTCACTTCATTTTTATTTTTTCTAAGTAAAGTTAAGTATCATAACATGAATATTTTAATTGGAGTGTTGTCAAATGACAAAATATCTGATACTATGGAAAATGGATCAAAATAGAATACCTGAAGATCCCGCAGAAATAATGAAGCGGGATGAAAAGTTTATGAGCATGATCAAGGAAGACATGGAAAAAGGAAAGACACTGGAATGGGGAATGTTTGCCGGCGGCAGAACAGCCGGCTATGTAATCTGCGAGGGAACTGATCTGGAGGTCAGCATGGAGAACATGAAATATATCCCCTATATCAGGATGAAGTCATATCCGGTCCTGGGACCTGACCAGATTGAAGAAATGATGAAAATGATGCAGGGTTGAAAATGATGGGTGTACATTAAGTTTCTACCGAATACTTATGATCCACCCAATCCTGGTAGCTTCCTTTACAGTCCAAGGTGGTAAAACCCATCTGTTCAAGTTTTTCTGCCGCAATGGTACTGGCAGGGCCGTTGTAGTCTTCAGAGTATGTAACCACGGGTAAGTTCCTGTCCAGCACCCGGTCTGCCTGTTCATTCATGTCCGACATCAGGATGTGGACAGCTCCGGGCTGGTAATACCATAATATACCTTCTAATCTAACCTTATAGATTAATATAAGATTTTTTTTTAATTGATGTAATTTTATATAAAAAGTTATAAGTGCTTGACATTGTAGTTTAATTGGGGTATTTCATATATGAAAAATCAATCAATTATTGTTATAATCATTCTGGTCATGGCCGCCCTATTGGCAGTACCTGCCGCCAGTGCTGATAAATCCAATGCTAATCGGATACAAAATCTCGCTGAATTGGACGCCTTTCATCCTGATCTGAGTAACGATATGTATAGAGAATGGCATTATTTCAACTTCATAGATGAGGCTAATGACCTGAAATTCTTTGTGACCTTTAATGTTGGTGGAGATCTGACCAGGCAAAGTGGATACGGTTCTTTGTTGATGGTATACAAGTTCGGGGACGATCCCGGCCAGGTTGGTGTAGTTCAGGGACTTTATCTTCCTGAATTTGTGGATGTTTCAAGTGATTCTCCTGATCTTACCTTTGATGATTCGATCCAGAGAAATTATGTCAAATTGATGCCAAACGGTTACAAGGTCCATGCTGAGGGAGCTATGATACAGCCACCACCTTTGGCTCCCATTCCAATGATCTATGATGCAATCTATCTCCCAAAAGCCGAACCTACCTCCATATTCAACGGGTCTATCGGTGATACACCAGGAGATATGAATTGGGTCAGTGCGGCGCCTGCGTGCAAAGTGATGGGCAGTCTGACCATCAATGGAGTAGAATATAACCTGAACGGCGTCCGGGGCTACCATGACCACAACTGGGGCAACTGGTCTTGGAACGATAACATTGGATGGGACTGGGGACAAGCTATTGAAATGAATAACGACGAGCCTGATACTGATGTTGGAAGGTACACCATTGTATTGGGCAAATTGACCAATAGCGATCATACTTCGGATACTGGAAACCGACTGCTCCTGTGGAAAAATAATCACCAGATCGCTGTTTTCGAGAATGCGGAATTTGAATATGATATGATAGGGCCTTATCCTGAATCTATCACAGCAACTGCACAATCTGGTAGCGATACAGTCACATCGGTGTTCCACACATCAAGTGCTATACCCATTAAAGTGGATCCAACCCTCCCCTTCACTATATGGGAACTGACAGGTGACTATACAGTGACTGGGACAATAGACGGCAAATCCATACATTTCATTACAGAAGGTTTTGCCGAATACGCGTATTAGACGATTCGAACCCGGCAGATATGTTTTCGATTTTTTTGCCGGGTTCATAAACATGGGATTGTCATATTTCGTGCCTGCTACTGGCGCTTACCCCATTTGAGGCGACATCCATCCAGATCGCGATTTTTATTTTAATAAGGGCGGGCAAAACATCTAAATCAAGCTTGTGCTTATAAAACATCGATTAATTCCATTTGTCAAACATTTTTTGTCATAATAATTCGGAAGTTTTTCAGCTAAGAAATGATGATGTTGTTCTAACTATGTTAGATAAGTAAATAAATGGAAATATCCTAAAAAATGCTATGTACAGGTCTTGGACATTTGAGGCTGACCGGTAATTCATAAATTTGACTGATCGGGGGTTAATTCAGACTTTAAATCGAAAAAGAAGGGATATTTTTATAACGGGTAGTAATTGTCGGACAACCTCATTTGTCCGAGGTATACCATGACTTATGCTCGGTGCAGCGACAAAAATTGAAAATATCTTAAGATAAGGACAAATATTTATATTAAAAATGTTTAAATCGAATGTATGGAAAAAATAGACAAAGTTTCAACACAATTTAATAATCTAGTATTGCATGGCAAAATAAACAAAGCTAATAAAGTCAAAATAACAATATTACCTGATTTTAGATCTGGATTATTTTCTAAAACAATAAAATATAATAAAAACATGAATAAATTAACAAATGATAATATCAATTTTTGTTTACTTCATGAAGAGGGACATTATGTCAATCCTATTAAAATATATCATTGGGCTTATCTCGCAATTATTGTCATGCTGTATTTTGTAATTGGCTTCATCGTAAATAATATTTTAAATTTATATTTTCAACAAAATTTTCTTCTCAATATTGTCACTGCTTTTTTACCACTTCCAATATTTATTTATTCTATTCGTATATGGCTAAGTCAGATTTATCAGGATTATGAGTATAAAGCAGATCATTATGCATGTGAGAATGTTGATAATCCACTTGAAATTCTTTCTATTTTTGATGATTTAGAATCTCATGATACAATAAAAATAAATAAATTTACACTGAAATTATTAAGAATTTTAGGTTCTGATCTAGCTCATCCTAGTGTGAAAGATAGAATTGATAGAATAAAAAAATTTGCTGATAATGATATTTTTATATCAGAATAGAACGAAAACGAGAATATGTTGGTAAATAAATCCAGAGCATCGGCTTTGATGCTCTGGACAGAGCGAAGCGACGTCCGGAGTCCGTGACGGCAAGGTTCGAAGGGATCCTATTCCAAGTAGTTGAAGACTAGACAAGATTTAGGAACAGAGTATTCTCATATCTAAAGAAGATCTATTTCAGTAAAGAGAAACAATCACCCCTTTTTTTATTACAGTCTCAACATTATTCACCCCAAAATGATATGGAATACATCTGTAATTGGGTACATCCAGTATTATAATATCTGCATGCTTCCCAACTTCCAGACTACCAATTGTATCTGCCCTATCCAATGCATGAGCCGCATTTATGGTAGCAGCACAGATGGCCTGTGCCGGTGACATTTTCATACGCAGGCACGCCAGGGTCAGGATGATCTGCATGGATTCAGTGGGACAGGAACCGGGATTGAAATCTGTTGCCAGGGCTACTGCCACGCCCCTTGAAATCATGTCTAATGCTGGCGGGTATGCATCAGAACCCAGGAAGAACGATGCACCAGGGATTAATACACCAATTGTACCACTGTCTGCCATATTCTCAATCCCGACCTTAGAGATATGATCCAGGTGGCTGGCAGACGTTGCATGTAAACTGGCTGCAAGCAGTGCTCCTCCTGTATCGTTCAATTGATCAGCGTGGATCTTCAGCTTAAATCCCAGGTTTTTTGCAGCTGTTAACACCTGCCTGGACTGCCCCGTGTCGAACACGTCCTGCTCGCAGAAAATGTCGCAGTACTCTGCCAGTCCTTGAATACGTGGCAGCATACTGTTTATCACAAAATCCACGTATTCCTGTGAACTGCTGAATTCAGGTGGTGTGGTATGGACCAGGAATGTGGGAATTATATCAATAGGGTGCAGGTCATTCAATTCTCTTATAACCTGTAATTGTTTAAGTTCGGCATCAATGGTTAATCCATACCCGCTTTTAGCTTCTACGGTGGTCGTGCCGAATTCCAGCATGGTATCCAGGTGACCCGATGATGTCTTGATCAGCTCTGCTTTGCTGGCAGCCCTGGTGGAGCGAACAGTATTCAGTATTCCACCACCTGATCTCAAAATATCAAGATAGCTGGCACCTTTGATCCGCTGTTCGAATTCGGCTTCCCTGGACCCTCCGAACACCAGATGAGTATGGCAGTCAATAAATCCTGGCATTACCACTTTACCGGTGGCATCGATCTGTATGGTCTCAGATGTGGTCGATACTTGTGCCATAACTTCATCAGACGGTCCAGTGGCAATTATTGTACCTGCTAAAACTGCCACCGCCCCATCTTTAATGAGACCCAGTTCGTCCATCTGGCTGCCAGTCTTGGGCCTATCCGAATGACCTGACAACGTCAGTAATTCGTTTGCATTGGATATTATCAGGTCTGCTGTGGGTTTCATATTGATTTTACCTTGGTAATTAATGGCTCATTCAGGTATCTTTACCGACTTCTGTCTGGCCGTGTTCTTTGCGATTTCATACCCCGCATCAACATGCCGGGCGACCCCTATTCCCGGGTCCACTGTCAACACCCTTTTCAATCGTGCTTCCCGCTCTTTAGTCCCATCCGCCACAATGACCATTCCAGCGTGGAGTGAATTCCCAATACCCACACCTCCGCCGTGATGGAAACTCACCCAGCTTGCCCCGTTCACGGCATTCAGGGCAAAATTGAGCAGCGGCCAGTCTGCTATGGCATCTGAACCGTCCAGCATAGCTTCGGTCTCCCTGAACGGGGAAGCCACTGAACCGCAGTCCAGGTGATCCCGACCTATCACGACAGGGGCTTCGATCTCTCCCGACCCCACCATCCTGTTGATCTCTACTCCAAGTCTGGCCCGGTCCCCGTACCCCAGCCAGCATACCCTTGAAGGCAGACCCAGCACAGGGATTTTTTCTGATGCCAGTCTGATCCAGCGGGTCAGCGGTTTGTCTTCAGGGAACATCTCAAGGATCCTGGCATCTATCACTTCAATATCCCCGGGGTCTCCTGAGAGTGCTGCCCACCTGAACGGACCCTTGCCCTCACAGAACAGGGGCCGGATATATTCCAGCACAAAACCCTTGTATTTGAATCCTCCAGTTTCATCCCGTATGGCAACGCCTGCCAGTTCTGCCTGGCCGCGCAGGTTATTCCCGTAATCAAATACAATGGAGCCCCGTTGTTGCATCTCAAGTATGGCCTCTACATGCAGCTTTATTGAACGTAGTGACCTGCGGTGATACTCTTCCCTGCCGGTCATTCTCAGCCGGTCCAGTTCTTCCAGGTCACCAATTGGGATATAGCTGGACAGGTCATGGGCAGAGGTCTGGTCAGTAACAATGTCAGGAGTTATGCCCATTTCCACAAGTTTGGGATGTACCTCTGCAGCATTTCCCACCAGCCCCACAGATAATGCATCATTAGAATTTTTTGCCTCCATTATCCACTGTAAGGCCTCATGGATATCTGATGTGATCCTGTCACAGTACCCTTCATCCACTTTTCGCTGGATCCGTTCTTCCCGTACCTCAACATCAAGCATGACAGCCTCGTTCATGGTAGCGGCCATGGGTTGGGCACCGCTCATCCCGCCCATGCCTGCGGTCAGGATAAATTTGCCTCTTAGTGAATCCGAGTTGAAATGCGCTTTTGCCACTGCTGCCAGGGTCTCGTAGGTTCCCTGCAGGATGCCCTGGGTGCCGATATATATCCAGCTCCCGGCAGTCATCTGGCCGTACATGGTAAGCCCCATCTCATCATAGCGGTCAAAATTTTCCTGGGTCGCCCATCCGGGTACAATATTTGAATTTGCAATTATAACCCTGGGGGCCTCTTTGTGAGAAGGTGCAATATATACAGGTTTACCTGATTGTATGCACAGCGTTTCATCGTCTTCCAGGTTTTCTAGGGTTTTCACAATTCGATTATATTCGGTCCAATTTCTAGCGGCACGACCCGTACCCCCGTATACGATAAGTTCGCCTGGATCTATTGCCACCCTGGGGTCAAGATTGTTCATAAGCATCCTGAGGGCAGCTTCTGCATCCCAATTCTTACAATGAAGTTTGGTACCGGTATAGGCTCTGATATCCTTTTCCGGTCTTTCTTCATAATACATGAATCTGCTCATTCAGGTACTCCTACTCATAAATCCATTTAAGAAACTGATAATAATAGATGCACCCAGTCTTACGGTCCTGTTATCCACATCAAATTCAGGATTGATCTCCACAATATCCAGAAGTTTCACTGACTTTGAAGCCCCTGCCAAAAATGCCAGTTCCCTGATCTGCCCGGGATCAAAACCCCGTGCATCAGGAGCACTGCTGCCAGGTGCATAACACTGGGCTACCGAATCAATGTCAATACTGACAAATACAGATTTTTGAGCTGTATCTGCAATTTTCAGTGCTTCATTCATAATAGTTGGAATTCCCTTTGTATTGACATCTGAGAGTGTAAAAATTGATACATTATTCGATAAAAGATAGTCATAATATATTTTTGAATTCAAATTATCATGAGCACCGATCTCAACAAAATTTTTACCGTTAATTAACTCCAATTCGATCAATTTCCTGAATGGTGTTCCGCTGGTTACCTTCCCGTCTTTTATTTCGCGTACATCGAAATGAGCATCAATATTTATCACACCGATATCCCTGTAATTGGACTGGGATAATGCCCGGCAAGTCCCGATCGAGATGTCATGTCCCCCTCCGATCACAATGGGAAGGATACCTGCTGCCAGTAGAGCATCCACTGCAAGAGTGATGTTCTCATGGGTTTCTTCGATGACCTCACTCACGATAACGTCTCCAAAATCCACAATATGCAAGCCAATGATATCGATATTCTGCTCAATATTAAAGGTAGTCCCATAGTTTTTAAGGGCATTACGTACCGCATCTGGTGCCAGGCTCGCTCCTGCACGTCCTCCCCCTGATGTGACACCTTTATCAAAAGGCACCCCGATAATTCCAATATCTATAAGAGTCTCGGTAGGACCAGGCATGATTATATTCTTGACCCTGAGATCGTTGGGGTCTTGCTGTATCTCATATATCTGAACAGATGGATTTTTTAAGAAATTCATAGCTTTCCCATCATCCCTGCATAACTGCCATTAATTCTATACCTCCACCTATAAGTAAATTAGTTGGCTAATCAGGAATATATAAGTGATGGGATACAAAATTAATTAATTGAATAATTATGACTGTGATTATAGATGGTGAAACACTTTCCATTAATGATGTCGTTTCAGTAGCCCGTAATTTTGAAAAAGTAGACCTGGCACCAGATTCCGGAAAAAAGGTTATTAAATGCCGTGAGTTCGTGGAATCCCTTGTAGCAGACGAAAAAGTAGTATATGGTGTGACCACGGGTTTTGGGGCGTTTGATAACGTATTCATCTCAAAGGAGCAGTCAGATAAACTGCAGGAAAATCTCATACTCAGCCATGCTGCGGCAGTGGGACCTCCGCTTCCAGAGGAAGTTGTGAGGGCCACAATGCTGCTTCGTGCCAACTCCCTGTCCAAGGGATATTCAGGGGTCAGGATCGAGATCATCGAGACCCTGATACATATGCTCAACCAGAAAGTGCATCCTGTCATCCCGGAAAAGGGATCACTGGGCGCCAGCGGAGATCTGGCCAACCTGGCTTATATGGTGCTGGTAATGCTGGGAAAAGGCGAGGCCTTTTATCACGGGGAACGTATGAGCGGCAGCCAGGCCATGGAACGGGCAGGGATCATTACGATCAGGCTTTCATCCAAGGAGGGACTGGCCCTGATAAACGGGACCCAGGTCATGACTGCTATAGCGGCATTGCTGGTTTATGATTCCCAGATACTGGTCAAGTCTTCCGAGATCACGGCCAGCATGAGCCTTGAAGCTTTGAAAGGCACGGCAAGGGCTTACGATGAAAAAGTGGGCCGGGTCAGGCCCCATACCGGCCAGGTAACCTGTGCAGATAATCTGAGACGCCTTACTGCCGATAGTGAGATCATGGAATCCCACAGGTATGACAAGAAGGTGCAGGATGCATATTCGCTGAGGTGCATTCCCCAGATCGTAGGAGCAGGCAGGGATGCCTTGTCCTTTGTCAGGGAGAAAGTGGAGATCGAGATCAATTCTGCAACAGATAACCCGCTATTGTTCCCTGAAGAAGATGAGGTCATATCATGCGGGAATTTCCACGGACAGGTCATGGCTATATCATTGGATTTTCTGGGTATCGCCTTATCTGAAGTGGCCAGCGTGTGCGAGCGCAGGATCGAGAGGCTGGTCAATCCCCAGCTCAGCGGCCTGCCCGCATTTTTGACAGAAAAAGAGGGACTGGATTCAGGGTTCATGGTGGCCCAGTACACAGCAGCAGCCCTGGTGTCTGAGAACAAGGTGCTTTCGCATCCGGCCAGCGTGGACTCCATTCCCACATCAGCCAATAAGGAAGACCATGTGAGTATGGGTATGGCTGCAGCATTGAAGGCGCGCAGGATCTTTGATAATGCTTCATTCGTAGTGGCTATAGAGTTATTGTGTGCGGCGCAGGGGCTTGATTTCAGGAAGCCGCTTAAAGCGGGGGCTGGGGCCGAGGCTGCCTATGAACTGGTGCGGTCAAGGATTGAGCATCTTGCAGATGACAGGATATTGCATTATGACATTAACGAAGCACACGATATGGTGGTATCAGGAGAAGTGCTTGAAGCTGTTGAAAAGGTAATAGGAGAACTGGTTTGACCTGAATTCCGGTTATTGTCTTAAAAACCTAATTCTAAACATTTAAACCGATAAAGATCAATCTTAAAACCAGGGAGAAAATATCATGGGAAACAATCTTACTGTAGGCGAATACCTTCTTCAATCCGTAAAAGACCTGGGTGTCAAAGAGATATTTGGCATTCCCGGCGATATGGTGATCAGGTTCTTTAAAGTGATTGAAGACTTTCCCGGTCTGGACCTGTATACATTTTCACATGAACCCGGTGTGGGGTTTGCAGCCATCGGGTCGTCCAGGGGTACGCAAATGCCAGCCGTTGCCTGCATAACCTACGGGGCGGGCGGATTGAATATGGTCAATTCAGTGGCCCGTGCCTATGCCGAAAAGACTCCTCTGATCGTGATCTCAGGGGGTCCGGGAGAAAGTGAGAAGGTCAAGAATAATCTGCTTCATCACGTGGTAAAGGACTTCAATTCCCAGTTGCGGATTTACGAAGAGGTTACACAGGTGGCAGTGATGCTGGATGACCCCAGAACTGCTTATACCAAGATCCAGAAAGCTCTCCACGCCTGCCAGGAATTTATGGAGCCAGTCTATATTGAGATCCCCAGGGACATGGTGGATGAGAAGATCATTATTCCTGAGGAACTGGAAGACTTCTCATATGCCGTTGATGCAGAGGCCATTGAGGAGGCTGCCGATGAAATTGTCCAGAAGATAATAAAGGCCGAGAGACCGGTGATCTTTGCCGGCGTTGAGAGCGAGCGGTTCAACCTCAAGGATTCGGTATTGGAGCTGGCAGAAAAGCTGAACATCCCCATTGTTACCGGTTTTTTGTCCAGGGACATCATACCCGAGGACCACCCCAATTATTTTGGGACCTATGTGGGACTGGCTGGTAATCCTGTAGCCAGGGAGCTTGTGGAAGGGTCTGACTGCCTGCTGATGCTGGGTGCGTTGATAGCTGATATGAACCTGGGGATCAAGCTGAAGAATCTCAATCGCGAACATCTGATCCTGTGCGTGTCCAGGGAGGTTATTATCAGGCATCATACCTACCGCAATGTGCCCCTTAAAAATCTGGTGGAAGCGCTCCTGGCAATGGAAGTCGAAAAGAAGATTGTCCATTTCCCCGAAAAACCTGAACTGATGATCAACCGGGTTTGCAAATTCACAGATGAGCTTATTACCACTAGCGAGATTATCGATGCTGTCAACTGGTTCTTCAATGAAAATGAAGAAATGCCTATAATATCAGATACGGGAGATTGCCTGTTCACCACCCTGAAGATCAGTTCACCTATGGTCATGGCGTCCGCATACTATGCTACCATGGGTTTTGGTGTCCCTGCCGGCATCGGTTACATGCTGACCACAGGCAACCGGCCGCTTGTCCTGTTGGGGGACGGGGCATTCCAGATGACGGGACAGGAGATGAGCCACTGCCCCCGCTTCGGGATAAATCCCATCTTCATGGTCTTCAATAACAGGCGGTGGGGAATGCAGCAGCTGTTCGACCCAACTACCGGGTTCAATGAGTTGGTCAACTGGCAATACGCAAAAATGGCAGAATTGTGGGGCGGGAAAGGCTATTTCTGTGATACCTGTGAGAAGCTCTATACTGCGCTGGTAGAGGCAAAAAACAACACCGAATTTTCGTTAATTGAGGTGTTCATGGAGAAGGAAGAACTTTCTGAAGAGCTGCTTGCATGGCTAGAAGAACTGAAAGGACAGGCTTGATTTGAGGGAGATCTGATCCCATCAGATCTCAGTGCTTTGGTTGTCATACCCTACGTTTATTAACGTATACCCTCTATGTTCAAAATTTTCTATGGTTATATGGGCATTTGGGGTACAGAACTCCTCCCCGCAGTCAGATTTTGAAAAATCCAGATTTCGGTACCTTATCTTATAATCCTTCCCTTCATTGATATATGCATCCTGGTTCACAAGGTTCCAGTCATATTTTGGCATCTCATCAAAATAGAACCGGGTCACTTTTTCCATGTCGTCTGTGGTATAATACGTGATCCCAATAAATATGTCATATCCGGAAACCTTTCCGAATACAGTTTTATCATAATTTGTTCTGGTACTGGGCTCATACCTGGGTACGTCTGGTAGATCATCTCCCATGACCTCTTCTGTTAATGGCTCTTCATCGTACCTGGGATACTTATCATCTTCAGGGTAGAAGATGCACCCGCTGATGAATACTATTGTTAATATTATAATAACGAACCAAGATTTATTGAACTTCATAATTAGACCCCGACCTGAATTATATATTCTATAATGAGTCTAATTATATGTTTCTTTATCTAAAGAGAGAGAAAAACCCACACTTTGTGAATGAGTAGTAAATTGATGGTGAATTATTTACCTAAACAATGATAGTTGGGTTTGTTTTCGTGAAATTTCTTTTTTCATTCTCGCAATCTTTTTATAATCTTCTTTTTTGACAAGAGGTTTATTAGAAAGATATTCCAAAGCACTTTGTTCATTGATAATTTCCCTTAGTCGAAGGGTTTCTAATCCGATTTGCTCTAAATTGAAACTTTTTTGAAGATTTCTTAAATCTAAGTTTTCATTTGCGAAAGAATCCATTTTGATAATTGAATCCTTTGGATAAACATCTTGAATTTCATTTGGGCTTATTTTATAGTAGCCATAATCTTCCTTATTGAATAACCTCAGTTTATTTTCGTCACGATTTTGTAATTTCTCGAAAAACTCTTTTGGCCCTTTTAAGGGTTTATGCCTTTCACCCATGCTGTCAAAACCGAGACCGAAAGAGAGAATGTCTTTTGCTCCTACTACATTAGCATCTTTATTGAATCGTCCCTGATTAGCATTTATTGAATGGATAAAACTGTTTTCCAATAAATCATGCTCCTTTAATGAACGCATGAAACTCCTGATGGTCTGGCGCATACTCAATGGAGTCTTCCCATCAAAATCAAATACAAAACTGTCAATCTCTTTCTTTGCGTAAAAATCAATAATCTCGGGTATAAATAACAGTGTCGGCGGGACTATTCCCATAATAGGTTTATGGTTCAAAGTTTCTATTATCTCAATTGATTCTTCTAAAAATGTTATATATTTTTGGAATTCACTTTCTGAATTGATTCGTTGAGGTAGTTTGGGTACAATAGGTAATGGTGTGATATCAGAATATTCATAAGAAGTGTCAAGAATGAATTCTAATGGTTTCTTTTCAGGATATTTTGTATCATCGTATTCAATAAAAAGAATGTTAATTTCTGTATCAGTATCTGTTTTTCGAGTTAGAGAATTTAGTTCATAATTGAGTTTGTCCAATTTGTCAGGTGTATTTAATACGTATCTTCTTCAAATTAAATGGTAAATAGGAAAATATATTTTTATGGAATCTTTGACAATATATACTTTTTTTGAATAAAAACAAATCAATCGTCATTATATCAATAGAAATATAGATATAT
>Ga0114930_10002001_pt1 | contig 18724 bp, 17 predicted proteins | sample AnhtaG_FD_87300 | JGI IMG/M metagenome (GOLD analysis project Ga0114930, IMG submission 87300) | Deep subsurface microbial communities from Anholt, Denmark to uncover new lineages of life (NeLLi) - Anholt_01485 metaG | ecosystem: Environmental > Aquatic > Marine > Oceanic > Sediment | place... | reverse complement strand
TGTTCAGGATGTCATCTGGGATACCGCATTCTTTGGCCAGTATTGCTCCTGAAATGGGGTGGCGGGCGTATTTGCCCGATAAGCTCTTTCGGTATCCTCCTCTTCCGTCCGGTTCGATCTCCAGCAGCTTTCCCACGTCGTGGAGGAGGCCGCCGGCATAAAGTCTGTCAAAATCGATTTTGTAGGGAAGGTTTTTGTATGTATCCGTTTGGGCCCGTCCGAGGGCGACGGCACCCTCGGTAACCGCGATCGTGTGTTCGATAAAGTTGACCCCGTGGGTGTTCGTCAGAAGCGTGAAAGGTATTCTCTTCAGTTCATCGACCGATTTCCAGTTTCCGCGCTGGCACGCCAGGACCCAAGTTTTGATGACTTTCTCCCGGAGGTTTCGATTCTTGATTCCGTCGAGCTGTTCTCTAAACATCGTTTCGATGTCTTTTACTTCGATCATTCTGAATCTCCTTGGTCTTTAGACCCTGCCGTTTCTGATCCAGTAGGCCCAGTCTTCACGACGGTTCTTGGATGCTGCCTGGGCAGCGCTTTCCCAATCGTATGGAATTTTAACGAAAAGGATATGCCATCGAGTCTTGTGTTTCGATAGGATCGCGTATGAAGCGAACGGACTTCCAGTTTCCATTTTGTGAGCTATTGGAAAATCATCTGAATAAGCGGGCAGGCCGACACTACCAGGGTTTACGACTGTTATCCCGTTCGCCAGATAAACGGAACTCGGTAGATGGCTGTGACCGCACAGAATGAGAGGCTGATGGATATTCTTAGTCAGGTTTTGCAATTCGGAATTGGACTTCAATCTGGGTGTCCCCTGTGAAACGTTCTCGATAAAATACGCTTCATCGTTGGCGGGAGTTCCATGACAACAGAAAATTTCGTCCGATATATTTTCTGTTATCGGGAGCTCGGTCAGCCACTGAACTTGCTCTTCGGACAGTTGTTCTTTGACGTATTGAAGTGTCTTGTTTTCAGCGACGTCGTCTCTATTTTCATAGATGAGCCTGTCCTGGTTGCCTCTAACGGCAATCGCTTTGTAATCCTTCAATATTCTTGCCGTGCCTTCCGGATCCAACGGTCCGTATAAGATATCACCGAGGTTGATGATGGTCTCGATGCCCTTTTTATAGATGTTTTCCAAGACGGCTTCTAAAGCCCACGAATTGCCGTGTATATCGGACAAGATTGCGTATGTTTGCGTCATTCGATCATCCTCGGCAATAATATAATATTCAGAATAAGATAGGTAAGATGGAAGAAAATTGCAAGTTTTGAATTTTTCATTTTAATAAATACAGACAAGAATGTCTGTGGTGCTGAGTTTCAATCCTTGTTTTTATGGATGTTGTTCTTCAATATATACTCTTTGATTACTTTACTCCTCCAACCCCCTCAAGAATTCAAACACGCACTCTGGCAGCTTTGCGCTGTATCCCCCCTCCATGACGATGAACGTGGGTTTTTTTAATCCAGCGATTGTTTTTCCGATCTTTCCGTAGGTTTCGATTTCCAGATCAAGCTGTGTGAGGGGGTCTTCCTGAAAGGTATCAAAACCGGCGGAGATGCCGAGAAGAGACGGGTTGAAATCGGTGATTTCTTTACAGGCTGTCTCTAAGATTTTTAGGTATTCGTCTTCGCCGGTTCCTGGAGGCAGGGGGAAATTGAGCGCATTCTCCCGGGATTCGAGACCGGTTCCAGGATAGAGGGGGCTCTGGTGCAGGGAAACGTACAGTGCGGATGTCTTCCCAAGAAGAATCTCCTCGGTACCGTTTCCGTGGTGGCAGTCGATGTCGAGGACGGCGACTTTTTCATTGGTGTTATTCTCAAGATATTTTGCTGCAGCGATGGCGATGTTGTTGAAGTAGCAGAAACCCATCACGCGCGTTCGGGTGGCGTGATGGCCCGGCGGTCTCATCAGAGAGAAAGCAGCTCCTTCTTCCAAAACCGTTTCGGAGGCCAGAATGGCCGAGCCTCCGGAGAGACTGGCAAAATGCTCTATTCGGGGAATTGGAGGTGTGTCACCGTCGAACAGGGTGCCGGTCTTCACTCCCGTGAGAAGTTCTCTGGAATGCACCCGCAGGATGTCTTCCTCACTGCAGGGCTGCGGCTCTATGAAGGTGAATCCCCTTTCTTTTAGGTGCTCATGTATCGATCGGATTCTTTCAGGGGATTCGGGATGGCCTGGGGAGTGGTAGGACAAACATTCAGGAGAGAAAAAAATTTTCATGATTCTGGTTCTCCTAATTAAAAGATATCTACAAAAAATGTAAAGGAAATAGAGCCGAATGTCAAACAAAAAATCGTTCTGGTAAATATATTAAATTGGTCTTGGATTTCGGATTCGCAATAGCTATATTTAATCGACTTATGGAACTTCAGAATCAAATCAGAGAAACACTCGGGTTCCTTCGGAATGCCATTCCCGAACCCTGTCCCAAGATTGCCGTCGTTTTAGGATCTGGGTTGAGGGCTTTGGTGGATGCTCTGGACGAGAGATTTGTCGTTGAGGTCTCGGAAATTCCACACTGGCCTGTACCTTCGGTGAGGGGACACGAGGGGCGGTTGGTCTTTGGAAAAATTGGGAAGATTCCGACTTTCGTACTGCAGGGTAGAGTACACTTTTACGAGGGGTTTTCCATCCAGGAAGTCGTGTTTCCGATTCGGGTCTTGGGAAAGATGGATGTGAAGAGCCTGGTTCTAACGAATGCGGCAGGAGGGTTGAATCCCGACTTCACCCCGGGTGATCTGATGATCATTACCGACCACATCAATTTTATGTTCCAAAATCCCCTGATTGGGATCCGCGACTCTTCGTTGGGTGTGCGGTTTCCGGACATGTCTCAACCTTACGACCGAGAATACATCGCCTTAGCCGAGACGGTGGGCAGAGACCTGGATGTCCCTTTGAGAAAAGGCGTGCTGATGGCGACACCTGGCCCGAGTTACGAGACCGCTGCTGAGATCCGGATGATGCGCCAGCTCGGGGCAGATGCTGTCTGCATGTCTACGATACCCGAGGTGATTGCAGGGGTTCAAATGGGACTCAGAATGTTGGGTGTCTCGTGCATCACCAATTTGGCAACGGGTTTGTCGGAAAGAGAGTTGTCTCACGATGAAGTGGAAATCACAGCTCGCCGGGTAGAAGAGGGGTTTGTTGCGTTCATCAAGGAAATCGTCGTCAGGATTTCAGAGAAGAGGAAGATGGTGCGTTAATATCTGGAATGTCAGGATGGCTATCGATATCTGGAGTCTCAAATCTGAGTTTTATGACACTCTCCGAACCCTTCCTCTGGTCAGGTGGATTCTTGAGCAAGAAACAGAAAAACTCAAGACGCTGGTAAATGGGATTTCGCTTGAGTCTTCATGGATCTTGGAAGTTGGAACGGGCACAGGGTTGGCCTTAGAGGTTTTCCCCGAAGTTATTCCTATCGTCGGGATGGACCGGTCTCTCAGGATGGTGCGGAAAGCCCAGAGCAAGCGTTGGATTACCGGAGTCGTCGGAAAAGCTTGTCGTTTGCCTCTCCGGAAGGGCGTCGTTCCTTTTGTCTCGGCGGTAGGGTTAGCGGAGTACCTTCCAGACAAAGGAACGTTTTTGGATGAGGTAAAGCGGGTTTTGCGTTCGGGGGGATATTTTCTGGTTACCATCGCGCCACCCGGAGTGTTGAATTTCTTACGCAATCTCCTGGTAAGTCGGATTTACTCTGTAGGAGCCGAAAGTTGGGAGACGACGGTCAGGAAGAGGGGGTTTACCTGCATCGGTTTCGAGAAAACAGTTCTACAGGTTCAGTATCTTTTTGTCCTCCAGAAGGGTACGGATCGACCCAGAAATTGCAAAACGACAGCCCGGGTTGAAAAATAAGAAAAAAGGAATTTTTGCTTGACTTTATTGTAAAGAATCTTTATTATTCAACGTGTTAGGGGCGGAAGATCAGTGAAAGTAATCCTTTTCGTGGTTCAGAGGACAATACCAGGGACTTATGAGGAGGTGTGAGTTGTCCGCAGATGACGCGGGCTGTAAAAGTCTCTGGCATTTTATTTCCGATACGAAAGGGGGGACGGTGCTGTGAATTGAGGTGCGTTATTGGGATTCACGGAATAGACTTTCTATTGAAGAGGTGGACATGTTCCAGCGACTCTCAATAAAAACTATCTCCTGGGAAAGGTTGTTCTTTCTGTTTTTCCTCTTTTTCTGTACAACCTTGATTTCTCCTCTTTCTTCATTCTCCCAGGAGAATTCTCTCAGTGTAACATTTGACTTGGTCTCCATCCAGGATACCACTGTTTTCAGAGAAACGGAGGCTGGCTTTCCCCATCCGGTTCTGTCTCTCATCACCGTGAAGGATCAGAACAACCGTTATGTTCATGGACTGGCCGACACCACGAGGTGGTTAGGTCCGACGGATACGACACAATTGGGTGCCCTCGTCGATGAGGTCTGGGAAACCATTCTGGAGTACCATGAGGAAGATAATACCATACCCCCGAACCCAGACGTGAAACAGATGACTCCCTCCTATCGCGTGACAGAAGTGTACGACGTGGAAGGCTTCGGCCTCTCTGTCGCCTTGACCATGGACTACAGTGGGAGCTTAGGGGATGACATCTATGTCTCAGAGGATGCTGCCAGGGTATTCGTCAGACAGATGAGCCACAATGATCGAGCAGCCATCATAAAATTTACTGGCAAGGTGCATACCTTCCAAGATTTTACGAGTGACACGGCCCTCTTGATAGAAGCCATATCCAAGCCGACGGAAGACAGAGAATTCACTGCTTTGTACGATGCTGTTTATACGGCGATTCATCTCACTCTGGATCAATCCGGGCGCAGGGTAGTTGTAGCATACACCGACGGAAAAGATAATTACAGCAGCCATCAGATCGATGATGTAATTACCTACGCCAAGGAGAACGAGATCCCCGTCTACATGATCGGTTTGGGAGAAGGGGTAGAAGAAGGGGACCTCCAACGGATCGCCGATGAGACGGGTGGTGTTTATCATTATGCTGAGTCTACGGAGGATCTGGCTGAGATTTACATCTCGATTTTCGGACTCATTCGGGGATACTACGTCCTGGCACACACGAGTACGGATCCATTCACCAACGGGACCTGGCGCATTGTGGACCTCACGCTGAAGCACGAAGAAGCGGAAGGAAGAGGATTGGGGAAGTACTACGTTCCATCTATTCCTTCCGATGTGGAGGTGTTCAAGCGGGCAACGACGGATTCAGTCTCAGTGGTGGATGGAGACACCCTTCATTTTGCGATAACCGGAGATACGCTCACCTACGGAATTGACGTGACCAATAATGGACCTGGGATCTTGGGAGAGGTCGAGATGGTGGATTTCCCGGCTGATTCTCTTTTCCCGTTCGATTTTAATGTCCCGCCGGAGATCCAGACAGAGGATTCCGTCGGTTGGAGATTTTCGTGGATCGACGTAGGCGAGACCGTCCGCATTGAATATCGCTGCTCCGTGGATACCCTGAGGTTTCCGGATGTGACCGCTTTGGTAAATGAAGTTTCGGTCACGTGCGAATCGGACACATTTCTCCAGAACAATACCGACAGTGCTACTGTCTACTATATTCCCATGAGACCTGGGGATATCTCTGTCACGAAACAGGGTATCGGAGATTCCCTCGTTGTTTTTCAAGGCGATTCAACCTGGTACGTCTTTGCAGGGGATACTGTTGAATATACCGTTTCGCTGATCAATAGAGGTGAACTGGTCTGTCGTGATATCACGGTGCAGGATGTTCTACCTGAAGAGGCAACTCTTGTCCATTTTTCTGGATCTTCGTTTTGGCAGGTAGGAGATACACTGAGCTGGACCGTGGACCGGTTGGATGCCCGGGGCGGAAGAGGGGATTTTACCTACACATGTCGTGTAGACACATTTATGCCACCGTGGGACGTACCCCTGGTGAATCGGGTTACGGTTGTTTGTGCGGATGATACGACTCTCGAGAACAATACGGCTCAAGACACAGTCTGGGTCGCTGGCATTACTCCGCCGGATCCCCAGATTCGGGTCTCTCCCACCGCGATTGCCACCGCGATTGAACCGGGGGACAGTGTCGCCGTTGAGGTGATGACACCCGTGATCGTCCGGAGTTGGGACTTGGTGATCTTTTTTGAGGAGGGAAGCCGGATCGACACCTACGGGGATCCGTTCATCCAGAGTACCGCTTTGGTCCCCCAACTCTGGACTCTGGTTGAACCCAGCTTTTGGGATACCCGGATGCGAACGGTTGAGGAAGAGGAGAGAGTGGGTGTTGTTTTTTATACAACAGACCTGTGGGATGTCGTTCGTTCCGACACGGCCTTTTTCATGATCCAGAGTTCCAACGAATTCTGGTTGGACGAGAACGTCTTCCGGCCTGATGGGGTTGGAATTCTGGGCATGCGTTTCAAGTTGAACTCTAACCGAAGGGCCGAGATCATTGTTTACGACATTTCCGGAGGATACGTAAAAAAAGTCATCGATGGTCCGTCCATGGCGGGTTGGAATTTTTGCGAATGGGATGGGGCCGATGAGAATGGTCTGCCCGTGGGAAGTGGGGTATACGTAGCAATTCTCTCTTCTGGAGATTTTAAACAAGTCAGGAAGTTTATTATCGTTCGATGACGCGAGGGTAAGAAAATGAGAGTGAAATGGAAGGGTTGTTGTTTCTTCCTTTTTCTGAGCTTAACCCTTTTTCTCGAAACGTCGTACGCACAAGAGGAAGTAGGCCTTCCTTTTCTGAAAATCGGTGTCGGAGCAAGGCAGGCAGGCATGGGTGGGGTATTCACCGGGGTAGGGGATGATATCTATACCCTCTATTGGAACCCCGGGGGGTTGGGTCATATCCGTAGGTGGCAGTGGTCTGCATCTTATAATCGGTGGTTTACCGATGTCTATCAGGCCAGCGTAATGTTCGTCAAGCAATTTCGGGCGTTGGGAAGTCGGAAAGCGAGTTTAGGCTTGAACTGCAGCTATCTTGGAATGCCCTCTTGGGATGCCACAGGAGGAAAGGAGCAATCGGTCTCGGTGGGTCATTTTGTGGCGGGTGTTTCCTTGGGACAGAGACTGGATTGGATGAGTCGATCTCTGGCCGTGGGAGTTCAGGTCAAAGCCATTTCCAGCCGTCTCGACACGTATTCGACCTCAGGTGTGGCCACCGACGTGGGATTTTTATTCAAACCGGACCGGTTCAAGTTGGGGACTTTCGGGTTGGGACTCTTCGACTACGGCGTTTTTACGTGCGGAGCTTCTCTTCTCCACTTGGGTACGAAAATGAGGTTTGATACGGAGGCCTCTTCCCTTCCCCGGACGTGGCGAGTTGGAGCTTCCTTTCGGATGGGAAGATACGGGGGATGGAGTTTGTTGCTGGCTTCGGATCTCGTAGGAGTCAGAGACAAAGACTGGTTTGTCGGGATGGGAACAGAGGTTTGGTGGCGGGATATTTTGGGAGTACGCTTTGGGTACACGGCGAATAGAGAAAATTTGGGTGATTTCAGTTTTGGGCTGGGAATACGCTGGGATGATGTCATGAACTCCCTCTTCGGTCTCCCCACGAGGTTTGGGGATGCCTTCGAGTTGGATGTTGCGGACGTAGGTTACGGGGATGTTCTCCAGCAGACGTATCGAGGGACCCTCTCCCACTATCCCGTTGCTCCTGAACCTTTCGATATGGAATATCCTCAGGTGGTGAGTTCCCTGGTCAAGGGGGAGTTTTCGGTAGTGAATCTGAATTGGGAAGAAGCATTCGATCCTGATCCTTTTGACGAAGTAAGCTATTCTGTCGTTGTAGACAAAAGCAACCGTAGGGTGGAAGAGGTCATCCGGAGGGTTGAAAAAGATATGGCCGGTTTTTTGAACTCCCCTTTGAGGGATTCCCTTCTCGTATGCGAATTTGTCCCTTCGACATCGTATACGGCCTATGTATCGGAGGGAGGGATCTATTACTGGGCGATCATCGCATACGATTTGGCTCGACACGTTCAACTGGCCATGAAGGGCCGCGAGCGGGTGGGACAGTTCACCGTTGCCACCCACGACCTTGTTATCCGAGATTTCAATTTTGAGCCGACGCAGTGGATTACCACGACACCCGAGCAAGGACTTCTTACCTTCACCGTGGCCAACGAGGGAACCGCACCCTCGGACGGATTCCGTTTTATTGTCCGTGACTTATTCTTCGAGGGGATGGTGAACCCCGATACGTTGAGAGACACGCTTTTTGTGGGTAAAAACTACGGCTTGGCTGCAGGGGATGATACCACATTTCAGTTCCTCTGGGAGACAGAACACAATGGGTTACACACCATCGAGGCGATGGTTTATCCTGATTCAAGTCGGTTGGAACTCTACGATGGGAACAACGTCAGGCGTGAGGCGGTCATCTCTGTGCCCAAGGGTGCTCTGCTCGTCCCAGATTCGGTAGAAGTTGTGGCGACCGGGTATGATTATACCGACATTCCCGTCGTTCCCGAAGTCTATTTTGAACTTCATTCAAACCAAGTGGACTCGTTTTACTATACGGATAGTGAAGTCTTGCCCTCGCTTCTAAGTGCCTTGGCAGAGAGGCTCCGGGAAAATTCGGATATCACGATTCAGCTCATGGGATCCGTGGACGCTCTGAGTGGTGAGAGAGATCCAGCCCTGGCCGATGAACGGGCGGACAATGTGAAGAATAGACTCGTTCAATTAGGGATTGACGAATCAAGAGTTTTGGTCGTGAGAGACCATCCTGGAAAAATTTTGGGCAGACGCCGAATGCCGGTAGATTCGATGGACGCCAAGTGGGTCATGGAGCAAAACCGAGTGGTCACCTTTCGTGTTCCTCAAAAGGACGAGCTCAAGGTCTTCAGACCCTTCGAAGTCGCTGTGGATACGACTCTGAGAAGCACTATTCCGTTTGATGTTCATGTCGTATCCTCTGGTCAAGTTCGGGATTGGAGCGTGAAGGGTAAACCCTGCAGCTGGAAAGCAAAAGACGAACCCTGTCCTATCGAAATAACAAAAGAGGGATTGGTCCGAGAGGACACTCTTTACGGAAAGATTTTGTGGGATGGAACGGATCGAAATGCGGTCCTCGTTCCGCGGAATCGATGGTATCGGTATTCTCTGAGTTTGACCGACACCCTGGGGCGACCGTTCATGACGAAACCGGATTCCATCTATATCGAGGAGAAGAGAACGATTCGAAGACGGGAGGTCTTTGGTGCGGCGAAATTTGCCCAGGTGGAGCCGGTTTATCAGTTCTACTGGGATCGCCTCATGGAGGTGGCCGATGAATTGATTCAGAACCCGACCATGCGGGCAAGGTTTGAAGGCCATGCGTGCGCCATCGGACCCGAGACCGTGAACGAACGATTGTCCGACCAGAGAGCGAGACGTTTTACGCGTGCCTTTATGAATCGTCTAAAAGAAGCCTATCCTCAAGATTATGAGAAAGTTTGGGAGAGAATCGACCCGCCCGTAGGATTTGGTGAGACAGAGCCTCTCCGATTAAAGGTGAAAGGACGCGGAGAGTTTCTTCTGGGTGACAACAATACTCCAACTGGTCGATATCTTAACAGGAGAATCATGGTCCTTCTCTACAAAGAGCACTGAGTTTAGCAGGTTCGTACCGAAGTATTTCCTTTGGCATGGTTTATGCAAAAATTTGTAAGTGAATCATGAAAGGACTTGATGAATGAAGAAAGTGGCCACCATTCTCCTGTTGTTGTGCCTGATTCCCCACGCTTTCGCGGCGGACACCATCGTGACGAAGAAGAATCGGAAGTACCATGGAAAGGTCATCAAAATCATCGACAAGGGGTTTGTGGTAAGAACGGTTGAAGGGAGTATCATCGTTATTCCAAAGGAAAATATTTCCAAAATCTTCCGAGGCAACAAAGTTTTAGATCTTGAGGAAGGGATGAGTTACTATCTCGAGGTGAGGCGTCCCTTTCTCCCATTCATCGTTCTGAGTATTGCCACTGGGGCCTATGCAGTGAAGAAGTTTCAGGATTATCAGAACGAGCGTGAGAGAGTGAAGAACAGCACTTTAGGAGATCTGGTCGATACTTCGGATAAATCAAAGACTCATCTGGCATGGTGTATTGCCTCTGGCCTTTTTAGCCTGGGATCGTTCTATGTGGCCATTAGGCCCATGGAGGTCAAGGTTCCCATCGGGCGCATTAATGTGAGTACGACGTCGAATGGGATTACGGTCGCATTGCATTTTTAAGCTTTCTCTTTTTGGAATATTCTCGTACTTCCTCCTGCACTTTCCTTCGTCGGAACTTTTCAAAACAGCCAGTCGTAGAATGTTGTGATTGTTTGGTCACTTGAATAGAATGCTCTGATATCGATATTCGGAAAGGATATTTAAATGCCCTTTCTTCTTTACGATCCAACATTTTTGCTTCTTATTCCGGCGATTCTACTGGCTCTTTGGGCTCAGCATCTGGTGAAAAGTACGTTCAATAAATACAGTAAGGTGCCTGCTGGTGTAGGGATGACAGGGGGTGTTATGGCCGAACAACTTCTGTCAGACAGTGGCCTCAACGATGTAGAAATAGAAGAAGTTGAAGGGAAATTGACGGATCATTACAATCCCAGAACGCGGAAGCTCAGGCTTTCGACTTCGATTTCCAGAAGCCGATCGGTAGCCGCCCTCGGTGTGGCTGCCCACGAAGTAGGTCACGCTATCCAGCACAGGATGGCTTATACAGCTTTTCAAATTCGCCAAGGAATTTACCCCGTGGCCAACTTGGGCTCAACCTTGGCGTTTCCCCTCTTCTTCATCGGCTTTCTTTTTACGTCGCCCAAGCTGATGGATTTGGGAATTATTCTCTTCAGTGGTGCAGTGCTTTTTCAAGTAGTGACGCTTCCAGTGGAGTTCAATGCCAGCTCCAGGGCTCTTGCCCTACTCCAATCCCGCGGTTATTTGGCTGAAGAGGAAGTGGGTCAGGCCAAGAAAGTCCTTCGAGCGGCAGCATTGACCTATGTGGCAGCCACGGCGGTTGCTGTACTCCATTTGTTGAGGTTGCTCATTTTGCGAGGCGGCAGGGATTAATTATTTAGGGATACTGTTTTGAATCTTTGAATACGGAGGAGGACGCATGTTGTCACCAAAGACAAAAATGTGGTCTACGGCAGGATTTGTTTTCATCGGAGTCGTAGTAGGCATTATTTTCGCCTCAAATTTTCATTGGACTCCCAGAGGCTTTGCATCCCGAAATGAAGATCCGGTTGTTATCGGTTCGCAGGAGGCTCCCTCTGAGGCAGTTTTACGACTGCAAGATACGGGAAAGGCCTTCACCGCTGTCTCGAAAGAAGTCTTGCCCACAGTAGTGAGTATCGCTACGTCGAAGATCATCAAACGTTCGACGAGGGATGATGACTTTTGGGGACCCATTCTGAGGGATTTCTTTGGCAGAGAATTTCGGTTCCGAGAACCGGAGACCCAGCGGTTGCAGGGCTTGGGGTCGGGTGTCATCGTCAGCAAAGAGGGATACATCCTGACGAATAATCATGTAATCGAGAATGCGGATGACATTCATGTCACACTGTACGATAATCGAACGTTTGCAGCAAAATTGGTGGGCACCGATCCCTTGACAGAGGTAGCGGTAATCAAAATCGAAGGAGAAGGCCTCCCTGTGGCCCGGTTAGGAGATTCGGATAAACTTGAGGTGGGAGAATGGGTCTTGGCCGTCGGGAATCCGTTGTATCTTTACTCTACGGTTACAGCGGGTATTGTGAGCGCAAAAGGACGGGCCATCGGTATCATCCGCGACGAGGATGCTGATGAGACCGGGGGTTCCTATGCCATTGAGAACTTCATTCAAACGGATGCAGCCATCAACCCAGGGAATAGCGGAGGAGCTCTCGTAAACCTCAAAGCCGAGGTGATCGGCATCAATACAGCCATTGCGACGAATACACGATACTACATGGGGTACGGTTTTACCATTCCCATCAACTTAGCCAGTAAGATCATGAGCGACCTCATTGAAAAAGGGTACGTCACGAGGGCGTGGTTGGGTATCTCGATGCAAAGAGTCAATGAAGCCATGGCCGAGAGATTTGGTCTGGATCGTCCCAAAGGGGTTCTCATCGGTCAAGTTTCAAACAACAGCCCGGCTCAGAAAGCCGGCCTAAAACCTTTGGATATTCTACTCAAAGTGGATGGGAAGCAGATGAATCAGAGCAATGAAGTACAAAACGCCATTGCCCTGAAGAATCCCGGTGACGTTGTAACCTTAACGATCTTACGGGAAGGTAAAGAAAAAGAGATTCGGGTTAAACTCGGACAGAGGGATACGGGTAAGGAAACGGCAAAGAGAGAAGATGAGGATGATATCCCAGGACTTGGACTTGAAGTCCAGAACTTGACGGACGAAATACGATCACGTCTTGATTATTATGAAGACGATGAGGGCGTTATCGTTGTAGGGGTTGAGCGTTACAGCATCGCTGACGATGTAGGCATCAACAGAGAAGATCTCATTACACAAATTGAAGATTATCCCATCTCTTCTGTTTCCGATTACCGGAGGGCATTACGGAAGTTCGAAAAGGGGAAAGTGGTCATTTTCTACCTGAAACGACAAAATTCCGAATTCCATGCTTTTATAAAACTGCCAGATTAAGTAGCATTCAGCCAATTCATTTTAAACCTATTTTCATTCTTGAAGGGCAGGCCAAGCCTGCCCTTTTTGTGTACCAATCTGTCATAATGCTTCAGTCCAAACGCCGATGTGGCACTTTATCTGTCATTATGGCTTTGTTTGGTCGACTCATGAAAGTTGGTTTATGTTAATAAATATTAATGCTATACCCCTTCTAAATGGGGTTGGCATGCAAGTTGCATGTACTCGGAAAGGAAATTCAAGAGTTCTTGGTATTCTAAAATGTTGAACGGGGGTGTCTGAGATAACACTGGTGCGTTGGAGTCCAGTCCGGGATATTCTGAATATCCAGGACGAGATGAGTCGTCTTTTTAACGCTTTCTTTACAAGAACGTCTGACAGAACAGAGGGTAGAACGCTTTCATGGAGTCCGCTGGTCGATATCTCCGAGACGGATGACAAGATCAAGGTGACGGCAGAAGTCCCAGGGATGAAGAAGGACGATATCAAGATCTCCATTCAAGATAATGTTTTAACATTGAAGGGGGAAAAGAAACAGGAAAAGGAAGAAAAGGACAAGAATTCCCATCGTGTGGAGCGGGCTTACGGTGCGTTTGAGCGGTCTTTCAGTCTGCCCGCTTCGGTGCAGACGGACAAGGTGAAGGCCAGTTATAAGGAGGGGGTTTTGACGATTTCGTTGCCCAAGCCAGAGGAAGCCAAACCCAAGGAGATCGATATCTCCGTGAGCTGATAAAGTTTAACGAATGAGCGTGCAGAGGGGTTCGGTTGGCGAGTCATCGATGCGAAGAGACCTCAGACCAACCGACTCCTCATCTAATCGAAGAATTTTGAAATACGATGATGATGGATGATAAGAAATCGTCTGAAAATAGAGAAATTATGATACCTGTTTCAGGTCCTGAAGAGAAGGACGAATCCGGAAGAAAGGGTACAGTACAGGATAAGAAGACAGGTTCTGGAAGCTCTAGAAAGGAGTACATCGATCAACTTCAGCGGTTGCAGGCGGAGTTCAGCAATTACAGAAAGCGGGTGAACAAGGAGCGGGAATCGTTCTTTTCGATGGCAAAGGGAAAAGTAGTGTTAAAGTTGCTTCCCGTGTTGGATGACTTGGAGCGGATGTTGAATCATCATCGAGAGGGCAATCCATTCAGTGTGGAGGGTGTTCGCCTGATCTATCAGAACTTAAGGAAAATTTTGTCCGAGGAAGGACTCGAGGAAATCCCCGCATTGGGCGAGGTGTTCGACCCCGAGTGCCACGAAGCTGTTGGCGTTGAGGATGTGGATGAAGATCGAGACGGTCTAGTCGTCGAGGAGTGGCAGAAGGGGTACCGGTTCGTCGACCGGCTTCTGAGGCCGAGTCGCGTGAAGGTCGGAAAAACCATCGATAAAACGGGTGACGCATAAGGATGGGGGCAAAGGACTATTACAAGATTCTGGAAGTGCGTGAAGGAGCGGGCCAGGATGAGATCAAGAAAGCCTATCGCCGATTGGCTAAGCAGTACCACCCGGATAAAAACGCGGGAGACAAACAGGCTGAGGAAAAATTCAAAGATATTTCGCAAGCCTACCAGGTCTTGAATGATTCCCAAAAGCGTCAACAGTACGACCAGATGCGGAAGTTCGGTTTCGGGGGTCAGGGTTCTGATTTTAGGAATTTCGACTTTGCAGGCTTCAGAAGAACGGGTGGGAGGCCAGGACCAGAAGAGTTTTCATTCGAAGGGTTTGATCTCTTCGGAGGGTTAGGCGACATTTTTGCCCAGTTCTTTGATTTCGGTGATCGATTCTGCCAACAACGATCCGGACCGCGCAGGGGTGAGAATTCTCATGTAACGCTTTCTATTCCTTTCGAGTTGTCGGTTTCGGGCGGAAAAACAACCTTTGCCGTTGAGAAAGAGAAGACGTGTCCTTCCTGCGACGGAGGAGGTGCAAAGCCCGGTTCGAGGGTTCAAACCTGTCCTGAATGTGGGGGGAGGGGAATCGTCACCATCGGGCAAGGGGGTTTTGGTGTGAGTCGGCCCTGTCCACGATGCTACGGAAAAGGCCAAATCATCGATAACCCGTGTGATCGGTGTCGCGGCACCGGAATTGCCAGAGGAAGACGGACGTACACGATCAAAATTCCAGCGGGTATCGAAGACGGAGGGCAGATCCAACTCAGGGGTGAGGGGCAGCCCGGAATAGCCGGCGGTCCTGCAGGTGACATGATCGTGACGGTTCGGGTTCACCCCCATCGATTCTTCAAACGGAGGGGGAGTGACATCACCTGTAAAGTGCCTTTGACGCTTTCGCAGGCCGTCTTAGGATCAAAGTTGCGGGTCAAGACCGTCGATGGAAAAACGGTTCAGATTCGAATCCCTCCGGGAACACAGGACGGCAAGACCTTCAGGCTGTCCGGGTTGGGGCTTTCTCTAAACGGAGGGAAAGGGGATCAGCATGTGACGGTTCGAGTGCAGATTCCAGCAAATCCTACCAATAAGGAAAAGGAGCTCATCGAACGTTATGCTCAGATGAAAGAGACGTAAGGTTCATCGTGAAAAAAGGTGTACAGTTCTTTTGGAAAATCATCGAGGAGAGGTTATGCCGACATACGAGTATGAATGCCAAGACTGTGGTCATCGTTTTGAAATGTTCCAGTCGATGCTGGAGGATCCTTACAAGACGTGTCCCGTCTGTCGGGGTAAGGTCAAGCGTCTCATCGGTCCGGGGGGAGGTCTGATTTTCAAAGGGTCCGGATTTTACATCACCGACTATAAAAAGAAAGACACGGCTGTCCAAGGCCCCGTAGATAAAGAGAAACCCAAGGATTCTTCGATGAAGAAAGAGTCGAAAAAAAAGGACGGTGAATCGAAAGGTGATACGTCGTCTAACAAATAAAATCAGAAGATCGGGAATATGAAATGGTAAAAAAATCTTAGAAGAGGAGGTTTGTGATCATGGGAAAAATTATTGGAATCGATTTGGGAACAACCAACTCCTGCGTTGCAGTCCTGGAAGGTGGAGAACCTGTCGTGATTCCGAACGCCGAGGGTTCGCGGACCACACCTTCTACAGTCGGCTTTGCCAAGGGAGGTGAACGGTTGGTCGGAGCACCGGCCAAGAGGCAGGCAGTCACCAACCCGGAGAATACGGTCTATTCCATCAAGCGCTTCATGGGTCGGCTGTTTGACGAGGTAGCAGAAGAGATCAAGGAAGTTCCCTACAAAGTTGTCAAGGGGAAGAACAACGTGGCCCGAGTCAAAATCGGAGATAAGGAGTACTCCCCACCGGAGATTTCGGCCATGATCCTTCAGAAGATGAAGCAGACGGCAGAGGACTACTTGGGTCAAAAAGTGACCGAAGCAGTCATCACTGTGCCGGCTTATTTCAACGACAGCCAGAGGCAGGCCACGAAGGAGGCAGGGGTCATCGCCGGTCTGGAGGTAAAGCGGATCATCAACGAACCGACAGCGGCTTCCCTGGCCTACGGGTTGGACAAGAAAAAGAACGAGAAGATCGCCGTGTACGACCTGGGAGGCGGAACCTTCGACATCTCGATTCTCGAGTTGGGCGAGGGCGTTTTCGAAGTCAAGTCCACCAACGGTGATACTCACTTGGGGGGTGATGATTTTGATCAGAGAATCATCGACTGGATGGTGGGCGAGTTCAAGAAGGCCGAGGGTGTGGATCTCTCCAAGGACCCGATGGCGCTTCAGCGGTTGAAGGAAGCGGCCGAAAAAGCCAAGATGGAGCTTTCCACGACGGCCCAGACGGAAATCAACCTGCCGTTCATCACGGCCACGGATGCCGGGCCGAAGCATCTCAACATGACGCTAACCCGAGCGAAGTTTGAGCAGCTCTGCGATGCCCTCTTTGCCCGGACGATCGATCCCTGCCACACCGCCCTGAAAGATGCGGGATTGAAGGCCGGGGATATCGATGAAGTAATCTTAGTCGGTGGGATGACCCGCGTACCCAAGGTCCAAGAAATGGTCAAAGACATCTTCGGGAAGGAGCCCCACAGGGGCGTCAACCCGGATGAGGTGGTGGCCGTCGGTGCAGCCATCCAGGGAGGCGTACTGGGGGGAGACGTCAAGGATGTTTTGCTGTTGGACGTCACTCCTCTCTCCCTGGGGATCGAGACGTTGGGCGGCGTATTCACGAAACTCATCGAGAAGAACACGACGATCCCGACGAAGAAGAGCGAGATTTTCTCCACGGCTGCGGACAGTCAGACAACGGTGGAGATCCACGTACTCCAGGGGGAAAGGGAAATGGCCCTCCACAACAAGACCATCGGTCGTTTTCACTTGGACGGAATTCCCCCTGCACCGAGAGGTATCCCCCAGATCGAGGTGACGTTCGACATCGATGCCAACGGGATCCTGAATGTGGCGGCCAAGGATAAGGCCACGAGCAAGGAGCAGTCCATCCGGATCGAGGCTTCCAGCGGCCTGACAAAGGAAGAGATCGAGAAGATGGTGTCCGATGCCAAGGGCCATGCAGCAGAGGACAAGAAGAAGCGCGAGGAAGTCGACCTGAAGAATCAGGCCGACCAACTCGTCTACCAGACAGAGAAAAACTTGAAGGAGTACGGCGATAAGGTGGACGGTGAGACCAAGGGCAAGATCGAAGCGGCTGTGGGTCGAGTCAAGGAGGCCATCAAGGGATCCAACATAAACGAACTCCGGTCGGCAACGGAGGCCCTGAACCAGGGCTGGCAGGAAGCCGCGTCGAAGATGTACGCCCAGACGACCCAACAGCAAGCCGGCGGTGGTACCGAGGCCGAACAGGCAGGCGGCAAGGAGGCCGGGAAAGACAAGGACAAGAAAGTCGAAGATGCCGACTTTGAAGTCGTGGACGACGACAAGTCGTAAGGAAAGGTGAACCTGAATGTCATTCCGAACTTGGTTCGGAATCTCATTCGGAGACCCTGAAACGAGTTCAGGGTGACAAAATGAATAAGGGCGATTCATGATTTGGGTTGCTGTTTTAATCATCGTTCTCGCCTTAGGAATCCTCGCCCTGTGCGCGTGGGTCATTGTGAAACCACGCTTCGGCAATGGATTGCCCACGGCGATGGGCCAGTTCGTCGGGGAGCAACTCCTGCTGGTGAACAAAAACCAGCAAAGAGCCGTGGAAAATATGATTTACCAGAGGGAGGATAAGGAGCGTGAGGATAACGAGGGGGATGATGTGGGGAGGTTTGAGGGGGAGGATTCAGAGAATTGAAGTATGGGTTTCTAAGCGGTGCAGAAGACCAGAGAGGATAAATAAACTATGAGAGAGAGCGTTATTACATTATCTATGCCTAGTTATCGATCATTTTTCAGGTTAATTTCTACTCTAAGATATATTAGAGAAAAAAAGGTCGATGAAATTTCATATTTCTCTGAAGGTGAGATTAATTATTCAATTATAGTAAATTCTGCCTTTTTCATAGAAGGTTCATTAAAACACTTTTTGGAATTATTACTTGAAAATTTGTATGATGACGAAAACTATGATGACTCATTTTGTGGAAGAATTTATGATCATTTACAAAAAAGTATTTATAAGCGTATTGGAATTATTAATTATAATGAACTATTTGAAGTATTAACAGGTAGGAGTTTTCATGATATTAATACAAAGTGTTGGGAAGGGATAAAGATATTGTTTTGTTTCAGGAATGTCTTGGCACATGGCAGACCAGTTGTCCTAATAGGGTAAAGTTGATCTAGATAGTTTGCCTGATGATCTTGGAGTTGTGTTTGACAAAAATTTATTGTCGGGAGGTTTGAAGGAAATACTAGATTATCTTAAGAAACAAAGAATAATTAAAAAGAGATTCAGTATGGATTTGTTACATGGTGGATTTGCTACGAATGAGATTGCTGATCATTTTTGGAGAATATCATTGGAGTTTTTAATTAATCTGATTGATTCTTTCGATGGAAAAGAAAAACAAAGATTATCTAAAAGTTTGATAGCATATATTACTGGTGACCTTTTTGTAGAAGCATGAGGTGTTGAAAAAAAGAGAGCATGCTTTTACCTTACCTTTTGCGTTTATCAAGAATCTGAAAGGAGGCAAAAGATGCTCTCGGCTCCCCAAAAGGTAACAGA
>Ga0114930_10001998_pt1 | contig 18740 bp, 10 predicted proteins | sample AnhtaG_FD_87300 | JGI IMG/M metagenome (GOLD analysis project Ga0114930, IMG submission 87300) | Deep subsurface microbial communities from Anholt, Denmark to uncover new lineages of life (NeLLi) - Anholt_01485 metaG | ecosystem: Environmental > Aquatic > Marine > Oceanic > Sediment | place... | reverse complement strand
GGGGCCGGACAAGGGGACTATCATGGCCACACAGATCAAGAATAGTAGGACTCTAATCAACCCTGCTCTCACCGCACATCTCCTTTTGACACCTTTGCTCGGGATCAAGACGACAGTACGTCACGATTCTGTATGGGAGGCAAAGCCAGACAAAGTGATTCTAGCTCAGCTCACGTGTTGACACAAATGCGAACGAGAAGTGCGGGATCCTACGTGATCGCTCGCGCTAAGAGCCCTCCACCCGCACCACCGCTTCCAACACGATGCGGTTGTCTAGCACATTGCCCTCAGCGTCCACCAGAGGAAGGCGCTGGAAATCAGGCGTGGATGCGTCGTACATCCCCACCTCGATGATGTAGTCTCCCGGCAAGGCTTCCGGCTGCACCACCAACTCGTATTGATCGCGGATGTACTCCTCTGGCACCCAACCGGTCGTGGGACGAGCCCCACCCTGTGGCAGGCCATCCATCTGAGCGCGCACGCGGTTCTCGCTATCGAGCACATGAGTGAAGACAGTATATGACGTCTCCATGGTATCCAGAGCCCGCCAATAGAGCGTCAGGTGGACGGTTTCTCCGGGACGCACGACGTCGGAGCTCGAGTCGTAGCCGTACAGAGAGATCCTGTTCCCGAGGTTGCCATCCTCCACCCGATGTTGGACCTCAGGCGCGGAGAAGACGCGCTGCGTTTCCTCCACCTGGAAAGGTGTAAGCATCACCTGGGATGGCACTGACTCGCCCCGGCAGGCCAGCACCCGCCCTTCAGCTTCACCTGGAGGCTGGAAGGCGATCAAGACCTCACCATCGCCGTTTTCGGTCTCAAGAGATGAACGAGAGGCCGCCCTCAGCCCGCCGAGGCACCGGAGTAACGCAACTCGCAATTGTCCCTCGCCCGCTGGAGCGTGCCGAGGTACAGTGTAGTCATACTGGCCCCGTACCACTTCTCCCGCTTCCCAAAGCGACGTGGGATACCAGCGGTTGGCCGGGTGATAGACCTGGCCGCCAGGAGCCGAGTCCTCGAGCGCAAACCACTCCACCACTTCAGGCCCGCTTGTCCCATCGTCTATCAGGTTCCCTTCCTCATCGTAGAGTTGAAACAAGAAGACGTAATCGTCCGTCAGCGACGACTGAGCGTGCCAGTAGAGGGCCACCTGAACAGTATCGCCAGGCTGGCCCGCATCTGTGTTCAGATCGTATCCCGCGAGTTCCAGCCCTTGACCAAAAGAGTTCCCCACGGAGTGAGATGGCTGTACCTCGGCTAGGGATGTCGCTCGGCCTTTCGACACTTCCACGGTGCCCAGGGACGCGGTGGTTCCTACAGGCGTGCCCTGTGAGTCAAGGATGTCCAGTCCCACCAAGTTGACGTCGCTGTATAGGCTGACGTGCAACTGGTATTCGCCTGGAGGGGTAGCCGCCTGCGGCACAACAAGCACCTTGCCGAAGAGCTTCTCACCGGCGTGCCAGCGAAACGTAGGATACAGCAAGGACGTGGGGCGGCCGTCGTAGCCTCCCCACTCGTGCCCCCTATCATCGCTCAGCCGCAACGATACCTTGTAGTCCTCCCCCAGTTCCTGGACGGCCTGCCAGTAGAGGACAACCTCCAACTCATCCGTCGTGGCCTTCCCTTGGGGCACGGTGTACCCCAGGAGTTGGACCTGGTCGTCGAAATTGATGATCGACGGATGCTGTACCTGGGGCTCACTGGAGAAATGGAGGTCGGACGGGAGTGCGTAGTGTAGCAGTTTCAACCCCCAGAAGCCCCCCTCGTAGGGCACCAGGGTCCCCTCCTGGTCCAGCATCGTCGTCAGAAAGCCCACGGGGTCCACCACCTCCTGCTGCCACAGGACGACCCAGACCCCCTCCTTGCCGGGCAACATGCGGTTTAGTTCGTCGGCTAGACCGTAGTTCAGCACACGCTCTGCGGACAGGGTAGGCTCATCGGGGATGGGATACCAGTCTTCTTGATCGTAGTAATAGGTGAAGACCGGGAAGAAGTGCCCTGAGGTAAGGATGACCACCTCGTTGTCCCCCTTGTGCTCCTCGATGAAGGTAGCCACGCTTCGGAAATCGTCCTTCAGGAAGTTGATGTCAAAGTAGGCGTTGAAGACCGCATACAGAGAGGAGAGCGCCACGAAGGATAGGAAAAGGGAGGCAAGCGCTAATGCACCAGTCCGCCGCCACCCGGCGCTCCTGCGCGCCATAGCGAAGAGGCTGGCGATCCCAGCCGAGATGAGGAGGAAGAAAGCAGGCGAGGCCAACATCAGATAGCGAGGATGGAACTTGGCGCGCTGATAGGAGACAATCAACAGAAGCAAACATGGTAGGCCCAGGTAGAGAAGCAAGCTGGATAGAGTGAGCCAAGGCCACCGCTCGACCAAGGGTGCCACACCACAAGCCTGTTCACCCTCGGTCCGCCACCCACGCAGTATCCTCAAGATCAGAATGGCGACGCCCGCCACCAGGATGATGAGATAGCCCAGGGCCAGGGGTTTGGCTATGGCTTCCAAGACGCTGTGTCCGGTGCTGAAAGTGATGAGCGTCTTACGCAAGACCTCTGTCACCCTCAGGGTTCCTTTCCAATAGCTGACGTCCGTACCATATCTTTGCAGGACGAAGCCGCTCCACGGCAGATAGGCCAACAGAACCGCCAATTGGCAGACGACACCGCTCGCTAGCGTAGGCCAACGCTCGCGCACCCGCCCTCTGGCCCATAGCACCCACCAGGCTAAGAAGAACAGCGCTTGAAAGGCCAGCACGAAGAAGGCGTAGAAATGCGTGTAGACGGCGACCACATTGGTCAGTACGTACCCGGTCCAGAGCAGGTGGTGGCTCCCCTGCCCATCCATGACCCGCAGCAGAAGATACGTGGACAGCAGACACAGAAAGGTGACCAGTGTGTACATCCGCGCCTCTTGCGAATACCAGAGGAACAGGGGAGAGATAGCGATCAACCCGGAGGCCAGGCGACCGGTCGCGTCTCCTAGGAGCCGTCTCCCCACGACGTAGATGAGAGGCACAGTCAACACGCCGAAGATGAGGGAGAGAAAGCGCAGGGCGAACTCGGTGCTACCGGAGACCAGCATCCAGAAGTGGAGAAGAAAGTAGTAGAGAGGGGGGTGGATGTCGCTGGCTGTGCGGGCGGTGACCTCGCCCAGGCTCATCTCCGCCAGGTAGACACTGAACCCTTCATCATACCACAGGCTCTGGTGGTCCAAGCGGAAGATGTACAAAGTGAAGGCCAGGAGTGCGAGAACCAGGAGTAGAACGACACGAGGAATGCGCCTTGGATTGCCCATGGACTGATACCTTCCTTCGTCAAGGTATCTTACCACAGCGGCCCCCTGCTGACAATCCAGCAGATCACTCGTCGACGCGGAGGCTGATGTAGTCGAGAGCAGCAGCGGCAGCAGTCTCGGTGAAGCCCTGGCCCACTCGTGCGGTCACCGGTCGTAGCAGACCAAGCTCCTCCAGCGCCTGGCCCGCAGTTGCTCCCTTGACGCCAATGACGGCGTGTTCCCACCGAAACATGTCGCGCAAGTCCCCCTTGGCCCCGATTGTGGCCAGGGCCTCAACTGCCTCTTGGGTCAAATGCAGGGAAGCCTCATCCGCCACAGCCACAGCCACGATCTTCCCCTCGGGAATGGCGGCAATGAAATCGGCCAAGCGCCGGGACTCCTCCTCTCCAGCAAAGGTGTCGAAATGTCCCGTGCTCTCCACCAACCCCGAGACTGGGTCCAGCACCACGACGTTGTAGCCTCGCTCGTCAGGAGACACATTCCGCCCATCCACGTAGATGTGACCGAAATCTCCCACCTCCTCACCAGCGCTCTTGACCAGGACGTTGACTGGAGCAGAAACGCCGCTCTCTCCGATCACATAGTCGCCATCTCTGATCTCGCTCACCGGAAAGAGTCGCCCGAAGCGGAAGCGCAACTCATTCAGGCCATCCCGCAGATGATCCACGGGAAGGGCCACCTGGTATTCGCGCCAGCCTGTGGCGAGATCGAGGCGAGTAACAGAGTGCCCGTTCAAGATGATCTCCACCGACTGACCGGAGGCAGGCGACATGAGACGGAGCGTCATCCGCTGGCTTCGACGAGACAAGGGGACGAAGAGGCGTGCCTCCCGCCTCTGCGCCCACACGTGGTCGCCGCCGCTCTCGCTCCAACCCTCTCCCAGGTTGAGCCGCGCCGCGTCGCCACCGAGGTCAACGACCGTCTTCTGCTCAGGCGGAGGCAGGGTTACCCTGTAGCCTACGATGCCACCTTGGTCGTAGACTCTCTCCCCACCGATTACGAACCTGACGTAGTCGTGTAGGGAGTCTGGGATCTTGTCTGTATGCAGGATCACGTACCGTACGCCTAGTAGACGCAGTACCGAGGGGGCCAGTTCTTTGTCCCGCTGCCAGGTCTCTACGTCCAGGTCGTGTCCCGTCTCTAGAGCGATGATGCTGTTGATGACGGGAGCCTCCGTGAAGTACTGGAACTTGAACTCCGGATTGCGTGAGGTGTTGCCCCCCAGTATCCTCTTTTGATGTGTGGTCTGGTAGAACTGCTGAAACATGATCACCGGATCCCGCGTCCCCGTCACCCGAAACCCGTTCCTCCAGGCCAGAGGGATCTCCAGGACGCTGAAATCCTCTTGCTCAGAGGCGATGGCCTGGTATATCGGCGGCACTCTCATGTCTGAAACAGGCAACGGGATAGACAGATGCTCGAACACGATCAGCAGAGCGATGACAGCGGGCACACCCCATCTACGTATCTTCCCTCTCCACGAACGTGTGAGGTGATGCAAGCCATAGCTGGCCAGGACCGCCCAACAGAGCGCGAGCATGACGCTGTAGCGGCTGGGATATCGATTCCCCTTGAAGAAAGGCAGAGCCTGCAACAGGTCGAAGGGCAATGGCAGGCCGTACTCCCTGCCATTGACGCGCAGTGTGGGACCTAAGGCGATGAACCCGAAGACCACCGCCGCCAGAACCCAGAAGCGCACCGTGCGATCTTCGAAGTGCTTCCAGGAACCGTAAGCGGCCAGAGCAAGCACAGTGTAGCCGATGAAGACGAAGTTGAGATATGAGAAATGGAACGACTTGCGCCACAGATCTGCCAAAGGATGAAGATGGCTGGGCACAAAGAAGCCCAGGAGATCCGCCGAGAAGACGTTGGCGAAGCCCAAACCCTCCACCAGGAAATCCCCCTCCACCGCCATCACCCTCACCATGCGGTACAGAATGGGAGACATGCCCAAGAGAAAGACGACCGCGATGAGCCCCAGGCTCCTGAGGAAGGGTAGACTCTCCCGCGGCCCGTCAATCGCCAGCCAATACAGGAGATAGATGAAGGTGAGAATGATGAGGAAAGAGGCGTAGGTGAACTCGGTGTAGCCATTCAACACGAGGAAAAGCGCAGCCAAGAGGGGATAGCGCATGGCATGCGCTCGTCGCCGGGTCTTCACCAAGAAGAGAACATAGAATGGTATCCACTGCGTGCTGATGATGTTGAGCTGACCGAGGGAGGCATAGATGAGCTTGTTCGAGGAGAAAGCGAAGATCAGCCCAGCGGTGAAGGGGATGAAGGAGTGCGCCCCCCTCGGCAGAAGATATTTGACCAGCAGATAGGCACCGTACGCAGACAGTACGAAAGTGGCGAGCAGGATCACGTTGTTGGTGGGTACCACCCCCATTGTCGCTTGCAGGGGCATTGAGGCCAACCCATTGAGTATAGTCAGAGTGTAGAAGGTCAGATCAATACCGATGGGATAGAACATGTGGTCGCAGATGAGGGGGTTGGTTCTGAGATCGAGCAGGGCGTGCTTGAGCCACCACAGATTCCACACCAACGCTGGATCATCGCTTCCATCGCCGGGCACATGAGTAGTGAAGTGGAGCGCGAGAGGGTAGGTGAGGATCACGGCCACCAAGAGATACAAGCCTAGGATGGCGATATCGCGTCTCCAACAGATGCGGTTGCCCAAACCTGGGTACTCCTCTTCGTGACGTGACTGCAACCCAGAGCCAATCGACGAGCACATGCGGTGGCAGCATCAAAGCGGCAGGTTGCCAAAGCCCTCATAGTATAGCCACTGTGAGGAGTGTTCGGCAAACCATATCGCGATTTGCTTTTGGCGCTAGCTGCTATAGAATAGCCACAGAGAAAAACCGCGATGTCCACCTACCAGCAAGCCCTCGATTACATCTACAGCTTCGTGGACCAGGAGAAGCTGGCCCCCGACAAGTATGTCCCCACGCGCTTCGACCTGGAAAACATGAAGACCCTGCTTTCGATGGTCGGTGACCCCCACAGGCGACTGAGAGCGGTTCACGTCGCGGGCACCAAAGGCAAGGGGTCCACCTGCGCCATGACCGCCAGCGTACTCCAGGCGGCGGGATACCAAGTCGGGCTGTTCACCCAACCCCACCTGCATACGTTCCGGGAGCGGATCAGGATCAACGACCGCCTCATGACCGAGGAGCAGATGATTGCAGCCCTCAATGGTCTCAAGCCTTTCATACAGCAATTGCCGGATCCCAGCACCTTCGAGATCATGACCGCTCTGGCTTTTCAGTACTTCGCCGAGCAGAATGTGGACCTGGCCGTGGTGGAAACTGGCCTAGGGGGCCGCCTGGATACAACCAACGTGATCGAGCCGCTGGTGGCGGTCATCACCTCCATCAGCCACGATCACACCTACATCCTGGGCGATACACTAGAGGAAATAGCCAGCGAGAAAGCAGGTATCATCAAGGACGGGAGACCGGTGGTGTGTTCCCCACAGCGGGCTGCCCCTGAGCGTGTTATCGCCAATGTCTGTCACGAGAAGCGATCTCCGTTGACCCTCGTGGGCAGGGACTGGCTGTGGCAGCCAGGTGAAGCGAACATGGAAGGCCAGTCCTTCGAAGTGAGGTGTGGGATCCCCGATCCAGGTGGACTGATCGAGGACCAGAGAAGCCGGGATTTCTGGATTCCCCTTCTGGGTCGCTACCAGTTGGTGAACGCCACCACCGCCATCGCCACCATAGATCAGTTGTGCCGCCAGGAGATAGGCATCTCCCTCGAGCACGCGGCAGAGGGACTGCGGCGAGCGAAGTGGCCGGGCCGCCTGGAGATCCTGGCACGAGAGCCTCTGTTGGTGATGGACGGGTCGCACAACGTCGATTCGGTGCATCGGCTGATGAGGGCCCTGCGAGAGTATCTGGCTTTCGACGATCTGATCCTCGTCGTAGGGTTCTCGCTGGACAAGGATATCACCGCCATGATGAGAGAGCTGACCTCTTACGCCAAGGATGTGATCGTCACCCAGGCAGACCATCCCCGGGCGGGTGAGCCCGAGGTCATTGTGGAGCGCACGGAACGCTCAGAAACCTCTCTCACTATCGTGTCCAACCCGGCTTCGGCATTGTGGCGAGCACTGGAGTTGGCGGACAAAGAGGATCTCGTGTGTGTCATCGGCTCTCTGCACTTGGTCGGTGACGCGAGGGCGGCTTGGCTGGAGGCACAGGGACAGGAATTCGAGCGAGATCCTGCTTTGTAGTTCCCAAACCACGGAGGAGAAGGTCAACCTATGCAACCGTGGTTTGGAAGAACTCCTCGATGGCACGATTCACCCGTTGAGGTTGCTCCAGCATCACCATGTGACCCGCATCGGAGATGACAGTCAGCGCTGCGTCGGCGATGCTGTCCCGCAGGAGGTGCGAGTACTTCGGCGGAGTCAGACTATCCTCCTCGCCGCACAGCACCAGTGTCGGACAGCGGATCTTGCCCAACCTGTCCATCACATCAAACCCGTCACAGGCCAGGAAATCGCCACGGATCACCTCCGGGGAGTTCGCCAGCCACTCCTGCCGACCGAGTTCGACCAGATCCGTGGGAGCAGAGGCGGAGTAGGCATACCCCAGTAGGGCCTCTATCGTCTCCTCGAAGTCATTCGCCAACCCATCCAGCAGGCTGGGCAGCACCCGCAGTCTGGCTCCGGTACCGACGAGAATCAGTCCCCCCACCATAGACGAATGCTCGAGGGCTAGAAGCTGGACAATCGCCCCACCCATGGAATGCCCCGCCAGAATCGCCCGCGTCAGGCCCAGAGCTTCCAAGAACGCCTGTAGAGACGCCGCATAAGCGTCAACCGAGGCCCGCCCCCCACCTGCTGAACGACCATGTCCAGGCAGGTCCAGCGCATACAAGTTCGCGCCCTGCAACCACCTCAGTTGATGTCCCCAATGACGATGCGTACCGCCTGCGCCATGAACAAAGACCAGACTGGACTTCGTCCCTTTCGCTAGCCGTCGGGCGTAGAACAGACTCTCGCCAGCGATCTCAATTGTGGGCAAGACAAGATCTCCTCTTCAGGGAATGCTACTCAAGATGACTCGAATCGACCGCGCCATCGGCTCGGACTCAACGGCCCTCTCGCTGCCCGCCGACGAGAGCGCGAGCAGACAGGGTTCGTCCGCTACGCATCACGCTCAGGATGAGCCCGACCCTCCAATTCAGCGATGTATTCCTCCGCCTGCATAGCCGCCCTAGCGCCCGATCCGACGGCGGTTGAGATCTGCCAGGCCACCCGCTCCTGCACATCGCCGGCGGCGAAGACGCCTTCCACGCTGGTCATCTGTCGCTCATCGGTGACGATGTAGCCCGCCTCATCCAACTCCAACTGACCCTTGAACAGCTCGGTGTTCGGTACATTGCCCACGAAGATGAAGACCCCTTGTGTCTCCAGGGTCGATTCTTCTCCAGTCTTGACGTTCTTCAAGCGAACGCCGTTCACACCACCATCTCCCATAATCTCAGTGACCACGGTATCCCAGACGAAGTGGATCTTCTCGTTGCTCCTGGCAATGTCTTCCACGATTCTCTCCGTCCGCAGCCTATCTCGCCGAGGCGCGACATGGACCTCACTGGCGAACTTGGTTAGAAAAACCGCCTCCTTCACCGCAGCGTCGCCACCACCGACGACTACCACTGTTTGGTCGCGATAGAAGTACCCATCACACGTCGCACAAGTGGATACACCACGCCCGGCGAACTCGCTCTCCCCTGGGATTCCCAGCCTGCGGGGGGACCTCCCCGTGGCGATGATGACCGATCTGGCCTCACGTTCACTACCATGCGCCCCGATCTTGAACGGAGAACTGGTGAAATCTACCTCCACCACCTCGTCCATCACGAGTTCCGCCCCAAAGCGTTCAGCCTGCTTCTGCATTGACTGGGCCAGTTCAAAGCCACCGATGCCCTCGGGGAAGCCAGGGTAGTTCTCCACCCGGTCGGTTAGCCCCATGGCCCCTCCCAGATCCTTGCCGGTGATAACCAAGGGGGAAAGGTTGGCGCGAGCATCATAAATGGCTGCCGTCAGAGCTGCCGGGCCAGAGCCGACGATCACCAAGTTGCGCGGTTCCATTCTCGCCTACCCCCACTACAGAATCTACGTCTCCCCGCCCAACAGCGAGGCCGGTTAGCACAATCTGCGCCGTTGTCGGATGAGCACCTCATTCGGCTGACTGCGACCAGTTCACAGCACCTGGTATTGTATCCCGCCTGACCACCGTTGACAAGAGCATCCACTTTCTGCTAAGATTACCCTTGGCTGCATATCCCAGCCGCGCCGACTTCAAGAACTGGTGGTGATTCAGTGAGCGTCCACGCAAACAGAGGGGCGATCTTAGGGCATCCCAGCTACGTCTGGCGTTTTGGCCAAGAGCGACGACTGGCTCTCATAGACAGGTACGCACCCCTGAGCGGAAAGAGAATCCTGGACGTGGGCTGCGGACTGGGCACGTATGTCGAGAAGCTGCGCCAGTTCAGTGACTGGGTGTACGGTATTGACATCGAAGTGGAGAGGGTGATGGACGGCGGCAGAAGGCTGCCCAACCTCCTGGTTGCTGCGGCCGAGAGACTGCCCTTCGCCGATGGCTGTTTTGACGTTGTTCTGCTGCACGAGGTTCTGGAGCACGTAGAGGATGACGCCCAGTCAGTGCGGGAGGCATACCGGCTTCTTGGGCCGGGAGGCAGAATGGTCATCTTCGCTCCCAACCGGCTGTATCCATTCGAAACCCACGGTGTCTATTGGCGCGGCGAATATCGCTTCGGCAACTTCCCTGCGGTCAGTTATCTGCCACATCCGCTGCGAGCACATCTCTGCCCCCACGTCAGAACGTATACCGTCAGAGACCTACGTCGGCTGTTTTCTGACCTTGACCTGCAAACGGTCATTCACTGCCAGATATACCCCGGCTATGACAGCATTTGCAGCCGCCACAGCCGACTGGGAGCTTCATTGCGCCGCATCACACACTTCTTCGAAGGCACGCCTCTGCGGATATTCGGCCTCTCACACTTCATGGTCGTGGAAAGACCAGCGAACACGACCAGTTAGCAGAGCCGTTCGATAGCGTGCTTGCACTTTCCCTCTCCATCTGTTACCATGAGAATAGATTGATTTCGCCGACAAGTGACCATGACCACCAATATCAGACTCATCATCGCCAGGCGTAGACAACGCCGACTCCTCGCCAGGAACAACAATCAACTCCCCAAGATAACCATCTCTGCCTTCGGGGTGATTGTCTTGAGCTTGGTGTTTTCAGTGGTCGCCGGCCTGGGATCGGTGGCGGGCGTGTATGCCCACTACGCCCAGCAGGTACCCCCGCCGGAGATGATCGAAGTTCGGACCGCCGAGAGCTTCAAGACCACCAAGATATACGACCGCACCGGCACCAAGCTGCTCTACGAGGTTTTCGACCCCCGCTGGGGAAACCGCACGGTGGTGTCCTTGGATCAGATCCCCGATGACTTGATAAACGCCACCATCGCCATCGAGGACCAGGACTTCTACACCAATCCCGGCATCAACATCCGTGGAATCCTTCGCGCCTTCTACGTAGACGTAACTGGGCAAGGGTTCGAGGGGGGTAGTTCCATAACTACGCTGCTAGTCAAGAACGTGATCATCGCCCCTGAGGAGAGAACTCAGCGTACCCTCTCCCGCAAGATCAGGGAAGCCATCCTAGCTGTCGAAATCACGCGACGCTACGGCAAGGATCAAATCCTCGAGTGGTACCTCAACACGGTCTTCTATGGGAACATGGCCTACGGTGTTGAGGCTGCTGCGCAGGCCTACTACGGAAAACATGCGCAGGACCTGAGCCTGGCCGAGTGCGCCATGTTGGCTGTACTGCCCAACGCCCCTGCCACCCATTCGCCTCTTGTGAATCCCGAGGAGGCCAAGATCCGTCAACACCTGGTTCTGGATGCCATGTTCCGACAAGGATATCTCACGTACGACGAGATTGTTGCCGCCAAGGCCGAGACACTGCGCTACGCGCCCGTGAGATTCGACATCCAGGCACCCCACTTCGTGATGTATGTGCGCCAATTGCTCGAGCAGCGATATGGCTCCGACTTGCTCTATCAGGGAGGATTGAAGGTCTACACCACACTGGATCTGGATTTGCAGCGGGTGGCGGAAGACATCGCTCGGCAACACATAGCTGGACTCCAGGCGGACGAACGGAATGCTTCCAACGCCTCTGTTGTGGCCGTTAAGCCCGCCACAGGGGAGATACTAGTCATGGTAGGTAGCCTGGACTACTTCGACAGCGAGATAGACGGACAGGTGAACGTAGCCCTGGCCGAGCGACAACCGGGCTCCTCCTTCAAGATGTTCACGTACACCGAGGCCCTGCGACAGGGCTATACTCCAGCCAGCATGGTCATGGACGTCCGCACTACGTTCCCTGATCCGGACTACGCCCACCCCTACACCCCGGAGAACTACAATCGGAACTTCCACGGCCCCTTGCGACTCCGGCAAGCCCTCGCTCGTTCCATTAACGTGGCCGCGGTGAAGGTCATGAGCTGGGTCGGAGTGAGAAACGTGATAGATCTGGCTCATCGCATGGGGATCAACACACTCGCTCGGGACTATTACGGCTTGAGTTTGACACTGGGGGGAGGAGAAGTCAGGCTTGTCGACATGACGTATGCTTTCACTGTTCTCGCCAATGGGGGCTACATGGCTGGACAACCTGTGCCTGAGGACAAACTGAGGCCTGGATACCGGGAGCTAGATCCAGTGGCCATCCTGCGAGTCGAGGATGCCAGCGGCCAGGTCTTGGAGGAATACCACAGCCCGGAATTGAGGGACGTAATCAGCCCTCAGGTTGCATATGTCATCACTCACATGCTGTCGGACAACGTGGCTCGGACCCCGGCCTTCGGCTCTCGAAGTATGCTCTGGTTGGGGAATGATCGGCCCGTCGCGGCCAAGACGGGGACCACGGAAGACTTCCGGGATTCCTGGACCATGGGGTTCACCCCCCAGCTGTGTACCGGGGTATGGGTGGGCAACAGCGATAATGAGGCCATGGAGGACGTTCCTGGCTCCCGAGGCGCAGCACCCATATGGCACGACTTCATGCTGGCCGCCCTCGAATCCGAGCCAGTCATTCCCTTCGTTGAGCCTCCAGGACTGGAGTGGGCTGTCGTAGATGCCTCCTCCGGACTGTTGCCCACGCAGCACAGCTCCGGTACCGTGAGAGAGGTGTTCCTACCAGGCACGGTCCCCACGGACCATGATAACATACACCAGATGTTTCACATCTGCCGCACCACGGGCAAGCTAGCTACGGTCTACTGTCCGTTGGACGAGGTGACGGAGAGGGTTTTCGAGATCTACCCTCCCGAGGCTGCCGACTGGGTACGGGAGAACGATGTCGCCCAGCCGCCTACCGAGTACTGCGATGTCCACGGTCCCACTCCGGCAAGTGGCGATGTCGCTATCACCAAGCCCCGACCCTATGGCTACATACGAGGCATAGTTCAGGTCCAGGGCAACGCTCGCGGGCCCGACGTCCAGCTATACCGACTACAGTACGGGCCGGGGCTCAATCCTTCGTCCTGGACCCAGATTGGGCAAGATCACTATAACACGGTGGACAATGGACTGCTTGAGACGTGGGATGTCAGGCAGTTGGATGGCCTCTACACCCTGCAACTGTCGGCGGTGGATTGGAACAGCTACTACCGTCAGGCCACCATCCAGGTCACGGTAGACAATATCTCACCCACGGTCGAGATCACGTATCCCATCACAGAGCAACTCTACGTGATGGAGGACGATGAGTGGGTCAGCATCCAAGCCCAGACGACGGACAACTTCTCCATGGATCGCGTCGAGTTCTATCTGGACGACGAACTCCTCACCTACGACACGGTGAGCCCTTTCAACCAAAGGTGGACCATAGTCATGACCACCACGGTGGAGGAGGACGCTGCGCTGCGGAAAACCGTCACCGAAACTTCGCCCATCACCATCACGAACAGCATAACGGTTCCTCACAAGATCCACGTGGTGGCAGTAGATGCGGCGGGGAATCGCATGGAGAGCGAGGAAGTCCTGATCCACATTATTCACAAGCAGGAGGAAGAAACAGAAGAGACGAGTTGGGATGTCTGGACAGAGGAGCGCTGGGCCTTCGTTCGACGTGAAGACGAACTGGGAGCAACGGCTTGACGAGGATCTTGGTCAGCAACGATGACGGTATCAACTCTCCCGGCCTTCTGCATCTGAAGCAGGCTCTCGATGGGGTGGGGGAGGTCACCGTCATAGCTCCCGATCGCGAGTGGACCGCTTCCGGTCACGCCAAGACCATGCACAAGCCCTTGCGCATAAGTCAGGTTGAACTTCCAGATGGCTCCCGGGCCTATGTCAGCAGCGGCGCCCCTTCTGACTGCATAGCCCTCGCGGTTCTGGGCTTCCTGCCGCAACTGCCCGACCTCGTCGTGTCCGGCATCAACTTCGGACCCAACGTAGGGCACGACATCACGTACTCTAGCACCCTTGCAGCGGCCTTCGAAGGCACTGTCTCTGGCATACCCTCTTTGGCGGCGTCGCTGGACACCTATGAGAATGCGGACTTCACCTACGCCGCCCAGTTTGTAGCCTACCTGGCAAACGAGGTCCTATGCCATGGACTGCCACGAAACGTTCTTCTCAACGTCAACGTGCCCAGTGTGCCTGCAGGCGAGATCGAGGGCGTTGAGATCACCAGGCTGGGCCGGCGCCTCTATCGGGACAAACTCGTGAAGCGCCAGGATCCAAGAGGGCGAGAATACTACTGGATCGGTGGAGATTGGCCCACCGGCTTCGCTGAAGATGAAGGCACCGACATCTGGGCCTTGGCTCGCGACCGGGTATCCATTACCCCCATCCACCTGGACATGACGGACGAGGGCTTCATCGAGGAACTGAGAGGTTGGGACTTGAGCAAACAGGTCAGCTCCGCACGAAGCGAAAGCCACGGGTGAAAGGACACGCAGCATCGGAAGGCGGCGATGGACTTCTGGAATGTAGTGAAGCGAAGACATAGTGTTCGTTCTTTTGACCAGAATCGTGACGTGCCCCCGGAGATGGTCACCAGGGTGCTACAGGCGGCCATCCACGCGCCATCGGCGGGAAACTGCCAACCCTGGTTCTTCTTCGTCGTGCGGAACGAAGATGTCAAGAGAGCCCTGGCGAGCGCGGCCCTGAACCAGCGGTTCCTCGCCGAGGCGCCCGTAGTGATCGTGGTCTGTGCTGAGCCAGAGCGATCGGCGAGGAGGTACGGGGACCGAGGGCGACACCTCTATTCAGTCCAGGACACCGCTGCGGCCACAGAGCATATACTCCTGGCGGCTGTGGCATCCGACCTGGCCGCCTGTTGGGTAGGGGCCTTTGATGAGGAGGAAGCCTCCCGCGCATTGGACCTACCATCCCGTCTACGGCCCGTGGCCATCATTCCCTTGGGCTACCCGGCTGGCCCTCTCCCGCCTCGGACGAACCGTCGCTCTTTGAAAGAGGTCACCGAGCTGGTAGGATGAGAACGCGAGCGCTTGCAAGCACTCGTGCCTAGCAGCAGTCTCACTGCTTTCCCCAAACGTAGGCGATCAGGCCCTCATCCTGAACGGGTCTTGCAGATCGACGAAAGCACAACATCTATGCTCCCCTGACGGGGAGAAGGAGGAAAGGAGCGATGACCACCAAATACGCCTTTTTCGAGGGCAGAATCGTGCCCATAGATGAGGCAAAGATCAGCATCATGACCCACGCCTTCAACTACGGCACGGGGTGCTTCGAGGGCATCAGGGCGTACTGGAACCGAGATGAGGAGCAACTCTACGTATTCAAGCTCAGAGAGCACTATGATCGTTTTTTGCGCTCTTGTCACATCCTCTTCATCTCCCTCCCGTACGGCGTCGACGAGCTGTGTAGCGCGACCTTAGAGTTGCTGAGGAAGGAGGGTTTCCGCGAGGACACCTACATCCGCCCTCTCGCCTACAAGGCCGACACCGGCATAGGTGTCAGGTTGCACGATCTGGAGGATCAATTCGCCCTCTTCGCCACCCCATTCGGCAAGTACATAGAGAAAGAAGAAGGGGCCAAGGTGGGGGTTTCCTCCTGGCGCCGCATCAACGACAATGCAGTTCCTGCACGCGCGAAAATCACGGGAGCCTACATCAACTCCGCCTTGATCAAAACCGATGCGGTGATGAACGGGTTCGACGAAGCGATCGTGCTCACTCAAGAGGGACACGTCTCCGAGGGGAGCGCGGAGAACCTCTTCATCGTCAGGGACGGCAAGCTGATTACCTCGCCAGTCACAGACGACATCCTGGAGGGGATAACCAGGTCGACACTCATCGAGCTCGCTGGGAAGGAACTCGCGATAGAAACGATAGAGCGGCCCATAGACCGCACAGAGCTATACGTGGCGGAGGAAGCCTTCTTCTGCGGCACGGGGGTGCAGATAGTAGCCATCACCGAGATCGACCATCGCCCGGTGCAAACCGGTAAGATCGGCCCCATCGTAACACAGTTGCGAGACCTGTATTTCAGCATCGCCCGTGGTGAGAGGGAAGACTACATGGAGTGGATCACCCCGGTGTATGCCGTCGTGCATGCCGTCTGAACCCGCTACCGTCTCCAAGAGCTCCATCTACCCGAATCATCGAGCGGCAGACCTAGGGGATCAACACCTCGAAGGCTGCTTGAAGAAGTACGTCGTTGCCCAATAGCTCACCTGCGGGACCAGTCACTCCCAGTCGCTTGAGGGTGTCCAGTTCATAGATGCCGACCGCTAGGCGATATGTGCCCGGCGGCACCGTCTTGTCCAACAGCACCAAATGCTCGTCTTCCACGGTCTCGCCTCGTAGCCAGGCCCAGGTCGGATACGTGCCGTTGACTGGAAGACCATCGGCTTGTGCCCATGTCTGCCCGCTGTCATCCCTGAGGTGGACAAAGACCGTGTAGCTTTCGCTCATCTCGGCCAGGGCCTCCCAGTACAGAACCAGGCTGAAGTAGTCACCAGGCGTGGTGCTGTTCTCCTCAAGTCTATAGCCCAGCAGTCGGATTTGCTCCCCAAAGGCGAAAGGCCCCACCATCGTCACATCTGACAGGTTCAGGGGCGTTCTTCGCCGCACACGAACCCTGGCCAGTTCGAGACTATCGGAAACCACATTTCCCTCTCCGTCCAGAACTGCCAATCGCTCCCCGCTATCCCGGCGGTATAATCCGGCGCGCAGCACGTACAGCCCAGGGGGGGTCTCCTGTGATATGTCCAACATATGGCGGTCAGGCGCATAGAATCCCGGTGTCCAAGTGGACGTGGGCGTGTTCATTGGATTCATCTTCTCAGACAAGGCCCAAGAGATGTAGTTGGCGCGGAGATCATCAAGATGTACGAAAACGCTGTAATTCTCCTGCAACCTGCGCTGAGCTTCCCAATATAAGGTCAGAGCCAAGGCATCCCCAGGCATCACGCTCTCGCTGCTTATGTCGTACCCCAGCAACAGCACCTCATCGCCGAGGTTGATCTGGCTGGGGTGCTGCACCCCCAGCACCTGTCCGGGAGGGGATCTCCTACGGAACCACGTGGTGTACGTATCAATGAAGCCTAACTTGAGCAGCAGCAAGGCCAGGAGGGCCAATGCCAAGAGGCAAGCCTGGGCGAAGGGAAGGCGGTTTCCCTCCGCCTCCTGGGGAGACACGCTAGCATGTCCCCTCCGTTTCAGGCAGAGGAAAAGGGTAGCACCGATCATCAAAAGCAGCCCTAGCCCCGATATGGTGTTGGCCAAGGTCCTAACAGGCGTGTCGCCGAAGCGCACGGACACCCTATGCTCGCCGGCCGGGACGTCAAAGGTGATCAGACCACGGGGATAGGAGGGGGTTGTGGGCACGGGATCTCCGTCCACAAAGGCCTGCCAGCCAGGAAAATGGATGGTATTGAACTGAACCGTGAAGGGCTCGGACGTGACTATATGATACTCATCAGAGACTACCGTATGCGAGATGAGCTCAGCATGGGCGTAGCCCGGCAAGCTCTGAGCATCCAGCTTGGAGATCGGGCTGGAAGAGAGATATTGAGGCACCAAAGGAGAGTCAAGAGGCTCTTCCAGGACCCAAATGGGAAGGCACTCGCTGGCACTTGTGGTCCCAAGAATCCCCGTCCTCACCTCATGGAGCACCACACTTTTGGCAGACAGTCGCTCCTGTCTCCAGGGAGGCCACTGGAGGTAAAGGTGAACAAAACCGGTCACCATGGTGAAGATTAAGGCAAGTGTCAGGAAGGCAATATTGGAATGGCGCCAGGGCAATCTGGACCATAAGTGCACACTCACACCAGCAAGAAACGAACTGGCCAGTACGGCTGTGCCCAGGAATCGCCAAGGAAACTCCGCGAAGGCCAGAAGCGGCACCCGTTCCCATACCGGCGTTGAGGCAGACAAGGTCATAAACATGGAAACGAGGAGCATCATCAAGAAGAACACAGTTAGTATTCTCTGTCGGCGCGCAAGAGGTCCAATGATTGTGGCCAGCAAGCCGATGGTCGCCAAGATCACCTGTGCTGTTCCAAGGTTAAGCAACCATGTGGGATTGAGTGAGGAACTATCGGGCACCACTGATGGGGAGAGGAGTTCCCCGGGAGTCAAGAAATGTCCGCGGAAGTCGAAGTAGTTCTCCGTCAGCCTATCCAGTTTCACCAACGGCTTCTCCACCAACGCGGGGATGAGAAAAAACGACGCCAAGGCCAGGGAGAGGATGAGGGCCAGAATGGCAAGTCCGATCTTGTCCCATCTGCGCCAGGACCAAACGCTCCAAGCGGCGAAGAGGACTAAGAAGGGGAAGAAAACCATGCCGCTGATGTTGTGGCTGATGATCACAGCTCCACATAGCAGAGGGCTGGTCGCCAGATACAGGGGGTTATCCCTGGTTATGAGGCGATGGAAGGACCAAAGAGCGGCAGGCATTAGAGACATGGCCAAGAACTGCGCATACCCCCCTCTGAGATAGATCTCTCTGAGCATGAAGGGGGCGTAGACGTAGGCTGCTGCAGCCAATACTGCGGATTTGGCGCCCAGGATATCCTTGGTGAGAGCGTAGGTGCCCCAGCCACCGAGAACGAGGCATCCCACCAATACCAGCTTGAACGCGCTCTCATAACCAAGGCCCATCACGTGCACCAACTCAGTCATGTGATAGAGCAAAGGGGCGAAGTAGTTGAAGATGGGGTATCCATACCCGAAGGCCATGTCGGGCGCCCAGCGGGGATAGAAGACGCCGTCACGCCAGCTCTGATCTATCTCCACCACGCGCAGCAGATGGAGGAAACCATCGGCGGTTCTGGGTAGGCCAGGCTGAAGCAGGGGGAGGATCGCAAAGACCGGGAGCAGCATCACAACTACCAGACCAAAGTCCAGCCGCGCC
>Ga0114930_10001997_pt1 | contig 18756 bp, 20 predicted proteins | sample AnhtaG_FD_87300 | JGI IMG/M metagenome (GOLD analysis project Ga0114930, IMG submission 87300) | Deep subsurface microbial communities from Anholt, Denmark to uncover new lineages of life (NeLLi) - Anholt_01485 metaG | ecosystem: Environmental > Aquatic > Marine > Oceanic > Sediment | place... | reverse complement strand
TTTGAATGGATAATTTTGTTTGTCCATGTGATAACATTGAAGTTCCCTGTAGATGGATGCTGATGCCGTGCCGCCCCTGAGTAAGTCCCTTGAAACGCCCTCTACTTCTTCTTGGTCCTCAAACCTGAATTTGCGGTTACAGTGCCTGCAGCCTAATGCGCCGGCGGTCATACAGCCACCTCATCGATGATTATTACAATTGCTAAAATGTCAGATAGATGGTGTAAGTCGAATACCAACTCATCAGGATACATTATCATAATTTCGTACAATAGGACACTGATTTGATACTGACACATCTTAGAGAGATGAGTGACCAGGTTAGGGGTTAACTGATAGCCCAGGTTTGCAGCAGAATAGATGATGGAATCTGGTGAGGGGGTGTTAATCTCAGTACATATACAACTGTCCTTATGTGTCATGCTGCACCTACTTCTACTGCCAGGTTTTGTTTTATAAGAGCTTTTGCGCCTGTCCTGTCAAGGTTGATAATGTCCCCGACTGTAGCCGAGAGTGTCCTTCCAGCAGGAGAGAGGTACTCTTTTATATCCTGTTTGACTTCGAGTACCACATATTCAGGTAATGGCATGTTCAATTCATGGCAAACATCAGACCAGGTAAGTTGTTTATCAAACTCTGGATGCTTCTTCATGAAATAAGGTATAAAGTCAAAAATCTTGAACCTGTCAATCTGGCCGTAAATCTTTTCAAAAGTTTTTATGTCTTGCTTTATAATAGTAAGTCTGTCATGCTGATTTTTAAATCCGTCCAAGTTATTGGGGTGATCCGTCCAAGTTTCGTCCAACTTTTTTTCTGGTATTTTTTCTTCGGCAGGGTAGGGAGGGGGTGGTTTTTGTGAGCTGTCCAAGTTGTCTAAGTTTTTTGGCTCACAAGTTCCCTCAGTAGGAAAAACGCGCATTTGTGTCATTTGTGTTTTTTGTGCATACGTGCTATAATACAATGCATACATATTACTGTATAGCTCTACAGTGTCAAATAAAGTTAGACAACTTGGACGGATACTATCAGAATAGTCATCGGCTGCCTTGTTTGAAGCCGTCCAACTTGCTGTTTTAAAGTTGGACAGAACTTGGACAACTTGGACATTACCCCATAAATATGGTCTATTCCCTTCTGATGACCTAAAATCTGAATATCCGTGTTTATGTAATGCCTGGGTTAATCTTGTTTTTGATTCTTTACGGACACCATTAGTCTCACACCAACAGTCATAAGCAGTGTATAGAAGGTCTTTACTTAGGTTTGTTGCACTCTCTTCGAGATTTGTTGTGATAAATGCGTTTAAAGGATCTGATTTCATTTGATATAGGTATTTAACATCGTCCTCAGATTGAAAATAAACAAACTCGTTATGTTTTAACAGTGCCCGAAGTCCGATCATAGCAATATTAAATAACCCCGATACCTCTTCCTGAGTGGTCAATTTGTCCAGGATGTTTCTATCTGCTTTATCACCTTCGAAAGTATTAGGAAAGGTAATCATTAAAAACCGTCTGAAATAGGCATCTTCGTTATCGTCTTCCAGCTCTGGCGCCCGGTTTGCTGAATAGATATGTTTTGCAGTATTTTGAAATAAGTGTTTGACGCCGTACTTCTGCTCGCCGTCAAGATATAAATCTGTCACTACTCGCTTAAATCCTGAAGTGTCTTTTATTATCCCGGCTGGCAAATCCGAAAACTGATTGAAAAGTTTGTCCTTCAGTTGAACTCTCGAAAATCTATCATTGCATAAGTCCTGCAGGGATTGAACAGATATGTTTTTTGTCCCCATAATATGACTTAACATTTCTATAAATTTTGTTTTGCCATTGTTCCTATGTCCTTCGATTAAAAGTGCCTTCTGCTGTTGAATGTCACTCGTGAAACAATATCCATTATACTGAACTAATAAGGGGACATTGTGTAGGTGTGCTATTTCAGTTAAAAATTTATGAATTTCAGGACACCTGGCAGCAGGATTATAGATCACATTTACTTGAATTACTGATTTATACTTCGGGTCATGTGGTAATAGCTTGTCATTAAAAACATCATACATGCCATTTTTGACATTTATAATAAAATGGTGCTGGTATAATTCGCTTCGGTCTGTTAACGTCTTGAGCTTGATATATTCCAGTACCTCGGCGATCCACTGCTTTTTATATTCAGTATCGAGTTTATCTAGGATTATGTTTTTTACAATGTCCTCGCCTGTCTCCCGGACATACACACCATTTTGATACAACAACACTTCTTTAGTGTCCTGCAGGGTCATGATGTGATTACTATTAAGGATTTCATCACCTAGCATTTTGGCAATAAACTTGTCTCCCTCAAAGTAATTGAGTGCAGTAATACTGCTTGGGAACACTGGGGTTTTAGCTTCTGCAATAAGGATATCAAATAATTCTTTGGGGTTGTCTCTTAGGTATTCTGCCAGGTCAATTTTATCTGATCCATCACGCATTGGAAGGGATATTATTTTAACATTAATGCCCTGGTTCATAAGGTAAAATGCTGTTTTTAATGCGCCCTTTTGACCAGCTCCGGATATCTCAGTATCATTGCAAATATAAACAGTATTTAGGTTTTTAGTTAGTTTGCACAATGATTCCTTGTCATGCTCGCTGAATCTTGTAGTAACTGGGGATAGGCAGGGATATCCAGCTTGTAAGGCTGCCAGGGTGTCTGTAATACCCTCTGTGATTATACAATAATCGGCGCCTCTGATACTGTCTACTCCATAAATACCATTCAGTATAGAAGGGTGTACTATGTTCTCATTTTTATGTGCCAAGTGTTTGATATATTTGTCCGGCTCAACCTGTTCATATTTTCCTGTTGTTTTATCCCGGATCTTCTTGAGTGGTGTGCTGTCAGTCCTTCTCCCGATAGAGTAGAAATACTTTCCATCCTGCATATATGGGAAAATAATCCTGCCTTTATAGTGGTCATAACCCCATTGGTTAACGAGTCCGGCCTGTTTCAATTCGTCCTGAGTATAATATTCCTTCAAGGCTCTTTGTAATTCTGCACCATCTCCGGCAGGAGCATACCCGATATTGTATTTGTTTATAGTTTCGTCTGATAAGCCCCAGGTATCATTAATTTCTATCCTTCGTTCAGGTGTTAGGTTAGAACGAAAATATCCGAATGAAACAGATAAGCAGGATTGTATCGGGTCACTGTCTGAATTGGTGTTTTGTCTATCTGGATTATACTTATATTTCAATTCATAATTTATACGATCTGCTATTATCTGCCTGATCTGTGGAAAATCGTTTTTAATATCCAGGTTACATTCATCCGCTATCCACGTGAATACGTCTCCCTGCTCTTCCCCTGCCCAGTTGTTATAAGTGCCCTTTGCTTTATTGAAGTTAAAAGACTTACCGGACTTTGAGTGTGGACTTGCGGCGCCGGTCCACTCATCCCCCGATCCAGGCGATAGTGTGATCTTGTCATTAACCCAGTCAAAGAACTTATCTTTTGACGCTTCTTTGAGTGCCTGAGTTTCCTGCTCTCTCTCTACCTTCTCTGCAGGTGTCATAAAGCCACATCCTCGCAAGCGTTAAGTAGTATAAAAAACATAAATAAATTAGCGTATGTTACTTGTTTTGGGGTGCTTACGCCCCTCACTTTCCTTTTCATTATGCAGACGCCTCGACTAATTCTTTGCAGAATTCTATTATTATACGATCCGTTCTCGAAAAATAAGGAAGGAGTGACGTTTCTGTCTGAGCAAGTGCTTTGATAGATGGTTGGTCAGCAAGGGCCATTTTTTCTCCGTTTTTCATCGTGTTCCTCTTTTTTCGATCAGTATGCTTGTGCCGTCGAAAATTAAGAAAACGTGGTCCCCCACTTCAAAGTCTTCAATTTCTCTCGGAATACTTACAAGCCTCTCAGCATTGAATTTTCGAATTTTGCGCTTGAATTTTGTGCTCATTCCAGTAACACCACATGTTTTTTTTGTGAATTCGTTACGGTTTATTTATTTTCATGCTTCATATAGTTTGTGCATATACTGGGAACATATAGAAAGCCATATCTATGAAGAGTTACTAAAATATGCACTGATGAATATGAATGAAAAATCAAAAATGGCCAAAGACCAGCAATATAAATTATTATCAAAAGGTGAACGCGGGTATATTGAGATGACAGATGATGAATTGAACCAAAAGTATAAACGGCCGGATTTGGCGCGTCGGCAATATCTTACGCGTATAAAATACCGTGTTAGAAATGCCATAAAAGAAATAGCATGGTTATGTAAAAAACTTCCAGATTCTCAGCTTGAAAAAATTTTTCATGATGAATATATTGACTGTCTCTTTAACATATCTCAGAAAGCCTTGGATGTTACGGATTGGAATACATCAAAAACTGACTTGGTTTTAGAAAATCTTGATGACGGATTTTCTAAAAAATATACAAATGGCTTGATTAAAGAATCGAAAAGAATAGAAATCTTGAGAAGCCATATAAAAAACCTCATACCCCATTGCTATTCTGCCCCTGAAAATACGGCATTTAACGAATTAATGGCGGAATATTCGAGTTTTCGGCGCATTCAATACATTATCTGGAAACAATTGAATGATATCCGTGGTTATTCGACGAAGTATGATTCTCCAATGGATTTCATTAGGAAAAAGGGATTAGAAGAGGAATATAAATCATATGAATCTGATATTCTGACAGCACAGATGGAAGCTATGAGAAAGGCAGTCGGATCTAGCGAATTCAGGGACCGATTAAAAAAAGATGAAGTGCCGGAAGAACAGATTAAAAGCGTGAGAAAGGCTTACGGTTATGATTAATCGTCTCACAGACTACTTTTTTTTCATTTTCTCCGCTATCATTGCCTGTGTATCGGGGTTTGATAAGAGTAGTGCTAACGCATCAGGAACCAGCTTACTCCTTTCTTCAATTTTTGCCAAACGTTCGAGCATCTCCTCGAGCTGGGACTTAAGTTGCTGGTTCTCGCCTTGCAATTCTTGATATCCTTGAGATTCGATAACCCGTGTCTCTGTCTTTTCAATTGATATAAAAGGCAAATATTTAATGTATCTTTCCTTCAACTTCACCGGATCTGCCCGGAAATACGCAGCCCTGGTCTCGTCTATCTTATGGCCCATGATGAAATCTACAAAGAAAATATCAGCTCCAGCATTAAGAAGGGCACTGTTAAAGTATTTTCGCATATTATGTGATCTGATAGTGGCCCAGTCGCCGAAGGGGGTTTCTTTCTTCGTGATCCTGGCAAGTTCACGGTAAACGTCCATGAGTCCACCTGGGTTTAATTTTCGATCAGTTTCGTTCATCGAATGGAGATACTTGTCTTCTATTTCTGTTTTTATAAAAAGAAAATCCGAATCTGAATTAACAAGCCGTTTCTTGCGCTCCAACCTCTTTTTTTCTCCGGAGTTCGTCACTGGCCTATTTCGCCATTCTAAATAATCATTGACTGCCTGTGATGCTTCGGGACCAAGGAACGTGATGAAGTCATACTCGACTTTCCCCCGGCGCAGTTGGAAAGTGGTTACGCCTGTGATTTCATCATAACCTTTTTGAAAATCCCCTACTTTTAAGTTCAACAAGTCATCCTGTGCCAGTCCTGAATTGCATTGAACTAAAACAATTGCCCTATTCCTAACACTGGCAAATTTAAGGATATCAATAATGTCTTCACGGGTAGGGATTTTCTTATGTTTTTCAAGAGGTTGGACTGCAAAGCTGCTTCCATTATTGATTTTCGGCAGGTCAATGTCAAATGTAGCATAAAAGCTTTTGACACCGGTCATATACCCGCGAACGGTCTTAGGTGCAAGCCCCCGGTCTTTCAAAGCTCCCCGGAATCCTAACAGGTAAGATTTTATTTTTCGTTTCCGCATGAGACAGCCGTTCTTAATTTCTGCCTCTGCCTCCTCCAGAAGTTCCTCTGGGGGTTTGTTAGTGTATTCTGTGTAATGTTGCATCGAAGATAAATAGTTCAATCGTGTGTGTTTTTTTGCTTCGATTGTAGCAAACCACTCCCGTACAATATGATCATTTTCAAGCTCCGATCTTTTCATTAAATCACCTTAAAGATAATACCGCATAATGATATAAAAACTTAACTCTCAACTAAAAACAGCAAACGCCATTTATGGATTGGTCGCATTATATGTTATCGGGAGGACACGCAGCGGTGCCATGGTGGCCATCTCTGATGTATTGGACGGCATAACCCTGGATACGGAATTGTTGGCCTTGATGTTGATAATAATCGTAATGGTATCAATATCTGCATATTTTACCACAATTTACCTGGGTGATCGGATATTGCCCCTGTTAGTTAAAATAAATTATAGATGGCTGTGCCTGTCTGTATTGACAGGACTGACAATCCTGGTGCTTATTTTTACAGGCTGGTTCGGCCTTGTGGTGTATGCAGCAGCTATACCAGTTGGGATGCTGGCGCCGTATCTTAAAGTTAGGCGGACTCATGCCATGGGTGTGCTAATGCTGCCGTTATTGATGTTTTATTTCTGATTTACCCAACAAAAACGAATGAATAGCGGACGGGAATTATTGGTTACAAAGATAAAAAATTGTAATATATGAACCTCATTACCATATCAGACACTTATATTAACCGGTCAGTTGCTGTTTGAGCTACTTCCAGAAGACCAGATGAAATCAAGCATTTGGGCATATTAATAAAAAAATTTATGAATAATCAAACTCAGGGTTCAATATCTCATATTATTGACAAGAAACATTTGGCTTGGCTTTAATTTTGTTTTTGATATAGGCTCAAAAGAGAACAAGAAGAAGAAAATAGTAAAAATAGTGCCGAAAAATAAAAGAGAGGGGGGTTTTTATCCCTCTCCAACTTTTATGTATATTATACTTCTAGCCTATTTGGGTGGAGGTGGCACAAGACAAGACACATCAACGGCAATGTTGCCAGAAGCATCTACAGCGAATACTGCAGCATCACCATTACCAATGATATGCCAATCGATTGCACTATTCGGACCGCCCATTTTCTTCTGTATGGGTGTGGCGCTTTGGTCTTCACTGTACTTGATCTTTGTACCGCTGGCGAAGGGTCCGAAGACTGTGCCACTGACTGTGTCTCTCACAAAGATCTCCGGGTTGGGATCAACAAGATCCAACGCAGTCAGCTCGTAGAAGCCATCCTCATTCTGCCCAGTTCCGGGTGCCTGTGGCACATTTTTGCCTCCAGGGTTCACGGTTTCCAGACAGTCACAATCAGGCGACGTTGTGTCCTCCCAAATCTTGGTGGCCGTGTCGCAGACTGTATCTCCTTGTTCGTCAGGGCCAAAGCAGGCTTCAATGACGTCAGTACCAAGGCCAGCCAGTCCCTGGACAGCAGTATAAGTGAAGGTTGCTTCACCGTCGACGGTAGTATCAGAACCAATTATACCCATGTTGGGCCCTAAGAGAACTTTGAAGTTAACAATAACTCCAGAAACTCCACCATCAGCACCTGCTGCCACTGTTGCAGTGACTGTATGATCGGGTGTTGGCAGCTCGTTTGTAGCTGTCTCAGGAGTTAGGTCTATTGTGGCGATTGTCACATCAATACAATCCTCGACCGATCCCACACCGCCGCCATCGCTACCTGTGGCTTTGACACAGAGGGTATGGATTCCTGGGAGAAGTGGTACCGAGTGATCAAAAGTTGCCGTTACCGGGTCAATTGCAGGAAGAGGAATGTCGATATCAACGGACGGGATAGTTGTAAATGAACCACCGTCCACATTAAGCTCCAGGCTTTTGAGCGTACCTACGATGATACCTGGAAGTACGTCTGGTAAATCAGCAGGATCACCAACATTAGTGCATGTACCGCCAGTAAGATCAGCTATATCCTGAAGGCTACCAAGACCATTAGGATCAGCATTACATGATGCACCACTGCCGACGGCAAAGGTATGGAAGACAGTTGCTGGTTCCGCCACACATGGTAGTACTGTATTGACATATGCACCTGTATTCGCCTCCCCATCGGACATGAACACCACCATCTTATTCGGACTGCTTGCCAATGCAGCATTGGAGCAAGCTTCTTGAGCGGCTTCAGCAAAATCTGTCTGGATGATATCAGGTATGTTCTTGACACTAAACTCGTTGAACCTGCCGATTTCACTTACAAGATATGCCACCCATATGGAATGCAAGACTTCATCCACATCTTTTATACTGTTCGTGTTGGCATCTGCACCTGGCATGATAATAGGAACGTCACCGCCGCCCCAAGTGGCATCAGCGGTTATTGGAGCACCAGCAAATATTGTCATTGCAACTTCACCTACCGTACCTAAACCTATCGCCTGATCATTCAAGTTAATGGCAGCTGCAATTTCACAATCTATTATCTCGTCTTCAGCGGCCTGAGGATCTCCAGGGTTCTGGTCAGGCCCACAATCCCCACCGCTAGAGGCGGTTGTGCTACCTGATGCATCAATAACATATATTAATGCCGTGTTAGCAACGGGAACACCCTCACCAACAGATGCTATACCTTCCAGCTGTACGTTACCAGGTGGAGATACCTTTACAGCACCATCTGAAGGATCTGTGATATCCACAGAGATGGACGTACCCCCGGGAAGATTGCCATCTGTTGCCAATGCTATTCCAATCAACAGCATTACTACTAGCAAAGTTCCCATTGTTTTCAATTTTTTCTCATTCATATTTCTTTCCTCCATGTTGTATTATGGCATTTTTCACGTTTTTTATCGCATATGGGTGCACACATGGTACCGCATAGAGAAAACCTTAAAATAAAATAAGACAATTAATATATTGCAATTGTCTTCGGCTAATTCACGGTGTTACTTAAGGTATCTCCGTTCTGAAGGTTGTGTTGCTGCACGGCCTTCAGAGAATATTCATTTGTATCAATTCCATATACGTTGATGTGCTTACCCAATCACCCTTTTAGGCAGATTCCCACACACCTCGAATCTTTTAAGCTGGGTTTATTAACGAACAAAATAATTTAACATAATCCCACTTTCTTTGCATATAACCAATTAACGTATTATAAGATAACCTACTATAAAACATGTAACATTTTAAAAAAATATATGTTCAAATGTTGAGAATAAAACTCTAAAAGTTTGGCAATATATGGTTATTTTTTTAATAGTATCCCCAATAATTTCTTTCAATAATCTTCTATTCAAGTTGGTTTGTTCCGGCTATCCCGAGTTTATTTAAATAGGGATGCTTGCTCCCATGTCTCAAGGTCAGGCTGGCCTCATCCCATAAATGTACTGCTGTCGTTAATGTTATTTAATTTCTAATTTATACAATTAATGATAATGAAAGGAAATTATTATGTGCTGGTAAGAGTAACAAATTAACGAGATATAATGAAGCTCATTATCTTATCTGACATCAAATCCGGTCAATCGCTGCTTGAACTTCTTCCGGATGATCTAATCACTATTCTAAAAAGCAGTGACATTATAATCCATGCCGGTGATTTCGAGACTCTGGAATGTTATATTGAACTATCAAGTCTAGGAAATCTCGTAGCAATCCATGGAGACACCGACGTTCCAGAATTAATGGCCCTACTGCCTGAAAGAAAGACCATGGAGATGGAAGGTGTCAGGATCGGTATCGTCCACAAGGCCCAGTTGACCTCAGATAATATTGACGAACTGTGGTACCTTGCGCAGGAAATGAATGTTGATGTGCTGATATTCGGACATTTCCACCATCCTATTGTCGAGCAGGCCAGGGTGCTGCTGCTCTCACCAAGCAGTGTCATAGTACCGGGAATTGCTGAACCCAGTGCCATAGAGCTTGAAATAATTGAAAATAGGGTTAAAGGGAAAATAATCAGATGTACCGGGGATACATGCAGTTATTTTGAATATGAGAAAACCTGACTTATTCATAGTCCACCGTTCAACCACCAAGAGTAAAGATAAGCTCAGCTCTATTCATATCAGTACCTTCGAGTTCGGCATTGCTCATATCCACAAAAATAAACTTGGTATTCTCAACATCCATATTCTTAAGATTGGCATTACTCAGATCAACAAAGACCAGGACGGCTCCATTTAGGCTGGCACCCTCCAGGTTTGCATTATTCATATCTGCAAAAATCAATCTGGATTGATCCAAATCAGCACCACTGAAATTGGCATTACTCAAATCAATGAATATCCGGGTCATGCTTTGTGTACCACTCAGGTCCTGGCCACTTTGGACCTCTACCTGTTGTGTGACTGGCCAGGTCAATGCAATTGCAATAACCCCTGCCACGATGACGATCCCCAGCAGGATAAAAAGAATATATGTCTTTCTTGATTCACTATGTGTTGCCAGAATATCCAGACCAATAAGAATCAGGATCAAAGGCCAGAAACGCCATATTGTACCCCAAAATCCTAAGGGGAGCATTCCCATATTGTTTAACAGCAGTAATAAGCCAATAATAACCAGGACTAAGGGACCCAATATCCCGGATCGCAGCTTCATTCATCTCACCGCACGTTTAACGAGGAGTGCTATGCCGATCAATATTAATAACAAGGCCCAGAACAGATCAGAACGCACCCAGCTCAAAAGGTGAAAACTATTCAGCAGGAAATAGGCACCAAGTAATATCAGGATTACACCCAGCCATGTAGAATTTTCTGATTTTTTCTGCGCAGGTGCTTCATTTTCCATCCTCTCAATGACCCCTTTCACCTGTTCGGTCATCCCTTCTATATTCTTTTCAATTATGTCTTTTTGCGGCAGGTCTGCCTATTCTGCATCAGGCATTATGATGGCCAAAATAATATACAACAGGATACCAACACCATTAATTAAAACAAGCACTACAAATGCCAGTCTTACGATCACAGGATCTACCTTGAAATATTCTGCGATACCACCACATACACCCCATATCACATGGTCGGTCTTACTTTTGACCAACTTCTCTTTTTTGGACGTTTGATCTACGATACAAATCCCTCCTTATTAATCAATATAGATTATGATGGATTACATTTATACTATTTGCACAAATCCGGCCATTTAAATATCATGCACATTAGGATAATTAAAATGACAAATCTATAAGAACATAAGATATTCTCCCTCATTTATTTTTTATTTCATTGTTATCAAATAATCATCTTTTCTGCGGTACTCTTATTAATTTAAAAGACGTTTTGATTAAAATCATACCGTGAGCGTATCCCATATGTACGATTTATCAACATTGATCGTTTATACAACCAATCAATGGTTAGCAGTTATCAATCCGGTAACCTATGATTTTTTTGAAAAGTTCGGACTTGCTGCGTTAATAGGCATACTCATCGGTATAGAAAGGGAACGCAAATCAATACGGGGAGATATTTTTGCAGGGGCCAGGACATTTACTATAGCTTCGATTTTAGGGATGATAAGCACATATATTGCCATACATCAAAATGCATTTTCAATTTTGTATTTGACCATGATATTCTTGATTATCATCTCCACTGTCATGATCTATGTTAAAAATGTAGTCTACCGGCAGGTGGGAACTACGGGTGGGGTTGCGTTATTCTTTGTTTTTCTAATGGGAGTGCTGGTTGCCTATGATTATTATTTATTTGCAACCATGAGTGCAGTAGCTGTTGCATTCTTGTTGGTGGAAAAATCGGCTCTAAAAACATTTGCCACAAACCTGAATCAGGATGAGGTTACAAATGCGGTCCAATTCTTGATAATAATATTCATTCTGTTCCCTATGACCCCGAATATTGTTATCCTGGACGTAATAAATCTAAGGTATGCATTGGGTATTGTTGTGATCGTTTCCACTATCAGTTTTATAAGCTTCCTGCTTATGAAAACGGCTGGACCCAATCGTGGAATACCTATATCAGGTCTAATAGGTGGTTTAGTAAACAGTGAAGCCACAACTGGCGCCCTGGCATCTCTTGCAAAGAAAAAAGAGACCTATATCAATGTCTGTTATCAGGGTATTGTGTTATCAAATGCAACTATGCTCATCAGAAACCTGATAATAGCTTTTATAGTTGATCCATCAGGAAAGGTTTTGATGATGATGATCCCACCCCAGTTATTACTCACTACTGTTAATTTGGGGTTAGCCATTAAGGAAAAAAGAACAGACCAGGAGAACCTTGAAACCCTTGAGATCGAATCACCATTTGCTTTAAAACCTGCCTTTAAATTCGGGTTTGGATTTGTAGTACTGATCATTCTGGCCAACTACCTGAATCTTAATTTCGGATCAATTGGGGTCTTTTCGTTAGCATTGGGTGGATTGGTCAGTTCTGCTGCAGTTACGGCATCAATAGGTGCTCTGGCCTTTAAGGGGTCAATAACCCCGGCAACAGCAGCACTTGTGGCTATACTGGCGAGTGTGATCAGTACCTCAAACAAGATTATTTTAGTGAGATATTCTGGTTCAGAGAAACTGAACATAAAGGTACAAAAAAGTTTCTTGGTATTGATTATTGTTGGAGTTGCAGCATTTATTATATGGGCAGCAGTTATCTCGTTACTATGATAGAGCCATTACTTATTTAGTAAGCTAATATTATTGGTATAATTAATATAGGAATATGTTTATTTTAGTCATAATTTCAAATATTGAAAAACAAGTATTATCAGGAGATTAATAATATTATGAGTGACGGTGTTTTTAAAGGATATCCTACACGTCTGGACGATCTTCCAGTTATGGTTGCAAGTGATTGTATTGAAATTGGGTCTTTCTTTCCCACACCATTTCATGATATTGAATCGGTTTTTATTGAATGTGGTGGCGCAATTATTCTACGAGAGTAAATCTTTGTACAAAAATCCTGGCAGATAGGTGAATATTTTTAGGGTAAAAATATACAAAATAAGGTGTTACCTTATCAAGTTTTAATCAGATTCTTTACACTATTGAAAGGTATATGGTATTTTTCCGATATTTTAAGCTCTGCAAGATTAGTTGCATTTTGAAAAGCCATCCCCTTTGCCACGGATATGTCCCGTGTTTCACAAATTTCGTTAAGTATTTCAAATGTATCCATTGTTTATCATTTCTTTTAATAGTTATGCTTGCATTTAAAACTATTTGGTAATGATTTATAATAATAAATCTAAAAATAATTAAAGTGTATAAAAAATAGCATAAATATGTCGAATAAGATATAATATTTTCAAAACATTTTGATAACTCTGATTTTAATATTACCTGGAGTAATATTTCTTCACTTCCATTAACTATTTTTTCTTCTGAATAGTAATGTTCCAATGATGATCACCATCCAAAAGCCCACCAGGTCAATCCATTCATATAATTCAATAACAGGATAGGTCATAATAACTTCAAATATTAACTTTAAACCAAAGAAAAAACCAGTAATAAAGAAGGCAAGATACAAATTCTCCCTTCTAAACATCATTATCAATAACCCGAGCAGCATCACTATTATCGCTGATACCAATTCCCTAACTGCATCCATCATGATAACAGAGTAGATAATATTGACTGCCCCACCAATTATTAGTGGAATGGCAACAATGTTCCAAAGGCGAGATTCCATGAAATATTACTCCTGTTACGTACACTTATTAATCTTGCCAATTTGATTCTTATATATGAAATAAGTAAACAATTGTGTTTAACATACCTCTTTAAAATAACTGCTTACAATTAATATATAGAAATGGAATCCAATATTCTCATTGATCCGTATAGTCGAAAAATAACATCCTTACGGGTATCGATCACCAGTAAATGCAATCTTAATTGCTTTTATTGTCATAATGAAGGACAGAGCGGGCATGAATCAGATATGAGTGCTGAGCTTATTATCAACATAATAAATACTGCTGCGAGTCTGGGTGTAAAACGGGTGAAATTTTCAGGAGGGGAACCCCTGTTGAGAAACGATTTTGAACAAATACTTGCTGCACTTCCTGAATTAAAAAATGTATCTGCCACCACAAACGGAGTGTTATTATCCAAAAGAGCTGCAGGGCTAAAAGCTGCCGGGTTGGATCGGATAAATATCAGTCTGGATACATTGGACCAGAAAGTTTATTCAAAGATATGTGGATGTAATGGGAATACCCACCAGAAAGTTCTGGATGGGATCTATGCATCTGTAGAAGCGGGTCTAATTCCTGTTAAACTGAATCTTGTAATGCTCAAGGGTATAAATTCGGATGAACTGGATGATATGATCGAATTTATCAAAAGATTCAACGGGGACGTCATCCTGCAGATAATAGAGCCAATGGATTTCGGCAGTGTACAACATGTGAGTATGGATGATATTGAACAAAAATTGATTTCCAGGGCATCCAGCGTCATAGAGCGGAAAATGCACCGCAGGAAGAAATATCTGATAGATGGCTCGGAAGTTGAACTGGTAAGGCCCATTGACAATTCTGAATTTTGTGCCAACTGTAACCGTCTAAGAGTCACTGCTGATGGAAAATTGAAACCCTGCTTATTGAAGAACGACAACCTTGTGGATGTGAGTAGTGCCAGTGAACAAGATCTGCCCTCATTATTTATCCAGGCTGCAAAAAGACGGGAACCCTTCTACAGAGGGAAATTAGTTAATAGAAAGCAGGAACTCTAGAACCGCAGATGTGACATATGTCTCTATGATTGCAGCAATGAATATCAAAGGAAGGATCACTATAAGATAGATCCTGATAGCATTTAGAAATTCATATTTAAGGTCTACATGTTTTATTTGAAATAATTTTTGAAAGGTACGTAAACCCAGTTTCATACCTATACTTGCGCTGGCAAATGTTATGGGGAGTTCGATTATACCATGTGGGATCAAAGTGATAAACACTAATAAGAAACCGTATTGGGATGCAAATTGAAAAAATACAATCCCAATAAGGATCCCATTTGTCAGGATTATCAAAATTGGTAAAATAGCAAAGAATATCCCGGAAATTATCAGTACGAAATTTACCATTGCATTATTAGAAAAAATAAACAACATTAATTCAAACTGGGATGCACCAGCAACACTATCTACTTTTTTTTGAAATTCATTCATAAGCTCATTCACAATATCAAGCTGGTAGATGGCAAATAAATAACCGGCTATGATACCCAATAAAAATAAAACGCAGGTAAGAATAAAATATGGTCGCAAAGATTTTAGGTAAATTAACATTTCCTGTTTTTGCGGACCGATTATGGTATTATAATAATTTTCTTTCATGCTGCAAATAACATACTTATGGTATTTCTGGTAGCTGGTGCCAAACCCAAAACAATTATTGTTAATTTCATCAGGTCTTTAAGTTTCCTCGATTCTTCGTCCTCTTCGAAACATGTGTCAAGAATATATATTACTGGTATGAATATCAAAAGTTTTAGGGGCAGCATGACACTGGCAGTCCCTGCCAGGTCTATCATAAATGTGGGAACAACATGTTTTTCTACATAATTCATTAGAAAATCGATTCCATAGAAGGTGGATGAAGCATCCAGCATGTGTACTAGAAGAATACTGATATTAATGCGCTGGGTGAACATAGTGTTCCCGGTTTTTTTAGCTATAAGATATATTAATGCAGTAATTCCACCTGCTAATGCAGGTATGAAAACTAAAGCTGCCGGATTGACGATGTTCTCATTTAATAACAGAATTCCAAAATTGATAACAGCCCATAATATTCCAGCTGTACCAAATGCTTTTTTCCAATCATCCACTACGCCAAAATCCCTTAGCTTAATAGATAGGAAAAGTAGACTTACAGTTATGACAAACATCAAAATGTAAATTGGTGGGGTAATGAACAGGTATTGAACAGGAGGTGAAAACATGTCTGCATCTTCAAAGACCCTTAATATCGAACCTGCTACGACATAAGGAATAATCACCTTTATGAATTCCCAATCAGCTTCCACTTTCATTTTTTCAAGCAGTTTCAGCACACCGAAAATGCATATTCCCAGTATTATTGCCCAGGTTATGGTGTTTACTGGATTGTAACCATCATCAGTGATAATTGGAATTATGTAATATTTATTAATAAAATCCTGTGCCGCTTGGAAAATCCCCATAATTTATAACCTCTGACGATATTATATGGTATATTCACATGAATGGATCAAATATGGACAATTTCAAATCCCGATGGATGATGCTACCCAGAAATGTGGTTGTAGGTGATGGTGTTGTCAATGACATCGGTAACGTCTGCAACGCACTTAAACTTAATGGGAATGCTTTGATAGTCAGCGGACCTACCACGATAAACAAAGCCGGCAAGACGGTTATGGCTGTTCTGGAAGATTCAGGGAATGACGTCCATTCTATAATTGTTGAAAGAGCAGAAATGGATGAAGTACATAAAGTTGAGCAGCTCATCTCGGAAATTGATTCCAAAACCCCATTGTTCCTGCTTGGTGTGGGAGGGGGAAAAGCTATTGATATTGCAAAACTTGCCTCCATACGAGCAGGATGTAGTTTTATCAGTGTCCCATCTGCCGCTTCCCATGACGGTATAGTGTCATCAAGGGCATCAATCACTCATAATGGCGAGACAGCGTCTGTTGAAGCAGAACCTCCGATTGCTGTTGTGGCAGATACCCAAATTATTGCCAATGCACCGTACAAATTGCTGGCATCAGGTTGTGGTGACATTATTTCAAAATGTACTGCTGTAAAGGACTGGGAACTGGCACATCGTCTTAAGAATACAAAGATCAGTGAATATGCATCCCACCTTGCTATGATGACTGCAAAAATCCTGATGGATTCGGCCAGCTCCATTAAACCCGGGAATCCGGAATCTGCTCGAATGGTCGTGAAAGCACTAGTAGCTAGTGGTGTGGCCATGAGTATAGCAGGTTCATCCCGACCAGCCAGTGGTTCAGAACATAAGTTCAGCCATGCATTAAACCAGATCGCTCCAAAACCTGCTTTGCACGGTGAACAGTGCGGAGTAGGTTCAATAATGATGATGTATCTGCATGGTGGTGACTGGCAAAGTATTAAGCAGGCATTAATTGAGATCGGTGCTCCTACAAATGCAGAAGAACTGGGAATTGAGCCTGAGTATATTATTAAAGCATTGATTAATGCTCACAATATCCGTCCCGAGCGGTATACTATACTTGGGACCGGATTGACCTTAGATGCAGCTGAAAGGCTTGCAAAGATCACTCATGTAATTGATTGAAAATTTACATTAATAATATTCAATAAATGAATAATATATAAATTACACTTCAAAAGGAGAAATAATAATGGATGAAGATACCACCGTAACATTAATTGGCATAAGAATGGCAAAACCAGGGACTGAATTCATCTTTAGAGGAAAAAGTCAGGATTGTAATGGATGTAAGGTTAAAAGTACGTGTATGAACCTGGAAAAAGGAGGTAGATATAAGGTCGTGAGAGTAAGGGATGCTCCATCATTGGAATGTTCTATTCACGATGGGGGTGTCAAGGCAGTTGAGGTGATTAAAGCACCCTGGACTGTTATGATAGAGAGTAAGAAGGCGTTTAATGGTTCAACTATTTTCTATGAGCCTATTAATTGTGATGAAGAAGCATGTAATTCTAAGAAATTGTGTAACAATCCCGGTCCAATTCCAGGTGAAAAATATACCATTTTAACGATTAAAGGTGAATCTGAAGAAAAATGTCCAAATGGATTTGCGCTGAAGATCGTAGAAATCAAATAACAATGTACCGTTACTTTAAAGCCTACTGGATACAATGTAGGACAAAAAACTAACACTAATTTATTTAATAATCATCGGAGGATAAAATCATGGGTAAAACCGGTACAACTGAATGGGGCCGAGTAAAAGGCAGAAAAGGCAAAGTGAGATTGGTAGAAAAAAGCAATATGAGCCACAGACGACCGGGTCCTGCACAGCGATTCAATTCGGCTGGCACCAAACGCAGGCGATTCGCTCGTTCAGAAAAATCAATAATGAAATAATTCCTAATCCGCCTTATTGGCGTTTTCTTTTTTTTTTTATTTTTTTAATTCAACTTTTTTTATCTTTTGGATAGGGACCTTATCTGGCAAAGAACCTTGCGAGAAAATTAGCTGCGTTTCCTACGCAGAACATAATTGTGAATATCACACCTGCAATCAAGAGCAGACTTCCACCCCAGATCAAAGATCCAAAAAGTGCCCGCTACATTGCTTCTGGTCGAACAGATACAGGTGTTCGCTGGGACAGATGATAGCTTTTGATACAGACAATCCAAAATTGGTCAGACCCAGAATGATAAATAATAGCTCGCTTTAACATTGAGTGGGTATCATAACCAAATGATTAGATTCTTCGCACCCTTTGCGTTGGTGAATAATAAACGTAGTCGGATTCAGTGATGCTTATGCTATTTCACCGCGAAGAATGCAATGATAAATTTAACCTCACCACCTAAAATAGTGAAAAATTACCCACACGATCTTGAAAAGATCCTATTTTATTAACAATAGAGCCTGTGGCAAATTCGATAAATTTCTTTATTTTCTCATATTAAGCAAAACAAGCACTTATTTTCGCAAAAAATTAAAGGCGAAGGCGCCGATTATACAGGATAACAGGATCTACAGGATAATTTTTCTCCCATCCTCAAAATCCTGTCTGAAAATTATAAATCACACTAAATTAATGTGTGGCGCTTCCGCAAAACGCGATGCGCCGTCGTATCGCTTTACGCACCAGCGATGTGATGGAGAAATTAGCAACGAACTCAA
>Ga0114930_10001996_pt1 | contig 18756 bp, 16 predicted proteins | sample AnhtaG_FD_87300 | JGI IMG/M metagenome (GOLD analysis project Ga0114930, IMG submission 87300) | Deep subsurface microbial communities from Anholt, Denmark to uncover new lineages of life (NeLLi) - Anholt_01485 metaG | ecosystem: Environmental > Aquatic > Marine > Oceanic > Sediment | place... | reverse complement strand
TCTGCTTGCTCTCCTGGCAAATCTCTTATACAGAACAAGGGTAAGCGATCCCTGTACCGGTTACTGGGGTTTTAAGGGCAACGTAGTCAAAAGCTTGAAGCTAGATGCCGTCGGATTCGAGCTCGAGGCCAACATGTTAATAGAGATCGCCAGGCAAGGTTACCGAATAGCGGAGCTACCCATTCTCTACCGAAGAAGGCCGAATCAGGCCAAGCTCGGCTCGCTGAAAGACGGGTTCAGGATAGGGCAAACGCTTATCAGGAAGAGGTTTCGATGAGGGGATGGGTATCGGCAAAAGGATGAGGCCATCATGTTTGTATCCATTGTAGTACCTACTCATAGCCTAGACAACTTCCAAAATCTAATAGATACTGTTGACAGCCTGCTGAATCAGACTCATAAAGAAATGGAGATTATCGTAGTAGTTGACGGAAACCAGGAACTATACGAAAGGCTCGTGAAAGTCTACGATGGCCAGGCGAATATCAAGACTGTTGGTATTAGTGAGAATGTGGGTGTCTCCGCGGCCAGAAACGCAGGTATTAGAGCGGCAAAGGGCGATGCCATCGCTTTTATCGATGACGATGCAGTCGCTGAGACAAGGTGGTTAGAGAACGTTGTTGCTACCCATGATAAGTTTGATGCTGTCGCGGTAGCTGGTAAGATATTGCCTGTGTGGGTCTCTGGCAAACCTGATTATTTTCCTGAAGAGCTATACTGGCTGGTTGGCGTTACCGAAAAGGGATTCGCCCGGGAAGAAATTACTGAGATCCGCAACGCTTACGCGCCAAACATGAGCTTTAGGAGGGAGGTCTTCGAGAAAATAGGCCTATTGAATGAAAGACTGGGCTTTGCTAGAAGAGGAACCTCCTATGTCCAGGGGTCCGAAGCGGAGTTTGCGTTGCGAGTAGGGGCCGAGTTAGGCCGGGGAGTCATATATAACCCTGAGGCCATAGTATACCATAAAATCCCCCCCTCGAAGGGAAAGGTCGGTATGATACTCAAACGGTCTTTCTACCAAGGATACTCCAAGGCATTGCTGCGCAGCATAAGCTCTGCCCCACAACCCATCGCCACCGAGAGGGCATACTTGCGAGACCTGCTCCTCAAATATATCCCACAAAGGATGGGTAAGGTGTTTCGAGGGTCTGATTCTATAGCGGAGCTAAAGAAAATTTCAATTCTGGTCGCCTCTATCTGCGCAGTGGGTTTGGGTTTTGTCTTTGAAATTGTTAAACTAAGGCTAACCCCAAAAAGAGGGTTGGAAGCTCAGTGGCCACACTCGACAGGTGAACTTTGATAGGAGGTTGTATGAAGATATCTATAATTGGGGCCGGGGTCGTGGGTACGGCAACAGCCGACTGCTTCCTTAGATTTGGGCACTCCGTCACCTGCGTTGACATGAGCTCGGAGAGGCTAAAGGCGCTTAGAACTGAAGGCTTCGACGTCTCCGAAAAGGCTGCAGATGCCGATGTTCACTTTATTTGCACCCCGGACTCCGCCGTTGATGACACCCTCGCTGTGTTGAGAGATGTAGCCGGCCTTGCCGTAATAAGAAGCACCGTTGCCCCAGGCACAACCCGGAGCTTGATGAAAAAGCATAGCCGCCACATCTGTTTTGTTCCTGAGTTTCTGCGAGCGGCCACTGCTCTTCAAGATGAAGTGAATCCTTGGCGGGTAGTCGTTGGAGAATGTTGCCCCACTCATGGCAAATTCCTTGAGGAACTCTATGGGCCCATACTGTCCCCTATTGTAAGGGTAGATCCAATGACAGCCGAGATGGCTAAGCTTACTTGTAATGCCTACCTGGCCATGCTCATCTCATACTTCAACGAGATTCATGAAATTTGTGACCGAGTCGGGGTCAATTCTCATGAAGTAGGCAAGATCGCCTCTATGGACCCCAGGATAAGCACTTACGGAGCGACGCAACACTCAAAACCTTACAGAGGGGCGTGCCTGCCCAAGGACATAAGAATGCTGATAAGCTTTTCCCAGGCTGCCGGCGTAGATCCCATCCTGCTTAAGGCGGTGGAACAGATCAACGAGAAAAGAATGCAGCGTTGACGGGTTACGCGGCCCTCAAATCCCGGTGGGAGGTCTATTATCTTCCTGCCCAGTGCACTGGGGACGACACCGCCAGGCAATATGAAGCCATCCTAGATATGCTGGTCTCTGAGAAATGAGCTATGGACTCAGCGCTCCCTCAGCACGAATAGAGCATATTGCACAAGATTAAGGAGATTGGAAGAACTCAGGCGATGACCTTAGGCTTGGGGACTATCAGAAGACCAAGAGCTGAAGACCTAGCTATCATAAAGAGGACAGAGCGAGTTTTGGGGCTATTGGCCCATTTGTCGCTAGCCGACAAGACCGTTCTTGATGTAGGATGCGGGAATGGAGTGTATACTCTAAGCGTCGCACAGGTGGCTCAAACGGCTATCGGGATCGACATAGAACGAGATCGGCTTAGAGAAGCTCAAGAGGATGCAGTCAATTTAAATGCAAGTTCTAAATACGTTGAAGCTAATGCCGAATGCCTGCCTTTTCTTGATTCGTGTTGTGACGTAGTTATGATTATAGAGGCACTGGAACATATAAAAAACCCGGAAATCGCGCTCAAAGAAGCCGAACGAGTGTTAAAGAGTCAAGGTTATTTGGTTGTTTCTGTACCAAATAGACTGTATCCCCTTGAGATGCACTATATTAGAATTGGTAAAACCATAATTCGCGGCTTCTATGGCCAAATGCCTTTCTTCTCCTGGGCACCGCGATTTATTAGAAAAAGATTTCAGACAGCCAGAATCTACACTAAGAAGGAAATCACAGAGATTATCGAAGAGAATGGCTTCGTTGCTTGTCAAGTTCAGTACTCCGCCTTCCCTCGTCTGGACATGCTTGGCAGGAAAAGAATCACTGAGTTCTGTGATAGGTTTTTCACTCACCTTGAGCATAATGCCTTTTTTAAGCAGTTCGGAATGTTGATATTCGTACTGGCCCAGAAGAGGTAACGGCTAGATGAAGATCCTCCAGGTATGCCCGGGATACTTCCCCGCCATCGGCAGAATGGAAGACCACGTGAGAAACATGAGCGAGCGGTTGGCTCGGGAGCATAAGGTCATCGTCGATGTCACCGACACATCTGGGAATATTAACCAACGAGGGCCTAAGATCTAAACTGAGCTAGAATGCCAGGTAAAGAGGCTAGAAGGTTCAGGTAGTGTAAGAAGCACCAAAAATAAGATTCAAAGGATGAGATAATGTCAATGGACACCAAAATCAAACTAACGGCAAGCACTCAGGAGTTGCTGCGCTGTCCGACCTGCAAATCTAAGTTGATATTAAGCGATTGTCAATTTAAGTGCATGAATGTTCGGTGCAAATCTCATTTTCCTATAGTTGATGGCATACCTATCTTGATAAATGAATCTTCCAGTCTTTTCTCTATTGATGACTTCGTAAATCGCAGATATACCTTTTTCAGACCATCATCCAGAATACTGCGATTGATGGTTAATCTACTGCCTGCAATCGATTGCAATATAAAGGCGAAAACCAACTATGAAAAATTCTCAGAGCTTCTCCTTAAGGAGAATAAGAATCCTAGAGTACTGGTAGTTGGTGGTAGTACAGTAGGGCGCGGAATGCAACATATATTGTCAGTTCCCTCTATTGAATGTATCGAGAGTGATGTTTCTTTTGGCCCACGTACAACTTTGATCTGCGATGCACACGATATCCCCTTCGACAGCGGTTCGCTTGATGGTGTAATTGTACAGGCCGTGCTCGAGCATGTCGTAGATCCATACCGTTGTGTCGAAGAAATTCATAGGGTGCTAAAGGAAGGTGGGCTGGTCTATGCGGAGACTCCATTTATGCAACAAGTACACGGTGGCAAATATGACTTCACCCGCTTTACTCGCCGGGGGCATCGTCTTTTATTTAGAAAGTTTGAAGAGATTTCTAGCGGCGCAGTTGGTGGGCCAGGAATGGCATTAGCTTGGGCATACCGATATTTCCTCCTGAGTTTTGTTAAATCCAAAGCTGCAAGAGCCCTTGTCGGAGCTTTTGTAAGGCTTACTTCCTTTTGGTTAAAGTACATTGACTATTACCTAATTGATAGACCTGGTACACTTGATGCTGCATCGGCATATTACTTCATAGGAAGAAAGCGCAATATGTTTCTCTCCGACCGAGAATTGATTGAAGATTGAACTTTACAGAGGTGCAGTGTAGCGTCCTGTCATGGAGCACCTCGCCTAACAGGAACTGTATTGAATCCTCAGAGATAAGGTTAGGACGCTCCGATAGGAGCCTATTGCCTGGAGATATTCTCAAAACATTAAAACATGCTGATGATGTCAAAATCTAACTCGAAGTACTCTCCTAAAGCGCGTGTGTGATGATTCCGGGGTTCATCGATCATACAAACCGTGTGGATCAGATTGTTTTGGTGCAGGAAAGGCTAAGGGGATAATGATGCAGATAGTGCAAATATCCCGTGGTAAGGTGAGGGTGCCAGCTAAAAAAGAAGGGGCTCCCGAGACGGTGATATTCAACACCTCCAAGCACTTAGCCAGGATGGGCCACGAAGTAGTCATCTTGGACCGGAAGTATTCAAGAGACGACCTCTCTATTGATTGTGTGGAAGACGTGAAAATAGCCAGATTAGACGCCCTGCAAGTTCGTTTTGGCAAAGCACCTTGGTTTATCCGCTTTGTCTTGGCCGAGCTTAACATCGCACTTTTTGCACTTAAGGTAAGTAGATATCTAAGAAGGAACAGGCAGAACATAGACATTATACACCTGCACTTGACTTTGATTGGGTTGATTTTAGTCATTCTAAACAAAAGACTTCGTAGCAAAATGTTCTATACATGTCACCTAAGCCATTGGGCATTGGCTACGAATGAATTAAGCACCCTGGAAAGAATTACGCTGCTTCTTGACTCATATCTTATGAGGCGGGTTAAAAGGGTGATTGCGTTGAACGATTTAGCGAAAGAGAGTTTCAATTATAGAGGTAAGGTCAAAGCGGAGAATATCGTTGTGGTACACAATGGGGTGGATACCGACTTTTTTAACCCTGATATCGAAATAGAGGGGACTGTAAAGAGGTACAGACTGGAAGGGAAATTAACGGTCTTGTTTGTTGGGCGGCTAGCAAAGATCAAAGGATTAGAGTACCTTATAAAAGCGGCAGATATAACAGTAAACGAGTTTCGTTATAGAGATACACTATTCGTGCTGGTTGGCTCGCCTACATTCCTTGCTGTGGATGAATCGATAACTATGGAGGAAATGCTCAGTCTCACCCAGCGGTATCAACTGGAAAAGAATATCCTATTTACCGGTTCTCTTCCGTCGGAAGAAGTCAGGATGTTGTACGCAGCCGCCGACATATTTGTACTCCCTTCTCTAGGCGAAGGCGACCCCCTTGTTACACTTGAGGCAATGGCCTCGGGTAAGCCAGTAATTGCCACAACGGTTGGTGGTATCCCGCGGCAAATCAGAGACGGGTGGAACGGCTTTCTTATTGACCCAGCCGACGAGCGGCAACTGGCCGAGAAGATCAAGTACTTGATAGATAACTCTGATGAAAGAGAAAGAATGGGCCTAAATGCCAGGAGGTATGCCGAAGAAGAGTTCGATTGGAGAAAAGTGGCTGAGAGGTTACTTCGAGTTTACGAGAGTTGAAGAGAATTGAATTATATACGTTTATTTATGTGAGACTACTGAAATAGTCTTTATCAATCCCCTATATCCCCCAATCTTGGGGGATATTTGAAGCTGCCCCGATACATCGGGGAGACCCCTGGCCACGATATAATCGGGGCACCTCTTTATCAGTATTCTAATATGTATTTGGCGGTCTTATAGATTGGAATCACCACTTCCTCCTCAGATAATCTAACAATCCCAATCCATAACACTTCAATGTGCTCCATTGGCGATCGTAAGCTGGATATAGTATGAAGAGCCGGGTGACGATAAACCATAGGGTTGAAGTAGCAAACTGCAGTTTACTCCAATGCTTTTCCATAAGGATAAAGTGGTTTCTTACGACGTAATAGACAACAAAGGGGGTTGGACGTCTACCAGTGCGACCGGTGGACCTGCCTATCTTATGCCAGATTTTAGCCTCTGGTACATAGAGCACTCTGAACTCACTCCTGGCAGCACGGATAGAAATGTCATAGTCTTCGGTCCCGAAAAAGAATGCACTGTCCAATAACCCTACACTGGACAGCATATCACGAGAAATAAGCATGCAGCATCCACTGATAAAGTCAACATCCGCAATATCATCAAAATGCCTGGAGTCGATTCGCCCTATACCTCTATGCCATAATCTTCCAAGCCAATAGTTTATATTACCACCGGCAAACCATATCTTCTCTGGCTCATGGTAATAATATATCTTGGGGCCAAGGATCCCGATCTTCTTATCAGTAAGCGCCACTTCGATCAGCTCACCGAGAAAATCAGGATCTACCACGGTATCGTTGTTCAGAAGCAAAAAATAATCCGGGTCCAGGTTCGCCAGGGCATATCTCATCCCAATATTGGCTCCTTCGGCAAATCCGTAGTTTCTATCGTTTTCGATAATGTGAATATAATCACCAAACTTTTCTCTTAGAAGCCTAACATCGTCTCCCTCTGAGCCATTGTCGACAACAACAACCTTATAGTCAGGATAGGTAATCTTCTTCAGAGACTCCAGGCACTCAATGGTATCCTCCAGGCCGTTCCAGTTGATGGTGATGATAGATACTCCGGGATAGTTCATATTTGTTCCCCAGCATGTAAATGGATGACACCCACCCCTGACTTCCGGACGCTGGCTTTCCATCTGTTAAACGGCTTGAAGCCTGTAAATCGGCCTCCCGTCCTGTGTCGCGCCGATGTACGTGGATTCATTCAATTTTGAGTTCTCTAAGATGAAATCTACAAATTCATCACAATCGAAGTTTCGGTAGGCGCCTTTCATCTGAGGGCTATCGGGGAGAGCCGGCTGAAAGAACATCACTTTCATATCCAGCCTCTTCAGTAAATCAATCAGCTGATAGTAGGTTTCTTCTGTCTTTATGAAGTGATGAAATATGTTCAAGGCTAGTACTACATCAAAATCGGTCTTGTCACGATAATCAAATATTGATCCATAGATTATTGTGAACTTCTTATTCTCTGCGATCTTCAGCTTTTCTATGAAATACCGGTTCCGGGCATCGCTTTCTACAGCATAGCAATCGAAGCCTTCTTCTTCGAATTTGTGACAAAAATAGCCCCAGTGAGCACCGATATCGAGAAGGTCACCGCTCTGTATAGGCAGATGTGCCTTGATTAATTCGAATCTCTCGTTGCCATAAATTGATAGTATATCGCGAAGATCTGGATGAGTTACGGGATGATAGAGTTTGCCCCAGGGCTGCATCCTGGCATAGTCAATAACTTCCTTTCTAAACTGAAACCATTCTGAATGCCTGGCGGTGATCTTGATTGGGATTCTATCAATATGAAGCAGTTTGGCCATTGCCAGCCGGTGCTGCCCGTCCTCAAAAAGGAGTGCTCCATCGCGAGCTATTCGGACTGTTATCTCGTCCTCGCCTTTATAAGGATTATTCTCCTCCTGTGCAATCTCCTGTTGAGATCTGTAACCATTGGTCTTTATATCCTGAAATAGAGAGTCTAAGTATCTGCACCTATCATCCAACTCGGCCTTGCTCTTGCAGTCCCACAGAGGCGTGCCGTTGGATATCACATTCAAGACCCGCTGGTAGAATTCCGTTTCTTCCCAACGCACTCCGCGTATGAATCTGTCCTCAAGTCCGCGTAGCAGACCTATTCGATCCGCGAATCTAATCCTCCTTTGATCCCAGTTTCCTCCAACCACCTTACCTCTGTGGCGATATTTGTCCCATTCTTCTAATTTGTTAAATACACAAGCGTATTCTATTCTATCCGGGTCTACCCAGTACGTCTGATGCACATCAAGGTCTCCTGACCATCTCATTGTTCTGATCCTTACTCTCAGGTGCCAAATTCTGAATTGCAGACTCCTTGCCAACAGCATCAGTCTCGGATGTCTTCTCAAGAAAGGAATAACAACTGACATGAGCCTTCTTATCACCGCGCCACTTCTCCCGAAATTGGCGTTTGCATAGAATATGCTCTCATCTTCTCCATCTACTTAAAACAAGAAATCAGGCACTCTACAGTATGCCCAAGCCGTACCATCCGAGGGTGATGATGGATACTCCGGGGTGATTCATTTTCGTTCACCATGGTCTATCTGTTTGATGGCAAATAACTGAAATGCCAGCTTCGGATAATAGTAAGTTATCTTTTGAGTAAGGTCTGAAATCCTAGCCCATAAAAAGGTCGGTTCGTATTTCACTGATCCCTTATATCCTCTAAGTCTTTTCCAACCATTAAGCCCAAAGACTTTGAATTGTAGTTTTTTAAGTTCCTTTACGCTCCAGCCAGACTTATGCTCTTGTAGCGGATTGTTTTCCCAGGTGTCTTGCCACAGATATCCGTTTGGCGTTGTAACTACAACCTTCTTCCTGGCCCAAATTTCCATCTTATTGATTAATTCGGCCCCTTCCTGTTTCGTCAGGTGCTCTAAAACCTCTACTGCAATAACGGCATCGAAAGATTTCGGCTTAAACTCTATTTGTCTAATATCAGCTTGTATATATTGACTATGGATACCCTTCCTCTTGCTTTCCTGCAGGGACGGTTCAAACAATTCAACTCCAACCGAGAAAGGGATTCCGCAAACTTGAAGGGGAGAATGGTGGCCACAACCCAGGTCTAAGACTGTTTCGCAACCGGAAAGCTCTCTTCGCATATGAATAAACATATGTGGAAACAACCTTACATATAACGGTGCAATAAACCTTTCCAGTAAACGTAACTTAAGATTTAACCAAGAAACCTCTCCCATCCAGGTATAAATGTGCTTGTAGTTGCTCTTATGCTTTAGGTACAGTCTTTTCTGAAATCTGAGTAGCTCCTTGAATTCCCAAATATGATAACTCGCCCGCAAAGTATTGTGGGAACAAGGCGCCGGGATTACATAAGCCCTCAATCCTAATTGCCTGATAGACAAGCAGTAATCTACAGCATAGCAGTCCCAACCATCGAATAACTTTTCATCGAACTGCAGGTCGCTAAATACCGATCTGCGCACTATTAGAAGACACTCATCCAGGGTCTGCACTTCTTCCGGCTCTTTAACACGGCTGATTTCTTCCCGGCACCTGTCAGCGTAAATATCTATGGATAATCTGACTCTCTCATGCCAGCTCCTACCTTTTTCACTCTGGCCAGCTACACCAGCAACTCCCAAATCAGGTATCGATGCTAAGACTGTCTCAGCATCTTCTAACCACGGCTTAGAACCCAGCCACATATCTTGATGCACGAACATTACATAGTCGCCCTTTGCTTTTACACCGCCGTAGTTAAGCGCCTCTGCTGCTGAGTTGTATCTATTATCTGTGTTGTCTAATGTTATCAACTCAAACTCAACAGTTTGGTTCTGTAGGCTTTTTAATAGGACATCCCTTAGGATTTTCTCGTTATTATATACGCACACTACCGATATCATTTGGTACATTCCTCTTTAGAATGTAGACTTTGGAGGTGCTTTATTTCCCATCACCTTCATCAATTTGCTTAATAGCGAGCAATTGAAATGCCAGTTTTGGATAATAGTATGTCATCTTTTGGGTTAAATCTGAAATTCTTCGCCACAAAAAGCCTGGCCTATATTTTATTAAACCCATATATCCTCTAAGGCTTTTCCAACCATTGATTCCAAAGACTTTAAATTCGAAGTTTCTGAGTTCCTCAATGCTCCAGCCAGACTTATGCTCTTGTAGTGGATTGTCATCGTAACCATCTTGCCACAGATACCCGTTTGGCGTTGTAATTATGATCTTCTTTGTGGCCCACCTTTCCATTTTGTTAAGTAATTGGGCTCCTTCTTGTTTCGTTAGGTGCTCCAATACCTCTATGGCAACAACAGCATCGAAAGCTTCAGGCTGAAATTCAATTTTCCTAATATCTGCCTTAATATACTGGTTGTGAATTCCCTTTTTCTTACTCTCTTGCAAATAGGGGTTGAATGATTCGACTCCTACTGAAAAAGGTACATTGCAATACTGGAGGGTAGAATTATAGCCACAACCTAAATCTAAAACTCTGTCACAATTGACGAGTTCTTTCCTTAGAATTTTGAGCCAGTCGGGAAACAATCTCATATAGAGCGGTGAGACAAGTTCGATGGGTGAACGTAACCTGAGCTTTAGGAATTTTAGCTGAGAAATATCCCCGCAAGTGGTATAGATTTCCTTATAGTTCTTTCTATGCTTCTTATATAGCCTCTTCTGATACCTGAGTAAGTTTTCCACATTTCGTCTCAAACTCCGGTGATAAACGAATGCTGGAATTACATAGGTTATTAATCCCATTTGCTTGACGGATAGACAGTAGTCCACCGCATAACAATGCCAGTGGTCAAAAGTCTTTTCGTCAAATTGCATTTTACTAAATATCGAATTGGGCACAATTAGAAGACATTCATCCAATGTCTGCACTTCCTCCGGTCGTTGAATAGGATTGCCCCAGACCTCACCACAATCACTGATGCATCCTCGCTTCCTCTCTTCATGACTTCCCCCCATTTCACCCATACCAGCCACACCGGCAATTCCCAAGCTGGGTAGACCATCCAGGATTTTTTCAACTCTTTCCAGCCATGAGGCAGAGTCTAACTCTACATCCTGATGGATAAACATTATGTATCTTCCCGTTGCCCTTTTCCCTCCATAATTTAATGCTTCTGCTGCCGACCTAAATTTCCCTTCAGTATTATCTAAAGTAATAAGTTCGAATTTGGCAGTCTGATTCTTTAAACTCTTTAACAAAACTTCATCCAAAGTCCGCTCATTATTATAAACGACAATTATTGAGATCATCTAGAATACCTCAGTTTGCAAGTTCTTCATTATTCACCTCTCAAATAATGGCCTGCCTGACAATATCTTCATTACAGCATTTTAAATAAGAGACTATGGAATATTCAAGGGATTTTTCAGAAGTCTCTTTATTGCTACTTTCAGCTTGTGATTTTTTGAAACATGTAGAATATATTTGAATCCTTCCTAATCCTTTTTTTTACTATAAGCAGATTTAACCTCTTCGCTATTTCTTCAAACCAATCAGGGTAGAATCGGCATGCATCGATGGGGAATCTATGATATGGAAATCCGGGGCCGGCTCCATGTACGATCAAGAAGCCACCCGGGGCTGTAATACTTGCGAGGTCACAAATGTGTTTATAGGGGTCTAAAAGATGTTCCAATATTGCTTGACTTATGACAAGATCAAATTCACCCATCGATGGCGAGTCTCTTTCAAAATTCCATTCGTAATCAACATTGGATAATCCAGTTGTGTATAGAGCCTGCTCTCGAAACCTGTGTCTTAGATGTTCTACGATGCTACGACTTTCACCGGCTAACAAGACTCTATTAGGCGGTGGCGTAATATCTTGCGCCCACTTGATGATCTCACCAGCGTAACCTCTAGACTCATTAGGTACTCCTCGTAGTGTAAAATCTTCGTAGTTAGTCTTGTCAAACTCACCATAAATTTTCTCCCATCTATTGATTTCCTCCACCCGTTGCCTAAGATATAGTTTCTGAATGAACCAATTAGTTATTGTGTTACTAATTAGTGTGTTACGGATATTCTTGTAACTGGTTCTCATTTCTGCTCCGTCCTTTTTATTTTACCTGGCTTAGAAGCTCAAAGTATCGCTCCTGGCTTATATTGGCAGCGACTAAAATCTTCGTTTCATTTAATCAGATTGTTTATTTATTACACTCGCTAATATTCTATTCGAAGTCCTCTTTGAGGATTGCTGCCATTACCTGTCAAACAGTGGTCTACGCAACAATATCTTCACTAATGCCCTTAATAAAGACCTTGGAATGTTGAAGAGATTTTTCAGAAGTGTCTTTATTGCTACTTTCAGCTCCTGATTTTTGAAACATATAAAATATGTAGTTATTCTTGGGATCTTTGACCCTTTTCTTAACTATATCCAAATTCAACCTTTTTGCTGTTTCCTCAAACCAATCCGGGTAAAATCGGCATGCATCAATAGGATACCTATGATAAGGGTGTCCAGGACCCACAGTAAGCACTATCAAGAAACCACCAGGAGCCAAAAGACTAGCAAGGTCACACATGTGTTTATAAGGATTCAAAAGATGTTCTAGTATTGCTTGACTTATAATAAGGTCGAATTCACCCATTTTAGGTGGACTGTTTTCAAAATTCCACTCATAATCAATATTTAGTAATCCAGTTGTGCATATATCTTTAACCTGAATTTTAGGCTGTAAATATTTCACAACATTCTTATTTTCACCTGCCAATAAAGTCCTTCTTGGTCTGGGTGTAATATCTTGTGCCCATTTAATAATTTCGCCAAAATAAAATGAAGCCTCATTAGGTAGTCCTCGTAGTGTAAAATCTTCGTAGTTAGTCTTGTCAAACTCACCATAAATTTTCTCCCATCTATTGATTTCCTCCTCCCGTTGCCTAAGATATAGTTTCTGAATGAACCAATTAGTTATTCTGTTACGGATATAATACAGTTTTTGAATGAACCATTTAATTATTGTGTTACTAATTAGTGTGTTACGGATATTCTTGAAACTGGTTCTCATTTCTGCTCCGTCCTTTTTATTTTACCTGGCTTAGAAGCTCAAAATATCGATCCTGGCTTATGTTGGCAGCGACTAAAATCTTCGTTTCATTTAATCAGATTGTTTATTTATTACACTCGCTAATATTCTATTCGAAGTCCTTTTTGAGGATTGCTGCCATTACCTGTCAAACAGTGGTCTACGCAACAATATCTTCACTAATGCCCTTAATAAAGACCTTGGAATGTTGACAGGATGTCTCAAAAGGGTCTTTCTTGCTATTCTTATTTTCGCATTTTTAAATAGTAAAAATAATTTGTATATTTCTTCTCTGGTTAGCTTTTCTGACATGATAATAGCATCACTGTGGCTCTCGCCGAAATTTACATTCAAAATATCCCAATTCATTTCTTCGCTCACCAAATTCCTTGCTTTTGCATAGTCCCAAACCGGTGTTCCAGGGAACGGTGTCAAAACATATATATCAAAGCTAGTTAATCGACTTTCCTTGACAAATTTAAGGGTTTGCAGGATATCTTCTCGTCTCTCCTTTGGTGAGCCGATAATGAAACTAACATGAGGTTTTATTCCATAGTTTCTGAGCATTTTGAGAGCATTTATGTGGTCCGTCACACTTATGTTTCTCCCCTTAAGATACTCCAAGGTGGTAGGGCAGCCCGACTCCAATCCCATACCCACATATTTCACATTCATTTGCTTCAACAGCTGGGCTAGCTCACTATCGATTAGGTTAGATCTGGCATTACAACCAAAAGTCACCTTGCCTAAAATGTCCTTGTTCTCCAGTAAGTCTAATATCTGTCTCACCCTTACCTTGCTTGCTACGAATAAGTCATCCCAAAATCCAATCTCTTTAACATTGTATTCCTTAGTGAGGCACTCGATTTCATTAACAATATATTCGGCTGAAAAAAACCTCACCTTACCCCAAAAACGAGAGGAGGCGCAAAAAGTACACCTGTAGGGACATCCTCGTGAGGTAAACATATAGGTAGACTTTTTAATGGCAAGTAGGTCCCTAGCAGGCATTGGCAAGCTATCCAAAGGCTCTATAGGTCTTCGTTTCTTTGTCACAATAAGTTCGCCATTTCTTCTAAAAACAACTCCTTCAATATTCTCTAGTTCATTCCTATCAAAATGCCCGTTCTCTTCAAAAAGTTTGAAGAGGTCAACGATCGTTTCTTCGCCTTCCCCGATAACGCCCACATCCATATCACTTGTTAAGGTGGCCGGTAGTGCAGATATGTGCACGCCACCCATAATGACCGGCAGCTCGTATTCTTTGGCGATTCTAGCGTATCTGATTGCCCTATTATAATTCTGGGTCACCGATGTGATGCCAATAATATCTGGCTTAAATTTATCTATTTCCTGCTCAATATGTCGATCGACAATTTTGAATATAATGTGGTTGTAGCCAAACTCTTTCCTAAGTGAGCTTACTAGGTAGCCTAAACCTAGCGGAGGAAGAAAAGTTTCGATCTCCTTCTCATAATTAATCGCATTTATAAACATAACTTTTGGCATTACTACAGCTCAACTATTGATATACGTCTCTTCTACAGGGTATCCAATTGCTTACATTTATTCTTCCTTCATTTGCTATGGTACCCTGCCCATACCTTGCAGCCGCCTCTCCATTTCCGCTAGGACGCGCTCGATGTGGTCCTCAATTGCTTCAGGATAGGTTCTTGAGGGCTCCATCACCTCCCAGGATGCCAACCCCAGATCCCGATTTCCTATTATCTCCTCTATGCGCTCTCTTTGGGCAGAATCAAAGGCAGAGCCATCGGGGTTACATAGTTTGATGCCATTATATTGCGGCGGGTTGTGGGAAGCCTTGAGCATAGCGCCAGCCTCAAATTTCCTGGCAGCATAGGCCAACGTGGGTGTGGGGATGGTCCCCGCATCGTAGCATCTGGAACCCGCAGAGAGCAGTGCGGAGATGAAAGCATGTTTTAAGGCATTGCTTGATATCCTCGTGTCATAGCCTACCACCACTAGGCGATAAGAGATACCCACAGATAATCTAACCTCAAACACAAGTTCGATGAATTTCTTATCTACAGTACCGGGTATTCCTGAATAACCAAAAAGCGTCAACTTTGCGCTCCGCCTAACTCAGTATTTTTTCAGGCTTTTATGTCAACATGCCTATCTACGAACTATAGCAAGCACCCCAAACGATGTCAAGATAAACGAAGCTTCCATTCGGGTACTCTGGTTACCCTTGCCACATTGGTATAATGCAATAGAAGCCCCCTGTACATAAAAGGCTATGTGTGCCAATGCTTCCTGCACCGCGTCTTAACATTCAATTAGCCTGGCTCCACATTACCACTAATCTGATGAGTTATCTCTTACTTAACATTATCTTTATGAGATGAGGCGGGCTATAGCCCAGCCATCAATTGGAGGAAAGGAATTCCCCAGGTTAAATTTATAGAGTCCAGGGAGTGAAGCAAAGTTTTGATCATGCTCTCGACTTAATGCACTGCAACAAAAATAATTCAAGAGCCCCTTTGAAATAGCCCCTTAAAGAATTTGATGTCCCCCTCCTTAAAGCCCTTTAATGAGAGCAGGACAACCACGTAGATAATTACGCCAACGGCAACGGTAGCTATTACCGCTAAATTTCCCACCGGGCCAAGCATCCAGATAAACAGGGACATTACGCCTGAGGCAATCAAGCTCTTGAGTATGAAGCCCCACTCAATACTGAACTTAAGCTCCTTAACGGAATAAAAGGTTATTATACCTAATGCTAGCGAATAGGCAACCAGGGTGGTGATAGCTGCAGCTAGGATCCCGATGTGAGGAATAAGCAATATGTTTAATAGGAGGTTCACCAATCCGGCAGCTATCCATGTCGCTCCAAGTATTCTTGTCTTCTTAACCAGGCCAAGGCTTTGTCCCATAACAACACTAATACCGGAGAATAAGGTGGCTAAAGCAACCAGTGGCACGATAAGCTTTCCCTCAGAGGCCATCGCAGGGGTGGAGAATACCCTCAATACCGGCTCGGAAAGCATGGCCGCCCCGAAGACAAAGGGGATAGCAATCGCCAGAAAATACTTCAGGGAATAGCTTAGATGAGTTTTTACTTCGTCCATTCGGCCCTCATCGTAAAGCCTGGACAATGTGGGAAACAAAACGAGGCCAAGTGCCATAGCTACCATAAAAAGCATACTCCCCAAACTGTAACCCGCAGAATAAATACCTACCGAGGTTGCCCCCAGGAAGTAGGCGATGACATATCTGTCGCTGGAAGAAACTACCCAGTAAGAGATGCCGCCAGGGATAGTCGGCAGACCAAAACTCAAGTATTCCCTTATCTTGGAAAAATGCGGTCTTCTGATTCCAATCTGTCGTTTGACTAGAAATAATAAGATGAAAAAGATTACTACTCTTATCGCCAGAACACCATAGACTATGCTCAATAGTCCGTATCCATTCAAGACTAGATAGGCAACTAGCGCAACCTGCACATATGCCTCGGCAATCACGAAAATCGAAAACTTTTTCATCTGCCTGAGAGCTCGGAAAAGGCTTAAGCACACCGCATTTGGTGCCATTACCAGGATGATGAGCCCGACTATTCTTACTATCTCCGTGGCGCCGTCAAAGAAAGTTTCAGCAATGAGATCTGCGGATAGAATTATACCGAGCGCGAAAAGCAGCGAAACGACGAATGTCAGGCAAAGTACCGAATAGAACCCCTCCTGAATTTCCCTTATATCCGTCTTGGCAGGAAGGAACCTCATCATAGCAGCGGGCAGACCAAGAACAGCGAAAGGCAAGACGAGACCTATGGTAACCATAACCTGTGCCCATATCCCGTAGTCGTGCGCTCCCAGGAACTTGGTAAACAGGGGCAACAGGAGAATCCCAGTCAACGCTGCCAGGGCATAAGCAGCGCCAACAATGAGCACATCTTTAGCAAATTTCTGGTAAGTGGCTTTTGGTCTGGTTTCCACAGTGTTACCGCGCTATCCTTTTCTTCGAGGTTGGCTATAGTACTGAATGGTTGTGAGCAGGCAGCCACGGGACGGGGTCGCTAGTTTCCAATCGAGTTCACTCTTCAGCTTATCACTGCCCGGGGCATACATCATCATAGCTACGATTATTTTAGGATTGTATCACAGATACAGATCATTAGTCTAGCTTAGTATCTCGTCCCTGAATCTGAGAGCGACCCCCAGAAATCGGCGTTTTAAATGTCATCGCGAGCCGAAGCCCTGAGCGAAGCGATGTTGCCCTTCGTCCCTTCCCCCCTGGGATTGCTTCGGCATCTAATGCCTCGCAATGACACAGTGGTAGAGCCATCCGTCATTGCGAGCCGAAGGTGAAGCAATCTCACTCGGATTCTTCGATCCCCCGAGGCCCACAGTAGGCTCCAAGACAGGCATGGGCTCCCTAGGTCGGACAAGGAGGTGCGCTGGCTGGACTCAAGAGAATAATATGGCGGTAGGAGCCTTGTTGATGTCTAACAGCACTTTAGGGTGGGATAAGCTTGTTTGGGGGCTTGACATTTACTATCTTATGAGGTATTTTGATTCTTGGGTGGTAAAAACTAGGTTAAGCCACCTCGCATTGTAGATTACAGTGAGCCACCATCCAGAATCACAATAATTATAGTTCGTCTGATAGCCAAACCACTGAAAAGGCAGAATAGCAGTAAAGTGGGGCCTACATATAAAGCTGTGGAGTTACTAAATAGCTGGGTTCGTTGACTATCGACGGGGGGCATTGATTTGCTATCTATATTTGGTAACTTGGATAACGAGGAGTCAATAGTGAAACCGACCCGACAGTGGTCGGTTTTTGTTTTGTTGCAAGGCGATGCGAGCCTCCGGGTTGTACAATTGAACATGTGGCCCCTTATAACCCATGAAGTCAGATGAAGTGATGAACGTGACATGCAAAGTGAAATTACTTGCTATCATCGGAGTGCTGGCAATCAGCATCGCATCAGGGGCACCGCTGCTCGTAGCTGCCTACCAAACACCCCCAGCAACTTATACATGGGAATCGGGCCTTCCCAACTATAATTCCGCTGCAGTAATTCACCCTGGCACCATTGACCCGTCGAATTATGCGGTCGGAAACTTCATAGGGATTTCGTCAGGACAACCAAATTCACCCGCTTATGGTGATTCTGGAGACAGTGTTGGATGGGATGATGGTTATGTGGCAATGATTGGAGATCCGAACACTAACGGCGATTCTTTGGACGGCAAGTATGTACAGATAGGATATGGTACGTACGGGATAGGAGAAGGATGGTGGGAATTACCCTTCCCAACAAACACGGTATATGTCCAGCTCTGCCAGGATCATGGGCCGTACCTAGCAGAGGGACTTGAGTACCGCGTATTTGGATCCACGACCCTTTGGACTGGATGGAACCCTCAACAAGCGGTGCTCAAGGAAGTCTATCTGGACGGGTGGCGTGACGATGGCTGCACTGATGCAAACGGCAATGGTTGGTGTAGCGATGATATCGCTGGTGTTTTCCAACTTGCCGGAAATTACCGCTATATACGGCTGATCCCATGGAAGAGCGAGGTCTGGTCGTGGTATAAAGAGCCGGAAGTTGACGCGGTGGCGGCTTACCTTGGTCCTGAGCATACTCCCACACCTACCCCAACCCCAACCCCTACTCCAACCGCAACGCCTACCCCTACGCCTACTCCTACGCCTACCCCCACTCCTACTCCTAGTCCCTCACCGACACCCTCACCGACACTCTGCACCCTGACCACAGAGGTCAGCCCACCGGGGAGTGGAACGGTAAGCCCGATCGGTGGCACCTACGACTGCGGTACGCCGGTAATCATTACCGCCACACAAATCTCAGGCTGGCTCTTCGATCACTGGGGAAGCCATGCCAGCGGTACCCAAAAAACCATCACCATCACCTTAGACTCCAATAAGCACGTCATTGCCTATTTTACTCCGACTGCTACCCCAACCCCGACACTCTGCACCCTGACCACCTCGGAGG
>Ga0114930_10001995_pt1 | contig 18764 bp, 20 predicted proteins | sample AnhtaG_FD_87300 | JGI IMG/M metagenome (GOLD analysis project Ga0114930, IMG submission 87300) | Deep subsurface microbial communities from Anholt, Denmark to uncover new lineages of life (NeLLi) - Anholt_01485 metaG | ecosystem: Environmental > Aquatic > Marine > Oceanic > Sediment | place... | reverse complement strand
TGACCGTTGACCACTCCTCATAGCTCCCCAGGGGTGGTGTCTTGGCCTCTGGTCGCCCTGCCGCAAGCCAAGCATTGGTCAGGGTCAGCGCCGCAGCGATCAGGATGCCCCTCTGTGAGCGTGCGTGCGCAAGGAGCTTCTGATATCGGAACTGCGTCGGGTCGCGTCGCCAGGGTTGGTCCAGCCTTGCGTCCAGGCGAATGCGGATGCAGCGGCGGGCGATCTCCGTGCTGAGCATCGGGTTGTTGCCCGTGGTCACCCAGAGGCAGCGAATAGGGATATTGATATCCTCATTGCTCCCCAGGAGCCGATCCCGCCAGAGGCGCGCGGTCAAGGCATGGGCCAGGTGGCTTGAGGCCAACGTCTTGTCTACGTTGTCGATTGCCACTACAGGATGCGCGCTCCGCAACACCGTCGTGAGCCTCTTTCTCCATTCCTCCTCGTCGCGTCCTGCGGATAGTGTGCCCATGTCGTCGCCCACGGCGGCAATCAGTAAAACGCTCTCCAGCAGCCCCTTGCCCGTTCCCGGTGCCGGCGACTCGATCAGGTGATTCGGCGTTGGCCCAGCGATCATGTCGCGCACGAAGGGCAGTAGGAACAGCGCGAAGGCGTGTGCTCTATCTGCTGGCACAGACATAGGGAAGTCATACAGCAGGTCATCGATGGTGGCCACCGCAGCGCGCACATCGTCGATCGAGGGCGTTTGAGGCACGTCGGGGATCTCAAGGCCAGGCTCCAGCCATACGATGATGCGGCCGGCCGGGTGATAACCCGCCTTGGCTTGGAGCGTACCATCGGCAGCATAGGCAGGAGCGCGAACGATGCGATCCACCGCCGGCAACGGGAACTCAGGATACTTGAGCATGTCGTGCATCACAGCCAGCGGTGGGTGTACGTGGTGATTCTTGAGGCCGCCGTCGGCTCCATATCTGACTCGCTTCCAGTGCGATGCGCGCGCAGTCTCATGGCGCAGGCAGTAGGGGTCTAGGGCGACCAGCAGCGGAACACCGTCGCATTGGAAGCGCACTGGGGATCCGCCGTGGCGAAACAGGCGAGGTGGATCGTTGGCCGCCACGAGGTGTTCCCAAGCGGCGTCGCTGAGCTCCCGCAACTGACCAGCGCCCACGTCGATGCTGGGAAGCTCTGATCGTTGGGAGGCATCCTTGCCACTCACTCCCGGGCGCGTGGGGAGGGCTATGCTTCCATGTTTGGCCAAGAACTCTAAGGCCAGCCTGAAGGTCATACCTTCCTTCTGCATGACCCAGGCAATGGCGTCGCCGCCTTTCTGACAGGCGAAGCAATGCCAGCGGCCTTGATCCTGATAGATGGTGAGGGAAGGGTCATGGTCGTCGTGAAACGGACAGAGGCCCTTCCATCGTGCCTTGCCGGCCTTCTTGAGTAGCACGCCACTCGCTTGGATCAAGTCTACTATGTCTGTGGCGTCCTTGACCCTCTCGACAACGGCCCGATCGTACGTGGGCCGCGTTCCGCCCCTGGGCAACGTCTTGGCCCGCAAGCGCTTCTGGATCTCGGCCATGATCGCGTCCAGGTCGGCTTGATAGAGAGCTACCGTCGTTCCTACAGGCTCCCCCTCAAGAGCCAGTTGCCCCAGATATTCTAGCTCGCCCTCGATGTACTGCCTCTCCGACTCCAGGTCGGCGCTGGGCATCGCCGCCAGTCTCTTGCTTGCGTTCTCTTTTTGGTTCCTCACTTGCGTTCTCCCACGGTCGTGGCGAGGAGTTCGTGCGTGGGAGGTCACGAACTCCTCGCCTGTTGATGGTTATCCCACAGTTGGGAGTTGACACGCAGGCAAATCTGTGGTAGAATACAAATAGACGTGAACGCTGCCCGCGTTCTCACTACTCCTGGCCCTGGTGCTGCTAACATCGGGGCCTTCTTTTTTGTCTAGACTTGTCCTTGCTCCCTCCGCCAGAAGTGCATGAACTGCTCCTCTGTGTCCCGAATCAGTGGCTCAAGAGGCACCTGGATGATAGGTCCAGATATGAGTTGCCCAGTCATGATCTCTAGCAACTCTTCACCGCTGATCCCAAAGTATAGGCGGTCACCCACCAGTGCCACACGGCTTTCGTTGTGTGCCAGCGGATCCCCAATTCCCAACTTGCCCATTCGCTTCACCGCCTTCCGAATCCGTTGAATTGAGACTCCGTGCCGTCGCAATTCGGCGATTGTTCTCACCCTAACCACGTCGGTAATATTGAATTCGCGACGAGACCCGAAGCCATCGGCTTTGTGCTTGCAGGAGACCAGCCCCGTTCGACACCACCCATCCAACGTGCGATATGGTACTCCTACAAGCACCGCAACAGAGGGCGATCCTAGCGTCAGTCCTTTACGTATAGGCATGGCACTTCCTCCTTCCGCCCCTCGGGCTGTCTGGAATCGGTCAATCGCACAAAGATACTGCCCTCCTCTCTCCAATTCCTTATAGTCACTTTGTGTCACTTTTGACCCGAAAGTTGACGGATTATCACGCAACTGTGTCTAGCCAGCCCGAGCTGCATCGCGGACACGTTGGGGTTCGCCAGTGCGCGGGGGGCGCTGGCCAGGTCGGCCAAATTTTGGGACTGTCGCCAAAGGTCATGCCACAACGAACGCACCTCAACCGTAAGCCCCCGCCGGGCCAATTCGATAAATCACTAGAACTCAGAAGCCATATCTTCGCTGGTGGGCCATTGTCCCGGTAAGGTGGCAGGTCTGCTACGCATTCTGGATACAAGTCAAACGGGCGAGTAGCCTTGGCCCTGATTCCGGCAAGATAGGCATTGTCCGAGCTCAGCTTCGGAATGCGCCAGGTTTTCAATCCTGCAAGTCGTAGGCTTTGCCGCGTCCATTGGCCTACGTCGGCAAACTCGGTGGGGTTTTCGCGCTGCTTCTTGCGAATATCAGCCCATCGTCGCCCGATCGCCGACTTGCTCATGTGCAGACTTTCGGCGACTTCTCTGTTGCTGTAGCCCATGGCCTTCGCCAGCATCAAATGAACCTCAAGACGGGTCAGGCATAAGGGTGGCAGGGCTGGCTCATAGAGCCTGGCTGGATGGTATAGTTTGTCAGGAACGTCGCTGCGCAACTCTGCGGGTCTAATGGCCCCGACAACCTGCCCGTCCTCCGTCCTCTTGGTGGGTGTGATCCCTGTTTCGGCCTCGATCAGTTCGGCTTCGATTCTGTAGTCCAGAGCCTCGTAACTGACCAAGGCTGGGTGCTGCCAGACCCTATCCAGTCTGATCTTGTTAGCTTTCCGATAAACTGCATTCGTGCTCTCTGGATACCTTATGTTGCTTGCTTCTACGTCAGGTGTCTTGCCGTATCCGAAATGCAAACGCGCCCATGCTGACCAAATAGACTCAGGCAGCACCACGGCGGGTGGCTTCGTAACCCGCCCGGTGTAATTCACGCCGCTGAGAGTCACCGCGCGCTGGTGATTCACTTTCCTTTCGTTCAGTATTGCGGCATATCTGTCGAGTGGCTCCTGCTCCCAAGAAATCGGGCTTGGGAAGGGGTTGCGGCGCATGAGCCACTGAATCTCGAAAACAGGCTCAACGCGGAACTTGGTCTCAATGCGTCGGCGATCCAGTGCCCGTCGCCGATTCTGTTCGTAATTGACAAGTTGCTTTACTCGCTTGGGCCAGTCTCGAAAGTGCCTGCCTACAATGCGAAGCTTCGCCGCACACCGATGGCAGAACCAGTCTGGACCGACCAGGGACTTGCCACACATGGAGCATTCAGTATAATGCTCGAAGGATGGGTGGGTGGGTTGTGGCCAACCATCGGCACCACTGATTGTATCCCCCGCGAAGGTTGGAGGCGTCTTGGTCTCTGCTATCTGCCGTTCCTTTGCTACCATTCTACCCCAAATGTGGAATCATAGCAACCCAAAAAAACACCCGGCAAGCCGACACTTGCGATCACCTACTTAGAGTATACCACGTCTGCCGACGTTCAGCAAGAGCCTTTATGTCAATTCCGCAAAGTCACCGCCCCATTCCCGTACCGGCCTCGCCGTCACCCCGCAACTGGGCCGTCCTCGCAGCCTTTCTTGCACACCTGGCACCACGCGCAGGCCCTCGATGCCCCCTAGGGAGGGGATCCACGGCGATATCGCCCTGTTTTGCAGGGGTTCTTGCACGGCCGAGCGATCGCCCTGCGGGTGTTCCTGCACCGCCAGGGTGTCCTAGTGACAAAGGGAAAGGCCGGAGCTGAAGCCCCGGCCCGTCCGTATTTCCCCCGTGTTATCACGGTTGCAACCCTACCGGATGACGGCTCGCTCCTGTCCTTGCCCCAGCCCCTTCGCTGCCTCCCTTGGCGCAATGTGCACCTTCAGGTCACCGTCCAAAGCCTCGACCACGCGCCGCAAGAAGGACAGGCTCGGCTCGCTCTTGCCGCTCTCCAGGCGGGCGATGCTAGGCTGTTTGGTGCCCACTTTCCGAGCCAACTCCTCTTGAGTCAACCCGCGCATGATGCGCAACCGGGCTACCTGGTAGGCGGGCTCCAGTTCCTCGGCGGCAGCACGGAACTCTGAGTCGCGCATCTGCTCGGCTTCCCAGTCCTCGAAGCGGATGTTGGCTCTGGCGTTCATTGTTCTCTCTTTCTGTCTTTTCTTCTGTTTCTGTCTTTTCATGCGGCGAAGCGGCCAGAAACTCGGCCCTGCGTCGCTCGGCAGTGGTGATCTCTCTCCTTGGCGTTCGTCGAGTCTTCTTGCGGAACCCGTGCAGAATGACGAAGCGGCGTCCCGTGTGGGCGAAGTAGAACAGCCGAATCGCCCCCGGCCGCAGTTCCCATAGCCCTCTTTCGATGTGCCGAGCGTGGGGCAGTTTCAGCAACACTCCGAACTCTCGCAGCAGGCGCAGCACGTTGCGCACCTTTGCCCGGTCCGGGGTTGGCAGCCCGTTGACGAACTCACGCACCGCACTCCTGCCCCGTGCATCAGTGTAGAACTCGATTGTCCATTCGGGCTGGGGTGTGGTCATCAACGTACTCCATCATAGCGATTGGTCACTCTATTATAGCGAGATTGTTATACAAGTCAAATCCCAGGTCGTGGATGCACTGGCTCAGGGTCTCACGGTCACCTGTGGCCAAAGGCCATCCTAGTGACCAAGCATCTGCCTCGGCGAGTCGAGCACGTAGGCCACGACCAGGAGGCCAATGATCACCGCGTCCGCAGGACTATCGGTTTGTAGACCTCGCGCCACGATTGGGGACGGGGCCAGCACCAGGCTCGAAGCGGCCTCACCGCTCCCCGTCCTGGTCATGCCCTTGCTCCGTCACCGACAAGCCCAAGCCCCCAGAGGGAACGGCAAACGCGGCACAGCCCACCGGCTCGATACTAGCATCCCAATCCCACTTGTCGAAGGTATGGCTCACGACCACCCTATCCCCAGGGGCAAGAGGCCCCAGGACCCCCCAGGGATCATCATAGCCGATGACCTCACCAGTCGGGGCATAGAGGACCATGCCAACTGCCAGCGCCTGAACCCGCACGGGCAACTGGTTGCACACGGTGGCGATCACCTGGCAGCCGCCAGACTCGCCCTCGACAAGCTGCGTTCCCTCGATGGTCAGGCGGTCTATCGGATCCCACTGGACGGTGACGACGTAGGAATCCCAGGTTGGGATGATGCCGAGCCAGTACACTTGAAAGGGTGTTCGCTCGCCTGGCGAGAGAATCGGGGCCATAAGGTAACCCGTCTGGTCGCCTATGGGCAGGCCATCGGCGTCCAACAGGTACAGGGTCACCTCTGCCATGCTCACCGTGCAAGCCGTCTCGTTCACCAGCTCCCCATAGAAACACTGACGCAAGGCGTGATAGTGCACGCTCTCTGCTCGGATCATGGCCGACGGCGCGGGCGTCGCCACTGGCTCACCATCCCACGCCCTGACCACGAGGGGCAAGAATATAGCGCCAGCCTGCACCCGTGCCGCGAGCACGCCCAGGGCGAAGGCAGCCGCCAACAGCAGGGGCCAAAGCACTCTCTTGCGATTCATCTGTCCTCTCTCCTTCCCGTTGCCGGGTGTGGGCCGTCTCACAGAAGCTCTCGGGCGGCCAGCGCCAGGGCTATTGCTCACCCCGTTACAAACTGATAGTCCTACGGATAGCTTACTGTAAGTGAACTTGCAGACAGCTTACTGGCTCACCAGCTTACTGGCAAACTGGCTTGCTGTCTCGCTGTCTTGCAGGTGTTCGGAGGCCAGAAGGATCATGGCGCTGACGATCTTGCTCTTGGAGAGAGCGCGTCGCTGTGCCGGGGCCAGTCTGCGAAGCTGGGCCTGGGTGAGGTCTACCGCGTCCAAGGCTGCCGGGCTCAGGTAGTAGGTCGCCTTGACTGTCTTGATGGTAGGCTGGGATACTGGTTTCCTGTCTTGCTGTGTTACTGGCTCTGCACCCCGTTCGGGGCGCTCGGTCTTGGCGAAGAGGTCAGGGTCTATCGTCTGGCGTTTTCGAGCCATGCTTGCACCTCCGTTGCTAGGTCTTGGTAAGCCTGGGCTTGTGGGTTCCTGGGTGCAAAGGTCAAGACCGTTTCGCCCACCCCAGCAGCCTCAGCCACGCGAATACTGCGCCCGATCCGCGTCTTGAGTAGTGGCAGGCCCCCGGTCTCCATCGCTTGTAGGGCCTGTCGGTGGTGGATGAGCCGATGATCGAAAAAGGTGATCAGGATGCCCAGGGTCTCCAGGTTGGGGTTCAATGCCTCAGTCACAAGGGCCACTGTGTCGAGGAAAAGCCGCAAGCCCCGCAAGTCGGCCGCCTGGGGCAAGGTGGGGATGAGCACCGCGTCGGCCGCTGTCAGGGCGTTGACGGCGAGCAAGCCCAGGCTCGGTGCTGTGTCCAGTAGAGCCACATCATAGGAAGCGCCCACGGGGCCCAGGATGCGCTTCAGGACATTCTCGCGGCCTGTCCTGGACGTGAGCCCCAACTGTGACATGGCCAGGGCGATGTCCCCTGGCGCGAGCCACAGGTTGGGGCCGAGCTCCATGATCACGTCGGCTAGGCCCAGGTGACCAGGCGTGGCACCACCCAGCACCTCAGCCAGGGAGCGCCCAGCGGCATCTCGAACGCCACAAGCGCCGGTCAAGCTACTCTGTGGGTCCAGATCCACGAGCAAGACGCGCTCGCCACGCTCTGCCAGGGCAACACCTAGAGCGTGGACCGTGGCCGTCTTGCCCACGCCGCCCTTGTGATTGGCGATAGCTATCGTTTGCATCTAGGCTCTCCTGGTATGCCAGTATGACAGTCTGCTGGTATGCTGGCCTGCAAGTAGACTGCGAGCGCAGTCCTTGACAGCACCAACTATGATGGCCAGCACCTTCGGCAAGGAGCACGCCGATGGCCCGGAGGTGACGGGTCATGGTAGGTAGCCCTCTGTGTTGGCTATCCAGCTACCGCAGGCGAAGTACAGGCGGACGTTGTCCACATACCAGACGGTGGTGGCACCAAGAGCCTCCCATACGGTCACCTGAGTAGTGAGGGTGCGACCTCTGTAGGCGGCTATGCTATCTATGGGAATCTTCATCCAAAACCACGTAGCCGAAGGCGGCTCATTGTTCCAGACTGACCAGAAAGCGATAGTGCTCGTCTCATCCCCCACTGTTACGAAGAGCTGAGAATGCTTTTCTGTGCTATTGGTGGTGAACATCAGCCAATCGAGGTAAACCGCTGCGGTTTCCGCCCAATTAGGGACGACCGCATCCTGCCAAAGGCTATCGTGGGCGGCTGGCTGTACGCCCATTAGCATCGAGTAGTAGCCGTCTGAGGCATATGCAAGACTCCGTACGGGCGCGCCAGAAGCTCCCCAATGCCATAGAGGGTCCTCAAAGCTAGGGTTGATGAGCGCCTGAATATAGCCATCGCAGACTGTGACCGTTGGCGTGGGAGTCTCACTGGGCGTCGCTGTCGGACTCGCTGTCCATGTCGCCGTCGATGTTGGACTGGGCGTACTCGTTCGTGTAGCGGTGGCTGTCGGAGTCGGGCTAGGCGTCCACGTCGCTGTGTTGGTTGGGCTGGGCGTAGCTGTGCTTGATGGTGTGGGTGTTGCGCTACTGGTTGGCGTGTGCGTCGCCGTAGGCGTATGAGATGGCGTGGAACTTGCCGTATTCGTTGGCGTCGGCGTTGTCGTTTCTGTGTTTGTGGGTGTGCTAGTCGCAGAAGGAACCAGCGTAGCCGTGTTCGAGGGGGTTGGTGATGCTGAGGACCCACCAGGGGTGGGAGTTGGGCCACCGCACTGAATAAGGGGCAGATAGATCGCCCCGCAGAATAGGAGGGGGGCAATGAAGGCCAAGAAGCAAAGGGGCAGAAGGCGGCGTATCATTGCGAAGATTCTCCGTCTTGATCCCCGATTTGATTCCGAGCTGCCTGCTGGTCTCAACTGGCCGGGGCTCGGCGAGTGTAGGGCACGTGCAAGCACTTGGCCGCGCGCTTCTTGGCGTCCTCTGGGCGTCGATCGTATCGTGCTGTGGTCTGGACGTTGGTATGTCCGGCCATCTTCGCCACCGTGGAGATGTCCACGCCGGCATCCAGCAAGTCAGAGACGAACGACCTCCGCAGGTCATGGGGCGTCACATTCTCGACCTTGGCTTGCTTGGCTCGCCTGTGAATCACGTCTCGGATAGCCTGGGGAGTCATCCCCAGGTCGCGCTCCAGGTGGCCACCCTTGCGGCCGCGCCAGAATAGAGGCCCCTCAGCATCTCCCCGGACTGCCAGCCAATCACGCAGGGCCAGGGCAGCCCCGTTGTCGAGATAGACCAGACGCTCCTTGTTGCGCTTCCCGGTCACCTTGAGGGTGATCCCTTCGCCATCGTCGGCCACCACGTCGCCCAGGGCAAGGTGCGCGAGCTCCGCACGTCGAAGCCCTGCGCCATAGGCAATGCTGATGATCGCTGCGTCTCGGGCCCCGGCTGGTGTTGGGTCTTCCATGCAGACACGCATCATGGCGCCCAACTCCCCTGAGCCTATCGCACGCCCAGCCGGTAGAGTGTGGCCAGTCACGCTGGGCACATCGGCAATGCGACGATAGTCCTCTGAGTCCATGAGCCCGAGCCGCCAGGATTCTTGGGCCACACGACGCAAGCCGCAAAGGGCCGTGTTGACGGTGCCGGGCTTGTAGATCTCGGCGAGCTTGGTGCGGATCGCCTGGACGTGCTCATAGCGTAGATCGGCCCAGGGCATCGTCCGCCAGGTGTGCCCCAGCATCGCCGCGATCCGGTCCAGAGTGCGCATCATGGAGTAGCGGCCGGTTGGTGCCAGGCTGGACAGGTACACCGCTGCCGGGTTGGTGGGCGCTCGCTCGGTGGTCAGAGCGCCAGTTTTCGGCTCTACGATCGCCAGGGAACTCATGTTTCATCCCTTTCTACTACTGCCCTTATAGTAAGCTATTCTGCCACCATTATACCAGCAAAACAGGAAGCTGTCAAGGGTTTCGCGGTCACTCTCGCAAACTCGCGCCGCGTGCGTGGGCTGTCCCAACAGCAAAAGGCCGGGCCACCACGCGCCCGGCCCTGGGTCGAGGGAGTCCATGCGTGTCAGTCTGCCAGGGCGGTGAGCCTTGCCAGTGCCCGATCGATATCCTCTGACGTGAGCTCCCACGGCTCATCGATGGGCAGCCCTGCGACTACTGCCCACTTGAAGCCCTGATAGAGCCTCCCGGCCGCCTGGTCATCCCCCAGGTGGTCGGCCAGGATCGCCAGGGCGCATTGCGCCGGGCCCGAGCCGCCATAGCCCCAATTCAGCCCCGTGGGGCTGTGGTTGCACAGGTCAAGACGCCACGGGAGCGGGTAGGCGTGGCCGGTGTCGGGATGCACGGTCACAGTCGCTTCATGGGCCGTCGTGGGGCCGTCGCGTGTGCCCCTGTATCTCTTCATGCTAGTCCCTCCTCTAGGTAGGTGTGCGAGGGGGCACCGAAGTACCCCCTCTCGTTTGCGGTCTGAGCCTACCTGCACAGTCCTGTACCTGCCAGTGTCTCGCGTGCCTTCTTCGCCTGCTTCTCGATGATCCCGCAGTGGTGCCGAATCTCGAGCTGGGCCGCCCTGGTCATGCCATCCCCGTCTCGTGCTATGGCCGTGATGCCCTTTCGTGCCCCGTCGATGGTAGCCAAGCAGCCGTACAGCGTGCCTTTGACTTTGACCAGCCTCTCGGCCGGGTCTCTTATGACATGGTGGCCACCACCAGGCGCAGGTAGGGCTTCACGAGCCTGGATGGGCTGGCCCGGCAACACCAGACTGCCTCGGAGCAATGCCGCCGTGACCACATCCCGCAGAAGGGCGAAAACAGCGCAGTCTCCGCAGTGCCGGGGAGGGTCTGCCATGCGCATCAACTCCCTGGCTGGCTCAGTTGCCGCCATCGGTGTCTTCCTTGACTGGAAGCTCCCGACCAGCATCGCGGAGTGCCTCTTCGACACTCTCCCGAAAGTACGGGTCAAGCAGGCCCGAGTCGAGTTGCAGCCAAAGGTTGGCCGCCATTCCCGGAGCCGTTGCCATGAGGCCGGCATCGGCTTCTCGAACCACCACGGCGATGGTGTGCCCATCAGCATCCCAGATGACACGCCCATTCGTGCCCCAGGGAGCGACGGATGGCTGCGAGTTCTGGTCTGGTGGTGATTGTCTCTCTCGTTCGACCAGCTCCTCCCCTCCGTTAGCCATGAGGATACCCAGCCAGTATGCTGCCATTCCCAATGCAACCTTGGGCTTTGCCCCCTTTCCTTGTGCCGCGAGCAAGCCATCTACCACGCTTTCAGAGCGCGCCAGGCCCCCCGCATCCAGTTGATCGATCTTCTCAAGAACCCGCTGCAATCTCTCGTGACTCGCCATGACAAAAGCCTCCTAGTTTGGCTTGCGCCGAACCGGGAGGCGTGGTATACTCTCTCTCAGCCCACTGGCCGCCTAGTTCGGCTGGTCGGGTCAGGATCAGTCAGGCGTGAGATCGTCTGGCTGGTCCGTCTTTCTACCCCTATCATAGCAGGTTTGGAGCCAGGTGTCAAGGGGTTGGGGGCACCAGTTCGGAAACTCGCCCCTGTCACTTAGGCCATTTACATTCTACCGTGGCCCCATAGTCGGCTGTGGTGGCCACGCCCTCAGCGACTAGCCCATAGCAACCAGGGGATTCCAGACTGATAACACAAGCCTGGTCAGTGTCGTTTGCTGTTCGCTGTGCCACCTTCCGGGCCTCAGCTCGTGTCAGGCCCATGTGTCGCAGTTCTGATTCCTGTGTTTGGATCATGACTGCCCGCCTTTCGGTAGAGGGCTTGTCTGTAGAAGGTTTGCTCTCATGTGTGTCATCGGGAGGATAGATGCTCTGAAAGGAAAGCACTTCGTGTCTCAAGGATTCACTCAGGTGCTTGTAGAGCACCTGTGTTAGGCCCTCGGGCTGTTGCGTAGTGGCCAGCGCACCCTTCAGCATCTCGCGCCTATGCTTGCGCATCGACGGACTAGTCACAGATTCGGCCTTGTGGTCAAGGGCCACCGTCCCTGTGCGCTTTCTCGGCTTGTCGGCCTTGTGCGTCTCTCGTGGGATACTCCGGGAGCTTCCCACCGTTCGGGCTACGTTGTATTCGGGCTTCAGTGTGTCCAGGTAGTGTTGCTCGCGCTCAATAAGCCGCTCACCAGCGACCTCCTCTAGGATCGAGAACACGAACACCTCTGGGCCATATTTATTGTAGAGTGCCTGTAAGTGGGGATTGCTGTGGTCGCCCCGGCGTAACTGGGTCAAATGTCCTGACCACCGAGAGACGATACGGAGCGAACGGCCAATGTAACACTTCCCGGTCAGCACGTTTGCGATCTGATAGATTCCACTAGGCATGACAAAGCCCCCTCTGGTGGGTTTGCCTCCAGAGGGAGCCGGGTGTAGAATCGTCTCAGCCCGGTGGTCGCTCTGGCGGCTCTCGGGTTAGGCTCCTGGTGGTGTTTCAGCACCGCTCGGAGCCGCTTTCGTTACGCTTCTATTGTATCACGGCTTGCCCGAGAAGGCAAAGGGCCGAATCTGTCCCCACTCGACGATAACTAGCCGCTGTGGGCCTCTGGTTGGTGAGTTTCGCAGGCAAAGGCATCCCAGGTAAGGGTCTGGGCCGCTTTTCGTGGTCACTTTTGGGCCACAACGAGCAAGAGCGCCCTGATTCCTTGGCCTCACCATCTCCGCCAGGAGCTTGCCAGCGCCAGCTCTTGCCGCGCCTTGTCAAGGTGGGCCAGTGCTGCCTGTGTCACTCAGGCTTCCTCACCCGACCCTTGCGTTTGGCTCGGTAGGCGTTGTAGGCTCGCTCTGCAGCTGGGCGGGACTCGAACGCGCAGGGTCCGTGTCCGATGCGCCACTTGCCATTGCGGCATCTGGTCACAGACACTACCGGGGCCTCCTCTCTCTTGCCCATCAGCCTTCATCACCTTTCTACCAGCCCTGGAAGGAGGAGATGCCTTGCGCCTGGCCCGTGGGCCATGATTTGAGCATACGATCGAGGTAGTCTTCGGGGTACATCCCCCAGCCACCAAGCTGCACGGGCGTCTCTACTTGGCCCATCAGCATCTCGCGCTCACTCGGCATCATGTTTTGCCACTGCTGCGGGCTTATCTGGTGGGGCTGGATAAAGCCCATTGCTTGCTGCGTGAGGGCCTGCTGCCAGGGAGCCTGTGGGGGAGCCACGCCGAGTTCGGGTCCAAACTGCACACCCTCTGGAGGCATCGGAACCCCGCCCTGAAACGGCGCAGCCCCCAAGCCCTGTTGCGGCTGATTCATTAGGTTCTGTTGCCAACCACCCGTTTCCAAAGGGGGCATCGCGGCCCCGCCCTCAAACGGCGCGAAGCCTGTACCCTCTAGCAGTCGTTGCTGCCAAACTGGCATCTGCGCCTGCCCTCCCAGCCCCGCCTGCCCCCCCTGCCTCTGTAGTGCTCCGTATTGCAACCAGTCCCTCGGCCCCTGCTGTTGGGTCAGAAGTCCCATCATCTCAAGTTCCTGCTGTAAGCGGTTGTATCGCTCTTCCTCAGTCTGCTTTCGCTCTTCCAGCCCAAACTCCTGCGTCCATTGGCCCGTCTCTCGATCAAACCGCTGCTGCTCTAGCCCAAACTCAGCCTTCCACTGCTCGTTGCCAACATTGAACTCATCAAGGGCGAGCTGGTGGGTCTGCTGGAACTCGCGCGCTCGCTGTTCCTCTACGCCCGCAAGCCTAAGTTGCTCCAACTCAAATTGGGTCTGTTGTTGGTCAGCCACATAGTAGGAGTAGGTCTGTTGCTCCTCGAATTGGCGGATGAGCTCCTCGTTCCATCCTTCGTCTCTGGCCCACTCCAGGTTCCAGCGCCGTTGCTCTTCGGCGGTCAGGTCCTTCAGTTGCTCTTGTTCTACCTCCCAACGCCGCACGTCCTCTTCGTCCAGGCCCTGAAGACGGAGAAAGTCCCTGTTGGACTGTATCACGTCTTGCTCATATTTCTCACGATTGAGCTTCAGGGTCTCCTCAATCTGCTTGATTTGTGCGTCGGTGAACCCCTGGAGGCGCAACTGCTCCTCGCGCCACTGCTCCAGGCCCGCCTCGAACTCCTCGCGGGCCAAGGTCGGCTCTCTCTCTGGCTTTGCGTACTTCTCCCAAGGGGGAGCATACTCCTCATTCAGCCGCGCGATTTCCTCTTCTGTCTCGTTGCCCTTGAGTGGTGCCCTACTAGGGCCCGTGAGCGACATACCATAGTCGTCCCTGGGATTCGGGCCAGGGTCTATGTACCCCCTGGAGATAGCAAACTCAATGATCGTCTGGTCTTTGGTGACGACCCACTCTTTCCCGGTTGCTGGGTCGGTCCAGCGGCGATCCTCGTTCCTCTCCCCTGAGCCTTCCCACCAGTGCTGCATGTACCGAGTGACAGACCAATCGGCATACTTTTGCTCTTTCTGTGCTTGCAAGTCAGGGCGGCTCTGGAAGATAGCCTCAAAGGCACTGCCCTTGGTCGGCGCCTGCGTAACCGGCGGCTGCATCCAGCCAGTTGCCACACCGTACTGCTGCTGATAGCCCAACAACTGCTGCATCATGTTGAGAAGATTCTGCTGCCAAGCAGAACCACCATAGGGAACACCACCACCCTGGTCTCCACCGAACGTCTGTGCGTAAGGAGCGGCTGGGTCGGCAGCCCAGCCACCACCTCCGGTGGGCGAGGGGGCTGGCGGGAGGGTAGGTGCGGGCACTGTATCCTCAGTCCCTGAAGCGGGCGGGTTCATATAGATGCGGGTTCCGTCTGGCTGAATCTCATAATAGTTGCCTGAAACATCGTAAGGCATCTCTCATTCTCCCTTCATTATCCTAGTTGTATGCCCCAGGAGCATCCCCTGGGGGCCTTCCTAATCCGTCAGTTGCTGCTTCAGGCCCTATGCCAGGCCCACACGGAGCGAAGGCTACGTGCTGGGCTGCCCGAACACGCCTACAGGCGAAGTCTAGCCACTCCGCCAGCTCATCCCGTCCCATCTCTCGAAGCACCATAATGGCTCGCAGCAAGGAGGTCAGAAAGAAGGGGCTGAACAGCGTCCCTATGGCCAGGGCGATGGCGGGGAACTCCCCGAGAGAGAGCGGCCGTAGCTCTCTAACGAAATGAGCATCCACCCATCCACGTCGCAGCCCCAGCGTGCTCTCCACATAGACCATGCCGCTGTCCTCATCATGGCTCCCCTTTGCCACTGGCTCGCCATGCTTTAGCCGTCCGACCTCTGGCGCATTCGGGTCGTTCCCCGCAAGAACTGGAACCTCCCACACTGTCTCACCACCCAAGCTAGTCCCATCAATCACGCCCCACATCTTGCTTTGCCTTTGCTCAAGACGCATCTCTCACCCCCCAGGTCCAAATCGGCTTATAGCCTCATCCAGCCACGCGGACATCTGCGCCCGACTGGGGCCAGGGCTTGGTGCTATCTGTGTGGGTCGATACTGCAAACCCGCAAGGTTCTGAAGGGCTTGCATCGGGCCACCATAGCCCATCCCCGGAGCGTACTCCGTCCCACGTGGCAACTCATAGGGCAAACCAGTTTGCCACTGCTGTGACATTGCCTGTGCGATTGTTCGCCCGATCATGGCCGCCATCTCTCTCTGCTGCTGTTCCCGCTGAAGCCTCGCAAGCTCCGCCGCCTGTGCCATCTGCTGCTCCTGTAGAGTCTTCTGTTGAGCAAGCGAGGCGTAGCTGTAGCCAAGCTGGCCTGCGGCCTGCTTTCGCGCAGCCGCGTCGGCCCACATCTTCGCCATGAAGTCCCGGTTGGCGTTGGCTATCAGCGCGGCTTGGTACTCGTTCATCGGGTCTATCTCGGGCTCGCCCATCATCGTCCCTACCTGCTCATTGATGAGCCTTGCTATATCCTCGTCTGAGACCAGGGTGGCAAGTGAGGGATTCGCCCCTTTCCACTCAGCCACGCGCCGTGTCATTGCCCCCGCTCTAGTTGGTGGACCTGGCGAAGGCTGCGTCGGCCCACCAAACAGACCAGTTGGTAGCTGCCTTGGGCCTGTGTATCCCGTACTTGGCAAGGCTCCCCCGCCAACCGTCGATTGCAGAGGCAGCGCCGCACCATAGTCTGGCCTACCAGGAGACCATCCCGCCCCTCTGTTTTGCCAGAGGTCTTGAAGCGATTGCTGTGTCGGGTATCCCGTACCTGGCAAGCCTCCACCACCAGCCATGGGCTGGGCGTAGCCGCGAGGTGTACTTGCTCCCCGGGCGGACGGAGCCACCCCTGCCTGCCCTAGAGCGGGTTGGCCTTGTGCATAGCCCCTCGGTGCAAAGCCAGCCAGGGCACTCTCCAACCACTGCCGAATCTGCGGCGGCAGATTCCTAAGCAACTGCTCAAACGAACTGCCTCCAGGTATCGCCATTTTCGTTCTCCCTTCATCGTTCTAGTTGTGTGCCCCAGGAGCACTCTCCTGGAGCCTTCTCGGTCTGTCGCTCTATCCTCGGCCGCATCAGTTTGCCCTTACTCGCACCCGCACCTCTGGCAGCGGAGCGCGCTCGCCTTCCTGACCCCACCAGCAGGCAAAGGCCACCGCAAGCACCAGGTCATCGTTCGGGCTCGTGCGCCAGTCGTCGAGGGTTGCACCGTAGGTATCGTGGCCCGTGACGCTGATCTTTGCCTGGAAGCTCTTCAGTTCCTCAATCAGCAGTGACGCATGAGCCAGGGTCGGCACGATCTTGAGCCGTTGGTTCTCCGATAGCACCTGCATCACGCCGACAAGGTTGCGCTTGGGCACGTTCCAGCCATCCCGATCCCGCTTCGTTTTCGCGCCGCCATGAACCCACACCCCGATGGGACGCAGCCCCGCAGCCAGGAACTGGTCGAAGACGCTCTTACCTGCTCCCGTCCTGTCGATGACGACAGTAGCCCTGCCGTTGAGGGGCTTGCTGGCCTTCAGCCGTACAAGGTCCTTGACGACCTCAGTAGACCGCGTCTTGAGCGGGTAGCGGTGGAGATAGTTCACCGTATACGTCGCCTTTCCCACTCGCGGACGGGGCGGGTCTAGTCGTATGTCAGGTGGCAACACCGGCCTGGCCTGCTTCACCACACACACTGCCGAGTAGTCTGCCCCTCCCTGGCCCAGGTCTAAGCCTATGATGTGGCGCACTCTCATGGGTGTTGCTTTCGCTGTCATGCTTCGTTACCTCCAAATAGTGGCGGCTCGTCTGTCTCGAGCATGGCCATGATGTCGTCGTACCGGAACACGGCCAACTGATCCTCCAGGAACTCGCAGCCATACTCCTGATCGTACCAGAACGCCGGCATCGCCTCACGCTCCTCAGCCAGGAACTCGTCAGAGATGCGCGGGCACTCCTCAGCAGTCACCTTGATGCGCGTCCACCGATCGCCGCCCTGATCCCAAGCCTCCCAGTAGTGTCCCCTCTTACCGAAGGGTGTGCTCATCAGAATGAGCTTTCCAGCGGAGACGGCCAGCATGGGCCTGATAGCGGCGTACAGCTCGTCGCTGACCCTAGCCGCCTCGTCCTCGATGACCAGATCGGGGGCAGAGAAGCCCCGAACCGTCGCCTCTGTACTGGGGAGGGAGACGATACGTGACCCGTTTTCGAGCTTGCAGGCCAGTTTGTTATCCTCAACCAGCTTTGGGCGCTGCTCAAGAACACCCATGAACCCACTCACCTTCCGAAACAACTCCCCCGACTGCCGCAAGCTAGGACTGACCAACAGCACCAGGGAGCGAGGGTAGTACAGGGCAGTATGCAGGCCCAGCACCCCCGCCGTAGTGCTCTTGCCCGTCTGCCTGGCACAGTTCATGATGAGCCGCTTGCCCGACCACCTCAGCACCCCGGCCTGCCACGGATCGGGGGCGAACCCCAGCGCATCCTTGGCAAAGGCCACCGGATCGAGTGCCCACACCAGATCAGTCTTGAGCATGGCCATCCCCCAGAGCATGAGCCACCGCAAGCCTGGCATCGGGATAGGGCACCAGAGCCGTCAGAATGACAGTCCGCATCTCGACCCACTCGGGGGCGAGAATGATGTTGACCGTGCCCTCTTGCTGGAGCTCCCCAATCAGTTTCGCCACGAGCTCAAGCTGTCCCTGCAAGCGCGCCGACACCTTCAGGATCAATTCGCGGGGATCAGCATGTTTGGTCTCGACCATCTCAATCCTACGCCGTCCCCGCGCTTTGTCAGCCTGGACTTCCTCCAAGAGGGATGAGAGCTTGGCCTTGCGTCTGACACGTCTACCCCCACGACCATCCTGCGAATATGTAACCGATATGTCCGCCGCCCGTGGGCCGATGTCATACTGCTCTGGATTGTCAACATCCCTCAACCAGCGATCGCAAGCATCAAAGAGAAGGTTGATGCGACGGAGACACGATTCCAGCTCCCCCATCAGGTCGGTAGCCCGGGTCGCCTCAGTCGCCCCTTGCGCCTTGACTAGAGCCTTAGGAAGGTGCTTGGCTTTGTGCCGTCTTACCGACGACTCCGATAGCGAAAACTGCGCCGCTATGCGTCGATTCGATTCGTCGCGCACCAGCGCGGTGTCGATGGCTTCCCTATTGGGATGATCACAGACCGTACACCGCCTGGGCATGACTTACTCCTCGACCGCAACGTTGGGCTTCACCTTGGCCTTGATCGCCACCATCTGCGCCTGGCACTGGAATCTCTGACCATCTATCTCCAGCTTGCCGACGCCATGAAAGCCCGTCTTGCCCGATCGAAAGACCTTTTCCTTGAGCACCAGCACGCCCAAAGACTGGCCATTGTCATCCCGAACCGTCGCTGTCAGAAACATCTTGCTCCCTTCTTCTTCCTGTAACCGTCCGTATAGGAAGCTCAGAACCGAACCGACCCAGCACCCTCTAGCTGCACCATCTTGCTTTGAGAGGCCCCGTTTGGTGAATGTCGTGAATGTGGTGAATGTTTCCCCCCTACCTGTATACCATCTTTACCTTCCTGCTCTAAGTGGGAAGATTCACTAGATTCACGAGATTCACGAGATTCCAGGGTCAGAGCCCGAAGCTGGTAGCGCGCAGCACCCTGGTATGTTCCCGCGTCCTCGATGCGGTAGCCTCTGCTGACCATGTTCAGCCGCTTTCTGAGGCCCTGGCCCAACATGACCTTCTGTGCCCGCTCCTTCCCTCTGCCCAGCGCAAAGTCCTCCATGTCCACTGCCAGGGGATATAGGTCTTTGACGCCCACGGCCATCTCGCCATACTTGTCCCACCAGACCTGGATGAATCGACGCCACACCGCACCCTCTGAATCCGCGCGCTCGTAGAGCTCATCCAGGTTGGTCAAGAATCCATCTATGCCAGCAACCTTCAGGATGCCCCCT
>Ga0114930_10001992_pt1 | contig 18777 bp, 17 predicted proteins | sample AnhtaG_FD_87300 | JGI IMG/M metagenome (GOLD analysis project Ga0114930, IMG submission 87300) | Deep subsurface microbial communities from Anholt, Denmark to uncover new lineages of life (NeLLi) - Anholt_01485 metaG | ecosystem: Environmental > Aquatic > Marine > Oceanic > Sediment | place... | reverse complement strand
TTGCACTGCTTCCTCACTGGGCAAAGCCAGTGCCTCGTCAAATGAGTTGGTGTGTAAAGATTGACAGCTCCCCAATACAGCGGCTAAAGCCTGCAAGGTTACTCTCACGATGTTATTAAGTGGCTGTTGCTCGGTGAGCGTGAACCCATCGGTTTGAACATGATATCTTAACATCATAGACCTTGGGTTCTTGGCACCAAATCTTTCCTGCATTATATTAGCCCATATCCGACGTAATGCCCTAAACTTGGCGACTTCCTCAAGAAGGTTGGTGTAGGCAGCAAAAAAGAATGAGAATCGTGGAGCAAAAGAGTCAACATCCATTCCTTTGTCTATCATCGCTTGAACATAGGCAATTCCATTAGCTAGAGTAAAGCCAGCTTCTTGAGCGGCGGTAGCCCCAGCCTCCCGCATATGATAGCCACTGATGCTTATTGGGTTCCATAGTGGCATATTTTGGGCGCAATAGGAGCAAATGTCGGTAACCAATCGCATAGATGGAGTCGGACCAAAGATATACGTGTTTCTGGCTATATATTCCTTCAATATATCGTTCTGCACAGTCCCTCTGAGTTTATCAGCAGTTGTTCCCTGCTTTTCGGCAGCAGCAATATATAAGGCCAATAAAATTGGTGCCGTGGAGTTAATTGTCATTGATGTGCTTACCTCGGCTAATGGAATACCATCCCAAAGCCTCTCCATATCTTTAAGCGAGTCTATGGCAACACCACACTTGCCAACCTCTCCAGCGGAAAGCGGGTGGTCTGAATCATATCCCTCTTGAGTAGGTAAATGGAAGGCGACACTAAACCCGGTTTGCCCTTGCTCGTACAGATATTTGTACCGCTTATTTGTCTCTTCTACACTGGCAAAGCCAGCATATTGGCGCATAGTCCATAGCCTGCTCCTGTAGCCGGTGGGCATTATATGCCTAGTATATGGATACTCACCAGGAACACCAATGTCCTCCTGCTTACACCCCTCCAAATCGGCCAGTGTATATACCCTATTGACTACAATTCCATCAACGGTAGTCCTGAACTCCTTCTTTCTTTCGGTTATTTCATTTTTCTTCTCAGGCATTCCCCTCTCCTAAGTGCACTTAATGGTTTTTACGCCGCTTGTCTATTATTTCATAGAGCTCCTCGATTCCCACACCGTTTATGGCTTGAGTAGTCATAATTGATGGTTCGGATTTTCCAGGTTTGGCTCCCAATGTAGCTCTAAGCTCAGCTGCTAGCGTTTCAGCCCCCTCATGGTCTGCCTTATTGACTACAATTATATCAGCAATTTCTAGTAGACCTGCTTTCATAGCTTGCATGTCGTCTCCAGACTCTGGTACTAGAATTAGGACAACGATATCTGCTATCCCTCTAATACTTAGTTCAGTTTGCCCAACACCGACGGTTTCTATTATGATAACATCCTTACCAAAAGCGTCTAATAGATTTACTGTAGCCTGGACTGCTTTGGATAGACCACCGTAGCTACCTCTGCTAGCCATACTACGAATAAATACCCCACTATCCAAGTAGTGCCGCTGCATTCTTATCCTGTCACCTAACACAGCGCCACCGCTAATAGGGCTACTTGGGTCCACGGCTATGATCCCTACAGATAATCCCTTGCTTCTAATCGTGCTAGTCAGTTTGTCCACTAAGGTGCTCTTGCCCCCACCCGGGGGACCAGTAATACCTATACGGTAAGCTTTACCTAAGTGTGGGCGAATGATTTCTATTATTTCAGAGAGAGCCGGACTATCATTTTCAACAAGCGAGATTAATTGTGCCAGGGACTTCTTTTCACCAGCAAGCATACTGTTTACTAATTCTGCTATTCTTGAGGTCATCAATCCAAGAATATACTCCTTAGGCTATTCAAAAAATCTTCCCGGTGCCCCTACCCTGCGAACAACCGAGTGTTTGGCCTTTACATGTAACTCTTGATGACTTAAACTCTGTTCTATATTTTACCGCATTCCACTTCCTCAGTAAAGATTTTGAATCAAATCGTCTTATATATTACGTAACCAAAGACCTGTGCTGAATCACACAGAAGTTGCTGTAGTGTCTGCACCATGGACAAGGTGGCCACCTCCAAATCAATGCCGCCCCAGCGCGGCCCGAGCAGCTCACCCCTGCCCCTGCGCAGCCCGGTGTAAGCTTTAGTGTGGTAGCACATAAAAACGCAGTATTGAGCAATTTGTTTAAATAGTGTAAAATTTAAAACACGAATTTATAGAACTGACCTATGACGGACAGCAAAGGAGGTCACTAAATGGCGATTGAATATGTGAAGGAAGGTAGACTGGCTATCTTTACCATTAATCGTCCCGAAGCAGGTAATGCAATTAATATGGCCGCCATCCAAGAACTGCGCGAGACAATGGTAGCATTCCAGGAAGACCCGGAGGTATTAGTTGGCATTATTACCGGGGCTGGTGAAAAAGCTTTTTGTACCGGGGCCGATATCAGAGATACCCTACCCTTTATTAAAGAGCATCGGGATACTTCTGATGCCTTCCCGCCAACTTTTATGCGTGGGCTTAACATCTGGAAACCGCTTATTGCCGCCATTAATGGACTAGCCCTTGGTGGCGGATTGGAAATGGCTCTGGCCTGTGACCTCAGGATAGCCTCAGATAATGCCCGTTTTGGCTTCCCGGAGGTAGGTCTGGGCTTGATGCCCGGGTGGGGAGGTACCCAGAGGTTGCCCCGGACGATATCCTTAGCCAAGGCAGCAGAACTAATAATTTTGGGAAGAACCATTGATGCCGAGGAAGCTTACCGCATAGGCTTGGTGAACAAGGTCGTCTCTTATGAAGAGCTCATGCCCACAGTCAAGGAGTGGGCAGTGACTATCTGCGAAAAGGCACCCTTAGCCACGCAGGCTGCCAAACAAGCGCTGGTAAGGGGTCTCGGTATGACGCTTGAGGATGGGCTGAAGCTAGAGCAATCGCTGCTCAGCTATGTTATGGGTACGGCTGATTTTGATGAGGGGATTCGAGCTTTCTTGGAGAAGAGAAAACCAGTCTACAAAGGGAAATAGCCTGCTTCTAGATAGTTAGTCAATACGGGGGAAAGGGAATAATATGGAAATAAAGAAGGTTGGCGTTATTGGCTGTGGGGTTATGGGTAGCGGTATCACCCAAACATGTGCTCAAGCCGGCTACGAGGTAACAGTCCTGGAAATAAGTGACGGGCTCCTGAATAAAGGGCTCTCAGCGATCAAATCGGCACTGTCTAGGAGTGTGAATAAAGGTCAGCTCTCTCCAGATGATAGGGAAGCTATCATCGGACGTATCAGAGGCACTACTCGTGCCCAGGATTTTGGCAGTTGCGACCTGGTCATAGAAGCGGTTAGTGAAAATATGGTGCTAAAGAAGCGAGTCTTCTCTGAGATGGATAAGATATGCCCCAAGCATGCTATTCTAGCGACCAACACCTCATGTCTTTCCGTAATTGATATGGCGATGGCAACCTCCAAGCCAGATAAGGTTTTGGGGTTGCACTTTTTCAATCCGGCACCGGTTATGAAGCTACTGGAAGTCGTCCAGACTATGGCCACTAGTCAAGAAACTCTGGAACTTAGCCAGCGCTTTGGGGAATCCCTGGGCAAGGTCATCGTCACTGTTCCGGACTCTCCGGGTTTCATTGTCAACCGTCTCTTGATTCCCTTCTTGCTCCATGCCATCTCACTGTTGGAGACTGGCATATCTAAGAGAGAAAACATTGATACCGCCGTTAATCTTGGTCTTGGTCACCCGATGGGTCCCCTAAAGCTAGCCGATTTAATTGGTCTTGATGTCGTGCTGGAGATAGCTGAGGCTATTTGTGATGAGCTCAAAGACCCACGATATGCTCCGCCGATTCTGTTAAGAAAGATGGTTGCCACCGGCTGGCTGGGACGCAAAACGGATAAAGGGTTCTATGAATATCCCCGGTAGTTAGCTGGAAGGCTTTAAATAGAGCTGTAAAATATACATCATATAGGATTAGGAAATTTGAGAATACCGTGAGAGCTTCCGCAGAATACATTAAAGGTCTGATGAAGATGAAGCTCAACATATATATCGGGGGGGCAGAAAGTAGGCAGGGAGGACCCCAGGATTAAACCGGGCATAAACGTTATGTCCGTTACTTTTGATCTGGCACAGGACCCCAATTGGGAGGAGCTTCTGACCGCTACCTCGGCTCTTACCGGTAAGAAGATTAACCGCTTCAACCAGGATATGGTCCTCAACGAAGTGGATGCCAGCCTTCTGACGGCACTCAGAGGCGCAGGTGGGGCCTAGCTCAGCTAGCCCGTAGTAATCAAAGGCATCTATCCTTAGTCCCTTTTCTATCTTCTTCCGGGTAATGGGCACCTCCGTCCCTACCTCTCCGCCAAAACATCCGCACCGAAGTCGGATTTGCTCCGCGGAGATGCCTTTTTGTTTCATCCTCTCGGCAAGATAGAGGGCATAGGATGGAGTACTTATTAGAACTGTAGAGCCAAGGTGTTGGAAGTACTCTATCTGCCGCTCGGTCATGGTTGCCCCTATGGGCACAATAAAACAGCCTAGGACTGTCCGGCATAGTGGATAGCTATGCCAGCCACCCATAGACCATAGCTGAAACTATTCTGAATGATATCCTCAGGGCGAACTCCGAAATTCCATAGCGTCCGGGCAGTCCACTGGGTAATATTCTCTTTATCATTTTGTGTCCAAATAGTGTTCACCGGCACACCAGTTGTTCCGGTTGAGGGATGGGTCTCTCTCCAATCTTTCCGGGGGGCCATAACATATCTCCCGAAGGGGGATATTTGGCCTGCTCTTCTCTGAGCTCTTGCTTGGTCACCGGGGGAATCTTCGTAAGGTCATCAAGCGACCTGATATCATTGGGTTTAAGCCCAACTTTACTGAACTTTTCTCGGTAGAACTCAGAACCATGATAACACCGGTGTACCTGCCACTTAAGGCGCTCTAGCTGGAGCTTCTCCAGCTTCTCACGGGGCATAGTTTCTATTTCTGGAGCGTAGTACTCAGATTCTCTGGGTGGGTTCACAATACCTCCCTGACTATCCAAGTCAGCCATGCTCATTCCCTTTGTTCCGTTCCGGCATCTGTTTCTTGGACTGCTGTCAATAAATCAATTGTATCATGGAACACCACGGTTTGAAAGATTTTGTGCCGGCGCAAGATAAGCCAATTCAGATAGACAGATGACACTCTGGGGTATTACTCAAACACCACCGCTTATGATATATTTACGATGGAAGATAGTTAACCTATACCATAAAGAAAGGAAGTCAAGCGTCACTAAGGTACTGAACCGTACATAAGCTTGATTGCCCTACTTGCGTATTGTACTTGCGTATTGTTAGAATAGTTTAGTCTCAACGATGTCATGAGTTTACGGCGTTTCTGGGGACAGTCGTTGAGGAGCGCTAATTTATAGTTGAAGTAAGATAAGGATATGACTCGCAGATTAAACAGACTAGCCGCCATAGTAGGGGTAGGAGCCTCTAAATTCGGTACCTTTGAGGATAAGCTAGGGCGAGAACTTTTTGCCGATGCCTTCCTTGAGATGATGAATTCAATAGATCGAGGGATTAATATTAAAGATATTGAGGCATTCTATCTGGGCAGTGCTGCCCCCCTGTCTTTTGAGGGGCAAGCGCACCTTGCGCCGATCATCGCTGACCAGGTAGGCTTGGCCAATAGACCAGCTACCAGGGTTGAAGGCGCTTGTGCCAGTGGCGGACTGGCACTACGCGAGGGCATTATCGCTATTGCTTCTGGACTATATGATATCGTCTTAGTTGGTGGTGTGGAGAAGATGACTAACCTGCCAACATCTGAGGTTACCGATGTTCTAGCCGCTTTCTCTGACACACCCTATGAGTCACGTGTCGGCATTACCTTCCCCGGAGCCTATGCCCTAATGGCTACTGCCTACAGGCATAAATACGGGCTCACCGACGAACAGCTTATGGCGGTCACCATCAAGAACCATCAGAATGGGGCGCTTAATCCTAAAGCGCAGTTTAATTGCTCAATTAGTGACATCATGATTAGCCGATTAGCTAAGATAAAGGAAAAGGGGCAACCAGTTCCCGATTGGTCTAGTGAGATGGATTTCCTAAAAGACCTCCAGGCTAACCCGGTCATTGCCTGGCCGTTAAAATTATTTGACTGCTCGCCGATAACCGATGGCGCAGCTTGCGTCCTTCTGGTAGCAGAACATCTAGCCAAAAGCTTTACCGAAACACCGGTATATGTTATCGGCTCGGGCCAGGCAAGCGATTACTCACTACATGGCCGAAAAGACTTGACCACCCTGGATGGTGCCAAAGAGGCAGCGCACCAAGCCTACGACATGGCTGGAGTTCGTCCCGAAGATATCCGGATGGCAGAGGTGCACGACTGCTTTACCATAGCTGAGATTATAGCGACTGAGGACCTCGGCTTTTTTAGGCAGGGAGAGGGAGGCAGGGCAGCGGAGCAGGGACTAACCGCTCGTCATGGCACCAAGCCGGTGAACCCCTCAGGGGGACTGAAGGCTAAGGGGCACCCCGTTGGCGCTAGCGGTGTCGCTCAGGTAGTTGAGGTCTGGCAGCAGATGCGGGGTGAAGCTGGAGCCAGACAGATAAATCGGGATGTTCATCTGGCTCTAACCCACAACGTAGGCGCGCATGGAGCTACCTGTGTTGTTCACATTTATGAGAGGAGATAGCTTTTCTGATGACAGAGGCTGAATTTACCTGCGCCTCATTCTATAGCGCTCTTCATGAGAAGAGGCTTATGGGGACAAGGTGTAAGAAATGTCAAGCTGCATATTTGCCACCACGCCAGATTTGTCTCAAATGCCAGAGCACTGAGATGGAGTGGGTTCTAATGAAGGGGGAAGGCAAACTTGTCACCTTCTCGACCATCGCTGTTGGGACTAGTTCAATGGTTGTGGAGGGCTATGACAGATACCGGCACTACTGTTGCGGCATTGTGGAGCTAGATGAGGGTCTCAGAGTTAGCGCCCGAATAGTGGGGGTAGACTCTCAAAATCCGGAGAGCATTGAGATTGGGACTCCAATGACAATAGAGTTCCCAGAAGCGGAAGGCAAGTCAAGTATTCTAACATTTAGAGCCAGACAGGCTTGTTAACAAGATAAGGTAGATTCGAGCTTATCTAACGGTCAACCAGTTCTCGTTTAAGCAGGGCACATTGTCCCTTTGCTAGGGTTGAACTCACATCACATATTGCTGGGCTAGATAAGATTTCTCCGTTGGCGGGGTGCATGAGGCTTTTTTCATTTACGGTTGCTACTTTCCAGGTCTGGGGTTGCACATAGACCCAGTATGGTCAGTCTCCTCGGGAAACCGGGTATGAACATGCAAGTACCCGTCGCAAAACTGCATCCCAGATATGCGGTGGTTGCTGAAACAACGTACCTAAGCTATGCGGTTTTCTGCGTTGTCCAGCGATGCTGGCAAAGATTTTCAGAGAATCTGTATTAGGGGCGAGTATCCCGTCCCCCTTACTAGAGTGACGCCCCGCTATCTCCGTTATTGAAGGATAAGGGTTTTTGGGGTTACGAACTGCCAGCCTGCATTAACCACGTGATCTTGACAACAATCCCATGAACATACGCAGTGCTTACACAGTAGAATTCGGTTTTCTCAAGACCCAAACCGATGATTTGTTCAGTGGCAGTTGCGTAGCAAGTAAATTAGGTAGATGCACCAACAGTGGTGGGGGAATTGCACTACAAATAGCACCGTGGTAATCTGTTTGTGTAGAGTCGACAATGAAAATAACGTGGCTTGGTAGGTTTTTCCATAAAATTTTCCAAAGCAAGCCTGTGGAGTCAGCCAAAATAGATTGGGAAACAGTTAATCTGATTGCTCCGGGCTTGTATCAGACTTTTATCGAAAGGAATTTCCCACCTGCAGTAGTCACACTGGAAAACCCTTGGAATAAAGGGATACGCGACTTCCAAGTGCAGCTAAGGTTACAGGGTATCTGCGATTGGGCTTCTTCTTCCATACCAGAAATCGAGCCCAAGGGTAAAGGAGTGGTAAGGATAATCCTTCCTCTTCCGCTTAATGGGCTTTATGGCTACGAGGAGAAGAACGCTAATTTTGAGCTCAAATGCTGTTATCAAGACGCCTCCGGCAAGAAGAGGGATTATTCAGACATAAGGACTGTTCGCATCTTAGCGAAGGATGATATGATTTGGGAATTAGATGCCTTTGGCACCCGGGAGGATCTCAGTGAATCTATAGCAGCCTGGATCACCCCACGTGATGACAGTGTGCAAAAACTCATACATGAAAGTGCTAATAATGAAAATGCCAAAGCTGTAGGTGGGCTCCTAGGTTATCAAGAAAGTCAGCATGGAACACGGGTGAAAGAGAAATACACAATTGCTGCAGGTAGGCACGTTTCGGTTAAACTACATCTTAAACAGAGCTCTGTTGTCCGAGGTGTTCTGAACGAAGTGGTTGGCGGTTCAGGCAATGACATTAGATTTGGTCTGCTAGATTCCGATGAGATGATTGTGTTGACTTCAAATATGCCACAACAAGCCCCCATACTTTTGAAACTTGCCAAGAGTGGCTATCAAATCATGTTCGACACCCCCATTGAGAGTGATTATTATATGGTTTTTGATAATACCTTCTCTGTTTTCTCAAAAAAGGATGTTGACACCTCTATTGAAATAATTCAGCCTTTAACTCATGAGGAAATCGTTTGGTATCAATTAAAGGCTATTTATGAAACTATTCAGCTGAAAGGATACTCTTACGTTAGTTCTCCCATAAGCTATGCACCTGGAGTTTCTCAAAGAGTGAAAAGACCCGCAAAGACACTAGAACTGAAAGGCGGGAATTGCATAGACGGTTGCGTCTTGTTTTGAAGCTTTGAGTTTAGACACGCACATCATTGTTTTACCAACCATTGGCCATTCTCTTATCGCTGTCAGAACGTGGTTAGATTCAAAAGAATTCTACATTGTCGAGACAAGTGTAATCGGCTCGTCATCCTTTGAAGAATCCCTGAGGATAGCAAATAATACCTATTCTAAATACAGGGATTCCGCCAAGCGGATAAGCGTTGCTGAAGCAAGGAAGAAACGGATCATGCCATTGGCTTGAGTTTAAACGCACGATGTTATTGACAGGATAAGGGTGACGTGATCCCAATTGTTAGAAAGTCTTTCCGTTGGAGCTGACTCTGGCAGGAGGACAAAAGTCTATCCTCACAGAATAGGACAGTTTGGCTATTTGTTCGCTGGTGGCTGAGTAGTCGGAGGTAGCGATAGTAAGGGTAGGGTCATCAATGAAGTCTTTCTCCGTCATAAGCTCCTTCCCAATCTCTTTCTCTACCTAGGTAGATATTCTGGTCGGATCTCCCTAGGGTAGCCAAGGGAAAATCTACCTAGATCATGGCGATATTGTTTTAAAAGAGAAAAGAATCTCGTTTTACCAATTCCCAAAATCTCCTCAATCGCTGATCTATCCAACGTCCCCTGGCAGTATCCTTTTAACAACACTTTCACTTGCTCCGAAGTAAACCGTTTATGTATCTGCTCAATACATCCCTTCTCCTATGAAAGTATAATGGAAGTTTTTATCGACCTTTTCTCTTTTTAAGTTTCGTCCTTCACCGTACTTCTTATTTCAGTTATCCTCCTATCCGTAGAGGCAAAGCCTCAACACAATAACCTTTAACCCCTCCCCTGACCTGCTCGAGAGCTCAATGCCTTGGCATCAGGTAGGAGGTAACGAGGGGAGCCCAGTCTAGACCCCTTTTCCCTGTTTAATTCTCCTTTAGTATAGACGCTCTCAACTCAAGACACGGTAGACAATGGTCAGTAGCTGTAGGCAGTTGCCACCTCGGCGTTAGTATCCCTCCTTATCTTGAGCCGTTGATAATAGGCATAGAGGTCAGCATCGCTACTAATAGCCAGCTGGGCTGCTTGAATAAATGCCTACCTTAGCCACTTTTTTCCCGTCTTGGTAATCCTGCCCTGAAATACCTTACCTCCTAAGGCGTAGGTAGATGGCACCAGACCAGCATAGGCACACAGCCTCTTATCATCCCTGAACTGGCCGATGCATCGATTTCCCTAGCCACAAGGACGGAGAAGAAGGGACCAAGTGTGGGAATATTCCTTAACAGCTTTACCCTCCTATCACTCTTGGCCATTTCTTTCACCATCCCGTTGCTCTCAGAAATCTTCCGTTTTAAAACCTCGGGCTCAGAGGCAAGAAGTTGATTATCCTGACCAGGTAACACTACCTGCTTTAGCCACTTCATTCTTGAAGCTCCAGATAAATCCGAAACATCTGAGCTTGAGAAAGTATCTCAAGATGCCGGTCAAGATAGCATAAATGCGGTTCTTGACCATGGTCTGCACTCTGCCAAAGAACATCCGCTGCCTTAAGATGTTCTTAGCTTCTCTCGTCTCTCTGCCAGGAACATAAGCTTCAGGTAGAAGGTCGGAACGAAGGAGGTCACAAAGGATATCAGCACTTATCCTGTCAGTCTTGATTCTGACTTCGGCAATAGCCCTCACCTTTAACGGATGTGCCAAAGCCACGTCATCCAAAATCTCCTCTAGCCAGTCATAGATAAGCCCCCAATTTCTGGTTGCCTCTAAGACTGCTTTACCCTGCTGATAAGGTTTCAGAAACTGCCGGAACTCTTCCCTTCTGTTATTCACTTTGCCCCTCCGCCCCACCTTACCATCCTTGTCCTTCACCACCACATAGGAATATTTCTTGTGGTAGTTCACTCCGATGTAATGCATTGTGCTCTCCTCTAAACTTTTAGCTCAATTCTAGCTAGTGAGGCGCACTATGCTTTCATGTTACCTTTGTTCTTTAGTCGGATTTAGAAGAGTCTAACGCGAGGTAGATGAGCCCCTTCTTTATTCCTTAGAAAAGCTGGAATGGATAATACACTACCGGTATATCAATTTAGTTGCTACCTGATAAGGGCTGTGGTAGAATGGCGTGGTTTAATTACTAGAAAAATTATAGAAATGTAATAAACTGGGGTAGGTATAGACAATATGAGATTATATGAATACGAAGGAAAAGAAATATTCAAGAAATATGGTATTGCTATTCCACAGGGAACCTTAGTCAGGGCTGGCAAGGAAGCACGGCAAGCAGCTATCAAGATTGGTAAAGAGGTCGTAATTAAATCTCAGATTCTAACTGGTGGACGGGGAAAAGCTGGTGGAATAAAGATGGCCAAGACACCTGAAGATGCTGAAAAGATAGCTCAAGAGATGCTTGGTATGGAATTGGAAGGACACAAGGTCAATAGCTTACTGGTTGAGGAGAAGCTTGACATTGCCAATGAGATGTATATGGGCATAACGGTTGATGATAACAATGGTGTACCCATAGCCATAGTAAGTGCTGAGGGTGGAGTGGAAATAGAAGAAGTAGCCAAAAGAAACCCTGAAAAAATAGCTTCTAGCCTTATCGATCCTCTTTATGGAATGAGAAGCTATGAAGCAATAAGCCTGATACGCCAGATTGGATTGACTGGGGAAACTCTAATCTCAGCTAGTAGAATACTTTCTCGGCTGTACAATGTATTTACCTCCTATGATGCCCGTATTGCCGAGATTAATCCCCTAATTATGACCAATGAAGGAGAAATGGTTGCCGGCGATTCCAGGTGTGAAATAGATGACAATTCACTTTTTAGACATCCAGAATTTCAAGATTTACGTATCCAGCGTATTGATAACCTGTGGGAAAGAGAGGGGGTTAGGGCGGGAGTAAGCTATGCAGATCTAGATGGCAATATCGCACTTATGGCAAATGGCGCCGGTATTGCTATGTCTCTCATGGATATAATTAAGGATGAGGGTGGACACCCTGCCTGTTTTTTGGATACCGGCGGAGGCTTATCTAAGGAGCGGATGAAAAACGGTGTTGGTCTCCTCCTGAGAAAGGCAAAATCAGATCCACGCATTAAAGCGATTCTGGTAAACGCGATAATGGTGTTAAGCCCGGCAGATGCCGTGGCAGAAGGGATAATTGAAGCCATTAATGAAGTGAAAGTTGAGATTCCAATAATCGTAATCTTAACAGGGAAAGAGGAGCAGCGAAAACGAGCACAAGAGTTGCTTAAGGATTCAGGGGTCAAGCTATATCCCAGTGTTGACCAAGGAATAAGAGAGGCGATAAGGATAGCGAGGTAGAAATGGCCATATTCGTTGACAAAGATACCAATGTTTTGATTCAAGGAATTACAGGAAGGGTTGGAGCAGCTCAAACGAAGATGATGCTAGATTACGGCACTAAAATTGTTGCTGGGGTTACTCCGGGAAAAGGTGGGCAAACCCAACTTGGTATCCCTGTCTATGATTCTGTTCAAGAGGCCGCGACTAAACACAAAATAGATGCTTCTGTGATATACGTGCCGGCTTCCTTTGTCCAAGATGCAGCCTTTGAGGCCATGGATGCCGGGGTCAGGTTCATGGTTATTGTAACCGACTGGGTTCCTCTCCACAGCGAAATGAAGATCAAGGCCTATGCTAAAAGTAAGGCTACCCGTTACATAGGTCCGAATACGCTGGGCATGATGATCCCCGGTCAAACAAGCTTGGGGGGGATATTAGCTCCAGCCGTTAAGCCTGGAGGAGTTGCGGTTGTTTGCAGAAGTGGAGCATTGAGTAACGAGGTAGCGCCACGTCTCGCAGAACAGGGTATCGGCCAGAGTGTGGTCATGGGGCTAGGAGGTGACCCCGTTGTTGGCTCAAGGATGATAGACGTCTTGAAGCTATTAAAAGAAGATAAACAAACTAAAGGTGTACTCCTCGTCGGTGAGATAGGGGGCACCATGGAGGAGGAGGCAGCAGAATACATCAAAGTTCAGTTCAATAAGCCGGTGGTAGCTTTTATTGCCGGCAGAACAGCACCTCGAGGAAAGGCTATGGGTCACGCCGGAGCCATAATCATGGGTGAACAAGGCACGGCTGAGAGCAAAATAAATGCTTTTCAATCAGCTGGTGCGCCGGTAGCTAAAACCCTGTGGGAAATACCGCTACTGGTAAAAAAGATAACCTAAAAGGTCTATAGCTGCCAAGTTTAAGAATTAAGAAAGAGTATCCAGAATGGAATTTACAATGTCTGATGAACAGAAGCTTTTTAAAAGAACAGTGAGAGAATATTGCCACAAGAATGTTATGCCTAGGGCGAGACAGAAAATACCTGTGCCCTTAGTGGGCTGAAATTCTTTTGAGAAAAAAGGCCTCCCCTACTTGACAAGAGGGGGGTAGTGTTGTAGATTTTTTAGGTAGGCTGAAAAATAACCAACTTTTGAGCGCGATCTTTCTAGCACGCACCCTTGACATCCTCTTAATCGACATCTTAGAATCGTTCACAAGCCACTATAAAGAGAGGAGAACTTACTACGAACTTTGACTTGACTGAAGAGCAAATCATGATTCGTAACCTGATGAAGGATTTCGCTAAAAACGAAATCATCCCGAAAGCACGCGATGATGATCGCAACGAGCGCTTTCCGGGGGATATATTGGAAAAGATGGCACCTCTCGGTTTGCTGGGAGCGCCGTTGCCCGAGGAATATGGTGGCATGGGTATTGACCATATTGCCTACATTTTAATGATGGAGGAGCTCGGCCGCGCTAGCTTTGCCTTACGCTCTATAGTTTCCGTTCATATTTCACTGTTCCAGCAAACTCTTAACCAATGGGGTACCGAGGAGCAAAAGCAAAAGTATCTGCCGCGTACTACAAAGGGTGAGATATTAGGCTGCTTCGCCACCACCGAGCCAAACGTGGGTAGCGACATAGCCAGCATTGAGACCTCTGCTGTGCTAGATGGAGGAAAGTGGCGGCTTAACGGTAACAAGATGTGGATCTCAAACGGTGGGGTAGCTGGGGTGGCTCTAATCTTTGCCCAAACGGACAAAGCCAAGAAACACCGGGGTATTGCTGCCTTCTTGGTGGAAAGGGATACCCCTGGATTCTCCAGCAGGGATATTCACGAGAAACTGGGAATACGTTCTGCCAACACTGCCGAGCTAATCCTGGAGGACTGTCTGGTACCGGAAGAGAATCTGTTGGGACAGGTAGGAGAGGGCTTCAAGATTGCCATGACCGCCTTTGACAATGCTCGTTTGTGTGTTGCCGCCGGCTGCGTGGGACTGGCTCAAGCCTGTATCGACGCCAGTGTACTCTATGCTCAGACCCGTCAGCAGTTTGGGAAGCCTATAGGGAGCTATCAATTGGTGCAGGAGATGATTGCCGACATGATTGTGGAGACAGAAGCGGCCCGCTTCTTAACCTATAGAGCCGCCCACCTCAAGAACAAAGGCGTTCCAAACACTGCAGAGACCTCCATGGCGAAGTACTACGCCTCAGAGGTTGCCCTAAGGGCGGCAAATAACGCCATCCAGATTCACGGGGGCTATGGTTATTCTGATGAGTACCCCGTAGAGCGTTACTATAGGGATGTCAAGGTAGCCACCTTGCTGGAGGGCACCTCCCAGATGCATAAGTTGATCATCGGGCGCAACGCCACCGGCCTCAGTGCCTTTACGTCTTAGTCACGCCGGGCAACATACAATAGTGGAAGGCATGCGAAAAAGAAACTCATCAATACTTTTAGGGAGGTAAACATGGAGATTAAGAAAGTGAGTGTTGTTGGGGCAGGGGTAATGGGCATGGGCATCAGTCAGGCACTTGCCCAGAAAGGATTTTCAGTTACCGTTAGAGATTTGAGCGAAGATATACTCGAGAGGAACCTGAGCAAAACCCAGAAGAATCTCCAATCGCGTGTTGAACGGGGAAAGATAAGTGCTGATGAGGCAAAGGAAATATTGACCCGGATAAAAACTACCACCAAGATGCAGGACATCGCCGACGTTGACCTAGTTATTGAGGCGGTTGTCGAGAACATGGAGGTGAAGAAGCAGGTTTTCACTGAGCTCGATGAATTGTGCCCCACCCATACCATCCTGGCGACCAATACCTCCATTCTATCGCCTACTGAGATTGGTTCCGCTACCAAGAGGCCCGATAAGACAATTGGAATGCACTGGATGAATCCAGCGCCGGTGATGAGGTTAATAGAGGTTACTACTGGTTTGGGCACTTCCGAGGAGACCATCGAGGCGGTTATGGAGTTCTCCCGAAAGGTGGGTAAAACTCCGGTTCGGGTGAACGAGGCTCCGGGAGGGATTGTCAGCAGGATTCTAAGTGCTATGCGCAACGCGGCGGTTGATATTCTGGCCGAAGGCGTGGCCAGCGCTGAGGACATTGACACTGCCATGAAACTAGGTGCCAACTTCCCCATGGGCCCCCTGGAGCTTATTGACCTTGTCGGGGTTGATATCCATGTGATCAACTCCGATAACCTCTGTCGAGAGCTGGGAGACCTTAAGTACCGCCCCCACGCCCTTCTCCGAAAGATGGTCAGGGCCGGCCGTCTAGGACGGAAGAGCGGGCGGGGCTTCTACGATTACACAAAATAGGAGGTTAGGGATGGTCTACAAACATATCATCTATGACAAAGAGGATGAACTTGCTATCATCACCTTCAATCGACCTGAGGTGCGCAACGCTCTTAATTACCTCGCCATCGACGAGGCCTTAGAGGCAGCAATGAAAGCTGAGGCTGATGAGGCAGTAAGAGTGCTCATCGTCACTGGGGCCGGGGACAAAGCCTTTGTCTCAGGGGCGGACATAGGAGAATTGCAGCAGCGCAATACCTTGACCGAACTGGGGGAGCGCTCAGAGAGAAGGCGGGTGCTGGCTAATCTACTGGAGACTATGCCGAAACCTACTATAGCCGCGGTCAATGGTTTTGCTGTCGGCGGTGGACTGGAAATAGCCATGGCCTGTACCCTGAGGATAGCCGCGGATACAGCAAGGTTTGGACTTTCAGAGATAAACCTGGGTATAATGCCTGGAAATGGTGGAACCCAGCGACTACCCAGACTGGTGGGCAAGGGTCGGGCTATGGAGATGATCCTTACCGGGGAACTCATCGATGCTGCCGAGGCATACCGTATTGGATTGGTCAACCAAGTAGTCCCCCTAGCCGAGCTGATGGATCATACCAAGCAAATAGCTATGAAGCTGGCTATCAAATCGCCCCTCGCTCTCAAGATTGCTAAGGATGCCATCAATACTGGCCTTAATCTCAGCCTAGCCGAGGGGATTAGGTATGAGCAAAAAAACTTTGCCATCCTATGCGGCAGCGAGGATAAGAGAGAGGGTGTGGCCGCCTTCTTAGAGAAACGCAAACCCATTTTTCAAGGTCGGTGAACAGGGTTCTCCAAAGAAAGTAACATAACTTTGGGAGGTATGATATGCCAGACAAAGAAGTTGTCATTGTAAATGGGGCCCGAACCGCCATAGGGCGCTTTGGTGGTACTCTGAGAGATCTTACCGTCATAGATATTGGCGTGGTCGCCGTAAAAGGGGCCCTTGAGAAATCCGGAGTGAATCCGGAGCAACTGGACGAGGTCATTATCGGACATGCCCGTCAGGCGGGCAGTGGCCCCAATGCTGCCAGAATTGTCTCGATCAACGCTGGCATCCCCTCAAATGTTCCCGCCTATGCCGTAAATCTGGCCTGCGTGTCGGGTATGCTCTCGATCATGCTGGCTTACCAAAGCATAACTTTAGGGAATTCGGACATCGCCTTGGCCGGAGGCATGGAGCATCACAGCAGCATCCCATTTCTTAACATGCATATGCGCTGGGGGATGAGAATGGGTGATGTAACGCTGGTGGATGCCATGTACAAGGATGGCTACCACTGTGGCATAGAGCACCAGCACATGGGAGCGCTGGCCGACGACCTAGCTAGAGAACTAGGCATCACACGAGAGGAGCAAGACCGATTTGCTGTCGATAGTCAGCAGAAGGCGACCAAAGCCAAAGAGAGCGGTTTCTTTGCCAAGACCATAGTACCGGTAGAGGTACCACAGAGGAAGGGAGCCCCTATAGTATTTCAGGAGGACGAGGCCCCACGTCCCGACACAGCCCTGGAGATACTGGCTAAGCTCCGCCCTGCCTTCCACCCCGATGGAACCATCACCGCCGGGAACGCACCGCCTATCACTGATGGAGCCTCGGCAGTTGTTGTAACATCTCGAGACAAGTCTAGTGAACTTGGCCTTAAGCCTCTGGCAAAAATCCTCTCCTACGCGGTAACCTCGGTGGAACCTAAGAGGTTCGCCCTAGGTCCAGTTTCCGCTGTGAGAAAGGCCTTGGAGAAGGCAGGACTGACCCTGGACGAGATTGACCTCATCGAGATCAACGAGGCTTTTGCCGCTCAGGTGATAGCTGTTACCAGAGAATTGCAATGGGATATGAGCCGGGTGAACATTCACGGAGGCGGTATCGCCTTGGGCCACCCCACGGGGATGTCGGGAAACCGGATAACGCTGGATGTTTTGAATTCACTTGCTGAGCGCGGTGGACGCTATGGCTTGGCTACTCTTTGTGGTAATGGGGGCCACGGAGGGGCCTTAGTTCTGGAGTTAATCAAGTAAAAAGGAAAAGTCCATGTTTGGTTTACAACGAACCTTGTCTCCTATTCTAAGACTTCTTGCCGTACAGAGCCAGATCCGCGGCTTTAATCAACTGCTTAAGGTTGCGTTCAAAAGTTGGTTATTTTTCAGCCTACCTAAAAAATCTACAACACTACCCCCTCTTGTCAAGTAGGGGAGGCCTTTTTTCTCAAAAGAATTTCAGCCCACTAAGGGCACAGGTATTTTCTGTCTCGCATCACCACCCCCCCCCTAATAGATTTCAGTTCACCCTTCGCCGTCAGTAAGCCTTCTCGCCATTTATTATGAATTTACCATCTTTCTTGGTAGCCGTGGTCTTAATAGCAGCTACATCAGAGCCTCCTCCCGGCTCGGTGATACTGATCCTGAACTTTCATGCCAGAGAGGAAGTAAAGGAGGAGATTCTACCCAAGTGAGCCTTTGGCGAATAGTTGTGAAACTCAGGTAGGGGCACATTCAGCCGTTCCAAGTTCTATGGTAGGGGTTATTTCCGTGTAGTCTTACCTCAGAGATTAATATTGGAGTACTTCCGCCAAGGTCTCTTCTCCCACTCGCGTTTCCCCCACTTATTCTCTAGGGCATCAAGGGCTCTATTTATAAACTTCCTGGTATCGTGAGGCATTATTATATCGTCAATATAGCCTCGCTCGGCTCCCCGATATGGGTTCTCATAAAGTTGGCTGAATTCGTTTATCCTCCTTGCCTTCACCTCTTCCGGATTTTCCGTTTCTCTCATCTCCCTGGCGAAGATAACGCTAGCTGCGGTGTCAGCACCAACGATAGTGACCCGAGCCGTTGGCCAAGCAAAGACAAAATCAGCACCAACGCCTTTATTCAACATTCCTACATAAGCCCCGGCATAGGACTTCCTGACTAGAATTGCAATCAAGGGCACGGTAGCATCAGCCCAAGCGAAGAGCAACTTGGCACCATGGCGCAAGATGCCTTTCCAATCCTGGTCAGAGCCTATCATATAACCAGGAGTGTCGTGAAGGGTAATTACTGGGATGTTGAACAGGTCGCAAAATCTTACGAACCTAGCTCCTTTGTCTGAGGCATCAACATCAATAACTCCTGCTTTTTGCATCGGTTGATTTGCCCAAATGCCTACAGGACGCCCATTAAAACGGGCAAAGCCGGTTATCACATTCTTAGCATAAAGCCCTAGTGTTTCAAAGAAATAACCATCATCTACTATTGCTTTGATTACCTGGTACAT
>Ga0114930_10001991_pt1 | contig 18783 bp, 23 predicted proteins | sample AnhtaG_FD_87300 | JGI IMG/M metagenome (GOLD analysis project Ga0114930, IMG submission 87300) | Deep subsurface microbial communities from Anholt, Denmark to uncover new lineages of life (NeLLi) - Anholt_01485 metaG | ecosystem: Environmental > Aquatic > Marine > Oceanic > Sediment | place... | reverse complement strand
ATGCCTGGAGGGCTCTACGCTTATCAAGACCGACAGCGGTCCTAAGCCGATAGCCTCCATCAGGGTGGGGGACAGCGTGCTGACCCACAAAGGGCGTTACAGGACCGTTTACAACTGCATCGAGCGAGAGTATGAAGGACCGATGGTGGCGATTCGTACTCACAACGGGGCATGGATCAAGATCACTCCAGAGCACGAGATGTATGCTTGGTCAGAGAAGTATTTCCCCGGTTATAGAGGCCACCCTGTACTTCGTCAAGCAAGCATGGTGGAGAGGGGCGATTATCTCTATGAAGTCTATCCTGCTCGAACATGCCATCTGCTGAAGGTAGAAAAGGTGAGATCTGAGGCGTTCGAGGGGAAGGTCTACAATCTGCAGGTTATGCAAGACGAGACCTATGTCATCCATAAGGGACCAGCGGTTCACAGTTGTTGTTCCCAATCATCGCTGAGACCCTATGTCTCTACTGAGGTTGAACGGGCTGGAGGACGCGCATAGAGACAAACTAGACCATTCCCTGTCAGCACCCTCCCCTGCACACTGACGGACTATGCTGATAGCAGAACAACATGGTTCCGATAAGTACGATTATCGGAACGTCTAAGGAGGTTTTGAATATGGGAAATATGGCATTAGCTATTGAAAGAGGGGCCAAGTCCTTCACCAACCCCTTCATCGAAGGCCAGCTCTCCGAACATACTCGTCGTGCCTATCGAGGAGACGTGGCCGCCTTCCTAGGGTTCATTGAAGTGCGCAGAGAGCAGGCGATCACCGACCTTGAGCAGGTCCTTCCGACGATTGACAAGGTGGAGATCTTGGCCTTTCGCAACGCCATGGTGACGGAAGGTTACTCACCCTCGACCATCAACCGACGGCTCTCCACTATTCGGCAACTCTTGGAGGATGCCAAGGAGCGGGGTATCTTAGAGCACAACGTGGCCAAGAAAGTGAAGGGGCTGCCTGATGGCTGGATGCCAAGATCTTCTGCCCTCACTTCCCAGGAGGCCCAGGTACTTCTGGATGCCCCTGATACAACCACGTTGCTGGGGAAGAGGGACAAGGTTATCCTGAGCTTGATGCTCCTTTGTGGCCTTCGTGTGTCTGAGGTAGTGGCTCTAATTCCGTCCCAGATCACCACTTCTTACGGTCACCACGTGCTCCGCTTCATGGGGAAAGGGAAGAAGAGAGCGATGGTCAAGATCCCCGAACCCTTGATGGACCTCATCGAGCAGTACCAGAAGGCGAGCGCCTTGGCTGGTCGCCGCATTGGTCAGAACGACTCTTTGTTCGTACATATCGTCAAGCGCCAAGAAGATGATGGGGTTCAATATCTTCCAGCCTCGAACAAGGCACTCTCCACAAGGGCGGTGGCCAAACTGGTCAAGCGGTATGCTAAGCAAGTAGGGCTAGATCCCGAGGAGATACACCCCCATGTCCTGCGACACACCTTTGTAACTCTGGCCATTGATGGTGGGGCGAAGGTCTTTCGCGTGCAACGAGCTGCACGCCATGCTAGCGTTACCACCACGCAACGTTACTACTCTCCGAAAGAGGATCTAGACGACAATCCATCTGACTACATTCTGGAGCAAGTGAGATTGTGAGCTGCTCTGACTACGGAGCCGGGCAGGCTGTCATCAGGGCGGCCACCACGCGGGTCTACTTGAACAAGCTGGCGCCTAGGAGCGCGAAAGCGGGCAGGGCTGTCCAAAAGGCGATAGAGGAGACAACCTAGAGGCTCCCTGGGGCTCCGAGAGCCGTTTTTCCCCGTTGGCTAGACCCTGGTGTCTACGTCCGCCTCCAACGTTTCTCATGCGTTACAAAACCCTTCTTTACTACCACCACTCCCTGAGCCGGACGAGCACAGCAGGTCTCCGCTATCTGAAGTTGGGCTTGATGTTGGTATCGATACCGAGAGCGATCGCTGTTTTGACCAGCGATTCCAATTCGCGTATCCGCTCGTTGACATGAGGCTACTGGGTACGGCGGCACTCAGTCTTTGCCTCCTGATTGTAATCGCCGCTCGTGTCTAGAGATAGAGTAGCGGTTGCCTATGGAAGTGTGGAAGTGATGTTTCCGCTCCAACTTGCGACAAGACTGCCGGGAATGATGGTAAAAGTTTTCTCGGATGCTACAACGTCAAACGCTATGGCAATATACTCTTTAGAACCGGGGTTCATGGAAGCACCACTTTCAGCGCCATATTTGTCCTGCGCGCGCCAAGTTGCAGGGCGGTCGTCTTCGTACTCTCGTCCATGCGGGTCCCGCAACATGATGGTCGCAAAAGCAACAAAAGTATCGTTTTGATTGCCTTCATTCGTCAAATAGCCCAAAAGAACAACATTTTGCCGAGATGTGTCTTTGCCGGGATCTGAGCGAACTTCCGTAATTTCAAAAAGCCAATGGTCAACCTTTAGTGTTCCAATTGGTTTCGGTGTCGCCGTTGGTGGGACCGGCGGGACCGGCGTGGCCGTCGCTGGCACAGGCGTAGGGGTGGCGGTCGGCTCCGGTGTGGACGTCGGTGTAGAAATTTCGGCGGTAGCCGTTGGCTTTGCGGTGGCAAGCTCTATGGGAGCTTCAGTGGGACTTGAAGTAGGGGCCTCAGCCGTAAGAGTAGCAGCGAAGTCACGAACGGCCTGAGTCTGCACGGCGGCTATGTCTGGTGTTTGCAGTACCACCACACGCCGTCAAAAGGGACGAGGTAATGGCCATAACCACAATGCATTGAATCACCCTTTTCATCGTTTCCTCCCTTCTTATGGCGTTGGGAGTCACTTCCTTGCCGCACTTGGTCAGATTAATCGCTCTACGCACTTTCATCTTGTTACCTCCTTCCCACCACTCCCTAAGCCTCTGCAACCCATCAAGTTTCCGAACTGCCTAGAATGGCCCGTGCGCTGCGAGGAATCCTCCAACCTCTAATAAGGATAGGCCGCTGGACTTTTTCGGCAGGCGTCTGGGCAAACCTCCCCCCTAACCTGTCGCATGACTCGGACATACTCCTCTGTCGAGCTGGCCAATTCCAGCCAGTGTCCTTTGTAGAATGCCTCGCACCTTTTGAGACATTTTTCGTATTCACTAGGCGTAAGCCAGACCATGACGGCCAGAGTCAAGATGGCGCAGATGGTTAAGCCAAGGAAAACCCCTATGGCGACCTTCGCCACATCTTTCATCTGCCCTACCTCCTTCCCCACCACTCCCTGAGCCGCTGCACCGAAGAGAGTCAGGCTTTTGCATATGCCGCAATCTAGACGCAATCCCATAGTTGAAGCGTATTGCGAACTCTCGCTTCACCATTTCTCGCGAAACAGCGACAGTACAGCGATGAAAGCGATGATAGCTAGCATGTGGAACGAGCCTTCGCTATAAACCTGCGTCACTTGTACCGCAGATTTTGCGTAGATACGGAAGCTTTCTGTGTCAAACCATATGAAGGCCATAAACAGAAGCAAACATACCCCGAAAATGATTCTGGCAACCCTCATTGTCTTACCTCCTCTCAGAGTGTCAACTGCTCTATCTCCTTCCTCACCGGTCCTTGGCCGTTGGCCCCAGAGGTCTGGCTGCTATGCCCTTGCACGCCGCACAACTGCCCAGTTACTCAGAGCTTCCAATGTAGGCGGGCGTTGCTACTGGCTAGAGCAAGCCGCTATGGCCGCTTCATGCCTGGCATTCTCCGCATCAATCTCCGCAGCTTTAGCGTTCTCGGCCCGCTCTAACTCCCTCTCCCAGTGCCGTACGGCCACAGCGTCGCGATCTATGGTCGCGCGGTACATCTCAGCCCTGATGAAATCTATCGTCGGTTGGTAAGCAGCATGAATGTACGCGACCATCATATCGTGGTAGCTGTTCTCGGTTTCTATGCATTGCCACGAAAGATCTGGGGTAGGTGTAGGTGGAATTGGAGTGGGCGTAGGTGGAATTGGGGTGGGCGTTGGTGGCATAGGTGTCGGTGTTGGTGGTACTGGCGTTGCGGTTGGCGGGATCGACGTGGGCGTAGCCGGGACAGGTGTAGGAGTAGCTGTGTTAGTCAGTGTTGGAATAGGTGTTGCCGTCGCCGTTGGAGTCTCGGTCGGCAACGAGGTTGCGGTTGGAGCTTCTGCTGTCAAGGTGGCTATTACATCCGCGGCCGCTTGGGTTTGGATAGCGGAGATGTCTGGAGTGGGGGGTAAGGTAACCAACGGGCGCGGCGTCTTGGTAGGAGTCGGAGTAGAGATAGGACGCGGGGGACCACAACCCACCAGGCAGAGAAGGACTAGAGCCACCAGCGCGAAGGCCGTTGAAGCGATCACTCGCCAAACTACATGCCTTGACGTAGCCCATATCATTCCTTCTCCGGTTTTTCTCCCTACCCGTGTAGAACAAGCCACCGGCACTCCTCTTCTCACGCCACCGGCACTCCTCTTCTCACGCCACCTGCCCTTCCACCACTGCCTGAGCCCCCTGACCCGAGAAGGTTGCTCACAGTTCCAATTCGTCAAGCTCCAAAGACAAACCCGACCATCTCCCAGCTTCGGCCGGGAACACACTCGGCTTCACTTTCACACCACTACCTCCCACAACGCTCTATTGCGGTGCTGCTGCGATGCGGGCAGTTTGGGACTTGTCTAGTGCATTCTAGCACACGCCTCTGGTGAAATCAATGCGATCTGGCACTAAGGTGGCAGTGGGAACGTGAGGGCGTGCCACAACCGGCTTGTTGAAGAGCAATTGTGTTCGCTGGAAATTTAAATTGCGAGGGGACTGGATATACAGCTGTTGCCTGAGTGGAGATGCGAGGATTGTTACCGCTTCCTCTTGTGTGTTGACCAGAACGGCCTGCAAATCGGCTGTCATAGATGCAAGGCGGGCTCAAGTCAACGCTCAAAGAATAAAGTTGTGCCCCCAGGAAACGAGCAATCTGGGGGCACAAGACCTAACGCCACTTCATTGCTTCACTTCATTGCTAAACTGGCTCCAGTCACGGAAAGCCTGTTCATCCAGTTTACCCTCCCAGCGCCAGTATTCTTGTAGGGCCTTCTGGATTTTGGGGAGGAGGCGCATCACATCTTCATACTTCGCTCCCTCGACGATCTGGACTCGGACTGGTATGCACTCATCGCTACTCCGCAGGTCATAGTTGTAGCCAATCCATATCGCGTCACCTTCCTCGTCCTGTCCTCCGTAGCCGAAGTCCTCCATCCATCCATCGAGTTGGAGGAATCGTCTTACTGGCTTGCGGGCATACTTTTCATAAACTTCTTCCCTCGTCGGTCGTTCCACTTTTCTCACCTCTTTTCCTCTCGATTATGTGCCGCCCCTGGTAACGGGAGTTTCGCGCCAGGAACACATCCCTGCGCCCAAAACTGGCTCTAGGCGTCCAGGCGCGAAGTGACGACCTGATCTAGATAGCCTGGTGCAAAGCCTCCAGTTTGTCATCCCTCTCTGCTGTTCTTGCACAGAACTCTTCCCACGATGTCCAGTCTTCGATGCTCGCGACTCTCGGGGCAAGGGCTTCTAGTCGATCAGCTTCTTGTCTTAGTGCCTGGGCCTGCGATTCGATACGCTTCGCAGCACCCTCTGGCCCAGCCCTGACGCACTCGGGGCAAACTTCCCCGAGGCGGTCTTCTGGGTTGCTGGACGAGACTTCCGATAGGATAACCGCTGCCCCGGGCTGCTCGTGCCAGTTGCCGCAGAGATCGCATGGAAATCTGGAATGCGCGTTATGCAACCAGACCGTGGTCTTTAGCTTCGCCATCTGTTGTCACCTCTTTTCTTTCTAAACCTGATCCTCTATCGGTAGTGTCCACGCGCGTTCTGTAAGAAACCCCCCTCCGGTGTTGCTCTTTATTCACCCGACTTCTGTACCGTTTTCCGATCTATTCCCCAGGGGGGAGTGAGTGTAGAAAGTGAGAAAGTGTCACTTGCTCCACTCACTACACTTTCCCCCCATTCGCACACCCCTCTTGACTGATGAAATCCTCAGAATCCCAACACATCTTCCCGTCCTTTGTTGCTCGGCGGTATAGAAACTTGTCAGAACCTCGACTGGTCTTCGCAGGGCGCCTCCCCAAGAGCCCATCCGCGTGCATAGCTTTGAGGGTCTTGCTCACGGGCGTGTAAGTTTTCCCCACCTCCTCCGCTATGGTTGCCACGTCAGCTTCTTTCAGCTCATCCAGGGCATCAAGGATATCCTCTTGCACTTTATTGCGAGGTACCTCCCCAATTCTTCCGATCAATTGCCAGGAGAAAGTATTTACAAAGTCACGTCTGAGCTTCAGCTCCAATTCTGGGCCATCACGGGAGACCGTACGCAACATGTACGCTTCCTGCTCCTTGTACAGCCCAAGCAGAGCATCGCAGCCTGCCGGGGTAGCAGTAGACCCTCTAGGGTCGTACACGGGGTCCCCTGTGCCTTTCTTTCTGTGGTGGAAGATCAGCAGGATGCAGCACCGGTGTCGCTGAGCTACCTGCTGTACTGCGTTCATAAGACCGGCCATGTCCCCCGCCTTGTTCTCATCGATTCGGCCAGTCTTCGCACTGGCCAGGGTGTCTATGATAACCAGCACATAGGGTCCCCACTTGCTACCCTTCGCAAGCCTCGACCCCAAATCGTTTGTCCCCTGCAAGTTCAGGGGAGCCCACTCAAATTCGAAGTCAATGGGCAAGGGCACAGCATCAGCGCCCATCAGTTTCAGACGATCCTGGATGCGCCGTGCCCCATCCTCAAGGGCGATGAAGAGGACCGGACCAGCCGTGGCTTGGTGCCCCAAGAACTGTCCGGCTGAGGCGGCTGCCACGCCTATCTGAAGCCCCATGAACCCTTTCCCAATCTTGGGCTTACCGGAAAGGATACCCAGCCCCTCGGGGAGAAGGTTCTGAATTGTCCATTGCATCGGAGGAAAGGGCTCTGCCATCAGCTCTTCGTGTGTCCACGAGTGACGCGGAGCCGATGCGACTTGGGGCTTGTTCTTGACCTCGCCGTTAGAGAAGTTGAGCAGGATCGAAGCTCCGACTGGGCTTCCTGAATACACTTGCTCCATCTTCCTACCCATCTTGACCCCTTCCCTTGTGTGTCTGTGCCCTAGTCGCGAGATCTGAGGGTGTTGGAGCGATAGAGCATCCTCGTTCCGTCGTGATTTCCTGTTGACTGGGGGAACGCAAATAGCTGTTGCCTATCAGCCAACCTACGACCAGGAGCCGCGCCAATGTTGACGCCTTGAAACCACATTCGTCGCTCGCGGCGCGGAGAGCATGCGCAGTGCCCATGTCAACTCTGATCGCTCCAGCTGCTCATCTTCGCGCTCCTCTTGTGTCCCTTCCCCGCAGTTCATGCCCTGTAATATTCGAGTTGATCCCAGTAGTCTCGCCTCGAATCGAAATAGGGGTCTTCGGTTTCGACTTCAAGTGAGGATTCAGGCTGATCTATAGCGTTCAGTATCTCCTTTTCTTTGTGGGATAGCTTCTGCCTCGCTTCCTCTAGCTCATCCTTGAACTGTGATAGCTTCAGCCGCAAGGGTTCAAGTATCTCCTTGCTGGCTTCTTGCATGGCCCGAGATGCTTCTGAATTGATTTCTTCAATCTGCCTCGTCAGGTCGTGATCGATATAGGTGTCCAGGTGCGAAGAGACGATCTTGGCTAGATAACCGGGATGCAAAGCTTCGAGAGCGTCCAGCTCCACCTTTTTGCCTGGCTGTCCTCGCTTCCTGGGCTCTGATGGCAGGTCTAGATGTTCTACTTGCTGCTTCGTCAAGATGATGGGGAAGAGATGAATATCAGCGAACTTTTTAGTCTTGCATAAAAACTCCAAGTCACGGGAGACGTGTCTGGGCATTGACTCTCCGGCTAGGTCGTAGTCGCTGATGTAGAAGATGCGAGCTGGCTTGCCGATATCCGAAATCCTTCGGTATGCTTCCCAGATTCTCGTCGTTGATTGATAGCCTTGCCCAGTCACCAAGACTGCGCCATATCGCTCTACTAAGGGCACAAGAACATCATTCATTGTCTGCTTTTCACACCAGACTTCTAGGTGATAGGGTTGATAGGCTTGGGCATCAAGGGGCTCATAGAAGCTAGGTTGCAGCGATAGGTTCGCCTCCAAGTCATAGAGGTCTCCTGCGTCCCGATAGTGTGTTTCCACGTTTATCGCTTCTGGGTTACGCCGATCTTCGATGTATCCCCAATGTATCAGTCCCTGGTATCTCGCCATCTTCACCCCGGCGAGTAGTTCACACCAACACTCATTTTCGTTCCGGTAAGGTCTGCCGTCATAGCGCAGGCTGTTGCCTTGTCCCACCAGCCAATAGTGGATACGTCTCACATGGAACGGCCCAGATCGAGTCTTTAGTATCTCGTGGAAAATGCCTGCTGGCCACTCAGCCAATAGCCAGTTCTTACCTTTCTTCGTTTTGCCTTGGCGACACCAAGCATTGAAGGGATCAGTCGTATGGGCCTTGGCAAGAGCATCGGTGCCACGGATTCCCCATTCATGCGCTTCGCGCTTGATTCTGTCCGTTAGAGTTACTTCGCTCATGTTCGTCGCTCCTTTCCAGAAAAGAGGTTGGGGGCCTCAGTGAGCCGTGAGGAATGTGCTAGCTCGGTGAGGTTGGGACTTGGGGACGGATTGACAGCTAGCCCTAAGACCGAATACCGCTATGCTAATCCAACACGAGCTCAAACGGCACCTCAACATTTTGTCTATTGCATTCTAGCCACGACTATCGTGGGGTTGCCGTGTGGTGCGGCATCTACCTGTAAATAACCCCCTTTCATACTCTCACCTCAGGATGCTTGTACTACCCCAGATTCACTTGGAGAGCAAAAGGTACAGTAAGGGATTCTGACATGTCGCCACCCGACCAATGCGATGGAATCGTCGGACTATGGGGCCTCCTTCTCCGCAGAGGTGCAGGTGGTCCAGGAGGGGAACGGCGCTGAGGTGAAGGCTCTGGCCGGCGAGGTGCAGACAGATGGGGAGCCGATCCTCTTCTATGGGGTAGACCCGGCAGGAGGCGGAGCCGATTCGGTAGTCAAGGTGGTGAAAAGGAGCGGGGGTAATTGGGGCAGCCCCTCTACTTGGGACAAGGGGGGCAAATACCTCATACAGGCGCTGGCTGTGGTGCGGGAGCGGGACTATGAGATGCTGATCACAGGGCGAGATGATGCGGAGGGGTACCCTTGGAGGCTCTGGTCTGTCGTCTATGGAGAAGGGGTGGATGTGGCCGCTGGTACCTGGAGCGCCCTGAACATTCTAGAGAAGGCCGATACCGATCTCCCTTTCCAGTATAGTTATCCCACCCTCAGGTACCTGGACGTATATCGAGCCGCCTTCGTGGGTTCTTACACCGGTTCGGGAGGGTATGAGCGGCTGCATCTCATGAGGACGGCGCAAGGTTCCGATTTCATCTCCTCCTATTGGACAGACCCGGCCCCCTTTGACCTTTCCGCCTCCTACGGGGCCGCCTTGGCCTATGACTCCCCCAGCCAGTATATCTATCTCATCGGGGCTAACTTCTCTCAGCGAGCCTCGGTCTCCGGGGCGGCTTCCGTTGATCTCTCCTCGCGAGTGGTGAGGTATAGAGCCACGGACGGATGGGGCGAGGATGGAGCGGTGATAGAGTTGGACAACTCGGACGGAGCCCTGGCGGAGATAGGGCAAGGCTCTTACGCAGCCATACGTCGAGGGGCTTTGGTGGAACTCTCGCCAGGGTATCTCACCAGTGAGGGCCCCAAGCACCGTCAGCGGCCCTGTCTCTGGATAGGGGATCATGAGTTCGTGGTACGAGAGGGGACGTCGAGGTTAATCCTCTATTGCATAGGCGGATGGGGGTTGCTTAAGTCCTGGCGGGCCAGCCGCCAGTACTATTGGACGACTGGAAGCAAGAACGTCTTCCAGATCGCCTGCCGTATTTTAGGCTTCGTGGGGTTGGATCTCTCCACGGCGGGGGAGGCCTCATCGGAGTTGTCTAACTTCTACCCCTCCTTCACCATTCATCCGGGGGAGGATGGTCGAGGTGCCCTCTTGCGCCTCCTGGCCAAGGTGCCGGACTATCTCTATTGGGTCTTGGGGGTCGCCTACGCTAAAGAATTTTCCGCCTCGGAGGGTTCGGATTACAGTTATGGGGGGCTGGGAGAGCATATCATCTTGGAAGGCAGGTACGGCTCTCGTGCTTTCGATTTCAACCATTTGGAGGTCTTTGGAGCCTCGGATAGTTTCGGCGAGGCGGTGGACTTCTCCCAGATAGGGTTGGTAGGCCATCGCTTGTGCAAGGTCTTCGACTACACCTACGACACCAACAACGAATGTGCCAGCCGAGCGGCGGCGGAGCTCCGCTACCAGCAGGTCGGGGGGAAATGGGGCCAGATAGTCATCTACCCCAACGTAGGGCAGGAACTCTTCGATGTGATCGCCATCACGGATAGTCGAGTGGGGCTCTCGAGCACCTTGCGGCGGGTTATGGAGATCCGCGAGGAGTATGGCGCCGAAAAGGGGGTATATCGCCAGATCTTAGAGTTGGGAGATCGATAGGAGGAAGAGATGGATATCCGACGGGGCATAATCCGGGCCTTCGACAGCGGCACCTACTTGGCCGATGTCCAGATTGTGGGCTCCATGGCTACCATGCTCACCGGGGTGCCGGTAGCGAAGCAGATCGGAGCGGACCTTATCACGTCTGGGATCAAGTGTGGGGTTCTATTCTTCGATGAGACGAACCCCGCCGATGCCTGCGTGGTCTTTATCTATGGTGAGGCCCACCCCGGACACATCACCATCCCCCAGGGCAAGGAGTTCCGGCCCGGTGGAGATGCTGATTCTGCTTTAGGGGAAGATGGAGACAGCAACCTTTACCTCAAAGACCTCATTGCGGGAACGAAGACACTCACTCAAATTGGCGGGAGGCCCAGTGGTTGTCATGGCAGTTCCAACCCGATTAGCAATCAGACAATCTACCAGGGCCAGGCTTATACCTCTGGCGATTTAAGGGATGGCACTGTTGTTCCCAGCGATGCAGTTGGAGTGTGGATGATGCTTTATGGCATACCGAGTGTTTACAATGGCGTCCTGGTGATAGACTCGGCAGACGATACTCCCGACTATTACAGTTCCCGCCTGCAGGGTGTTGTAGCGGGCCATCCACACGCTGGATTGGTAATGACTCGGCTCGGGACGGGAGCCAACGCTGGCAAAGTAAAGATAAAGGCTATGATCGGAAACTGGTCTACCGTGTACGCTTGGCCTGTAGGATATTGGAGGTAATCGTAGACTTAAACGAAATCCTAAGAGTCATCAAGTGCCTACCTCGAAAGGGCGTTCTCCCACAGGATGGGCTGGCAATTGACAGGCCGGGCTCATAAGAGCGATGGCCGGGAGATGATATAGTTCTCCCAGCGACCGAAGGGGAGGGAGGAGATGAGGAGGTGCATCTCTTGGATGGTGAACCCCCGCTCGTAGAGGAGGGAGACGGCCTCGGTATTTATGCCCGGAACGCGAACGATAAAGGTATCCACACCTTGATCGGAGAGACGATCGATGGCGAACCCCAGAATGGGGCGTATATGTTCACCTTTCAGGGTAGCCAGGGGACCTATATGGCCCTCAACGGAGAGATAGGCGTAGGCGATGGCTCTCTTGCCCTCCCTAAATAGGTAACAGCGCATCTCTGGTGCTCCCAACCAGTACCGATGATCTATGTGGCGTCTGGCTCCGCGGATCTTCTCATCGATCTCCCCCAGCGCAGCCACCGTCTCTTCCGATAGCCCGGCCACTTGGAACTCAGGTGGCTCTACCTCTCTCTGATCCAGCCTCATGGAGACGATGCTTCCTCTCATGCGAAGGACGGGGACGCGAGGGAACATCCCATGTCGAGCGTATAGGGAGATGGAGGGCCAGTTGGAGGCATCGGCGTAGGTGGCGATGATCTTTGCCTCCTCCCGCTGGGCTCCTTGGAGGGTCCTGGCCAAGAGTTCCCCGCCGATCCCCTGGCCTTGGAACTCCGGGAGCACCATGAGGTGGGATAGGAACCATAAGCCGTCCCTCACAATGCTACAGGCGAAGCCGGCCAACTTTCCTCTCACCTCCGCTACCCAAAAGCCCTCGTCGCTGGTGGCCGAAAAATGGTGCCAAAGAGGCAGATAATCCTCGAAATCTACCTCTACCAAGGGGCGGCCCATCTGCAGGGCGAATTGATCCAACGCTTCCACCATAATGTGATGGGCGCCCTCTAGGTCTCTCTCCTCAGCCAGACGATAGTTCACCTTCATCCTCGTAAGCCCTCCTGTCTATGGTCAGCCCCCGGCCTGTCATCGCCGGCCCGTCCTGGCATCAACGGGCCAGGGGACAGGCAACGATGATGTGCCAACACTGAGCCAACGATCTCAGCCCGTCCTGGCATCAACGGGCCAGGGTGTCCTGTCCTTACAGGATCCCGAGGGATAGGACGATCACATCATACTGTAGTATCTGACCATCCTGTAGGACGGGGAAAGGGATAGCCCTCTTTATTATACTCTTCGCGTCGAGGGGATGTCAATGCAAAGGTGTAGATGAACAAGAGATGGTGACCACTTTCTCAGGGTTCTGAAGGGGGGCGCTCTCTCCTACAGGATGGTCAGCCTGCCTCGGTACCCTGGCCTGGTACGCCTTGGGGCAGGCTTGCCAGGCCAGGGATCATTGCCTGCCCCGGTACTTGCCAGGCCGGGGGCTGACCATTCGCCGCCAAGCCACGAGAGCCGTTGCTCCTCCCAGGATGAGGAAGGCTCCAAAGAGAGCCCCCTCCAAGAGCCTGAGGGTAGGGAGGAAGGCGGAAAACCTCTCTGGTCTTTCGCCGGCATAGGTCACCTCTTCTGGGGCAGGTGAGGGAAGGGGAGATTCGGCGGCCGACACCATCTCGGGGGTGGGGGTGGGCTCGGGTGAAGGGAGCGCAGCGCCCAACCTTTCGGCTGGTGGGGTGGCCTCGGCGAGAGGGGCTGGGGTTTCCTCCACCTTCTGAGCCACCATGTCTAGGGCCTCTCTAGCGGGAGGGGTCTCTCCAGGCACCTCCATCTCTGCCTCCGGAGCCCCGACGGTAGCCTCTAGGGCCATCGGCTCGAAGATCTCCATCCTGGGAGCCCATAGATATTGAAAACCCAGGTCTCCTGCCAGGAGGACGATGAGAAGGAGTGCAGCCAAGGCCGTGGCTCCCTTGAGATAAACGTATCCCCAGGCCCATGGCCGCTCCGGCACCACCAGGTGGCTGATGGTGAAGGAACGGGGAGGGGATACGGCGGGCAGTTGCCGCACCAGGTTCACCGTCTGGCGGAGGGCCTCTAGGTCCTTAGTGCAGGCCCAGCACTCGCGGAGATGTTTCTCCACCAGGGTGGCTTCCTCGATGGAGAGTTCTCCGTCTATGTAGGCGGACAGGAGTTCTTCTACCCCTTCGTGTTCTGAACGCTTGAACCTCTTGAACATCTCCTCACTCGACTATTGTAAAGCCGTTAAGTGCGGCCCTCAACTTTAAGACGGTACCGAGGGGGCAAAAGTTCCCCTTGGGCCAGAAGATAATCCCGAAGGCTGGCCCGGCCACGGCTGAGACGGGATTTCACAGTCCCCACACGGGTACCCATCACCTCCGCTATCTCCTGATAACTTAACCCTTGGATGTCGGAGAGGACTAAGGCTATCCGTTGTTCCGGGGGTAGGGTAGCCAAGCCTCGCTGGATTACGCGGCCCAGTTCCTGGCGGAGGGCGTACTCCTCTGGCTCTTCGTTCTCTGGCCAAGGGGGTGCGGAATCGAGATATACCGCTTCTAAGGAGGTGGTGGGCTGGCGCTTCTTGCGGCGGAGTTGATCGTAACAGGTGTTAGTGACGATGCGAAGTAGCCAGCCTTTGAAGGAGCCGCCACGGAACTTACCGATGGCCTTATAAGCGGAGAGGAAAGCGTCCTGGGTGGCGTCGCTGGCTGCCTCCTCATCGCCCAGGATGCGATAGGCGACGTTGTAGATCGCACTCTGATAGAGGCGCACTAGTTGATCGAACGCCTGGGTGTCACCCTGGCGGGCGGCAGCGATGAGGGCCTCTTCTTCCATCCTCTTCACTTGACTTCTGGGGACTCATGTCCTATACTCATAGGCGCATGGGGCCGAAGTGGCGGAACAGGCAGACGCGACGGTCTCAAAAACCGTTGAGGGCAACCTCATGTGGGTTCGAGTCCCACCTTCGGCACCTCTATTATATAGGAGGGCTCCCCTGTTCGCAAAAGGTAGTCGCCAAGTTCCGCCGTCCGTTCTTTTCTTAAGATGATGGGTCCCGGACGCAAGTTCGCTTTGGGGATATCGCTCTTCGCCTTGAGCCTGGGGCTAGGGCTGTTTGTGGGCCGGGTGCTCTGGCCGGTCCAGTATTATGATACCGACCCTTCAAACCTCCGTTGGGAGCATAAAGAGAGTTACATCGTTTTGGTGAGCGCTTCTTACGCCCTTCATAACGATCTGACTCAGGCCAGGACTCGCTTGGGGGAGTTGGGGGAGGAGGATATCGGCTCCGTGGTGGCCGAACTAGCCAAGCAGTATATGATAAGGGGGGAGGGGCCAGAGGTGACCCGCGACCTGGTGAAGTTGGCGCAGGATCTGGGCGCGCCTGCCTCGCCGGAACTCATCGCTTACGTGGCTACCGCTACCCCCACCCCTACTGAGACGCCCACTCCCACGGCGACCCCCACTTCTACACCCACGCCAACGGAGACGCCCACTGCGACGCCTACCGAGACCCCTACGCCCACTATCGCTCCGACCTCGACGCCTACAACGGCCCCTACACCCACCAGTACCTCAACCGCTACCAGCACCGCCACCGCCACTTTCACCGCCACCCCTACGGAGAGCCCTACGCATACATCAACGCCTGGCTCACCAGCGCCGTTAGACCCAGGATATTGGGATCCACGCCTCGACGACCTAGGGACCATAGGGTTGACCCATCCAGCATTACCTTCTGGCCAGGTCTATTGGTGGCTGAAGGAGGCTCACTGGTTGGATCGAGAGGAAAGCCACGATGAGCCCAATATCAATATCGAGGTCTTGGACGAATACGGGACCCGTTTAGTGGGGATACAGGTGTGTCAAGCATGGGCAGATGGTAGCGTTTGTCAGCCCACTCAGGATAAGGAGCTCTGGGAATACCCCTTGAGTATGCGGATGACCGATACCCTCGGTTCGTATACCGTCTATGTGGAGGATGCCGGTCTGAGCGATCGGATCGGGGGACTGGGCCTGGGGACGCCAGAGCACCCTAACGCTACATTGCATACCGGTTTCTTCCTCGTCTTTCAGCGGGCTATCATGCCTTGAGGGGTGATAAGTGCGAGGCAGTGCGCAATGAGGGTCTTATCCCATTTTTGGATTTTTCGCCTTATTGGCTCCAGGCGAGTATAATGTGGAGGTAAACGAAGCGTCTAGCCAGGTAGTGGGGCTCATGGCTGAGCCCTGTCAGAGGGGAAGCCACCGCGCTTGGCGAGTGGTTTTCTAGAAAGTGCATTGAAGGAGGAAACGGTGAAAGAGCGCCCGCTTGATAGTTCGTTTCTCTTCTCTACCCTCCTAGCGAAGGAAAGATCGCTGCTCTCTAAGAGGATGGAAACTCAAGAGTTCTCCCCGGGAGAAGAGATCTTCGCTCAGGGGGCTCCCAGCAAGGCCCTATATCTCATCGAGTCTGGCTGGGTGAGGCTCACCAGGGAAGAGAAAGGCGAAAAGTTAACCATAGCCACTCTCGGTCCGGGGGATCTCTTGGGGGCGGAGGGCTTCCTTCTGGATCGTCCCTACTCTGTCGGTGCGGAGGCGATCTCCGAGGTCACCGCCTGGAAGTTAGCCAAGACGGACCTTTTAGCCCTTGTAAAGAAGGAGACCCGGTGAGGTGGCAGGCTCAGTTTCGGCTCTCTCTCCCCGCTCGGCGGGTCTCCTTAAACCAGGGAATACGGGCGCTCGTGACCGCTTTTCGAGACCTGGTGAGGTGGCAGGCTCACCAGAGGCGAGCCACACGACTTCAACTAGGCGTAGTTGTTCTTCTGCTCATCTGGCTGTGCGGGATCAGCGCTCCCACGGCTGTGATCTCCTCTATGACGGGAGGGGAGGGGGTGGCGGCCCTTCTGGTCACGCCTACACCCACCTTTACCCCTTCCCCGATGCCCACGGATACGCCCACCAGCACGCCTACCTTTACCCCTATGCCTACGGATACACCTGTGCCCTCGCCTACAGCCACCACCACAGAACTGGCCGTGGCTACACCGACGGAGACACCGGTGCCCTCTCCTACCGCGACGCCTGAGGCGACTCTCGTGACGGCCGCGCCAACCGCCACCCCTGTTCCACCCACTCCCACTCCTACTCCCACACCTACGCCGGTGCCCGTTCCGGTTACAGTGGTTTACGATATGAACAATAACCTTAAAGATATGAACTGGGTAGCGGAGACCTATGGTAGTTCGATAGAGAGGGGGACCCCAGGAGCTGATGGTTCGATATTTCGCGTTGTGGAGTTGAGGGAGATCGAAGGGCCCGTGACCATCAAGGTGTGGGTGAAGGATGGGTCGGGTAACCCCTGTCCGGGGGTGAGCGTACGATGCTCTTGGCCCGGGGGAGAGGAGATCAAATCCACGGAAGAGGATGGGTCGGTTTCCCTATGTGCCATGGGAGATTACATTATCCCTTGGGGCTCCGGTGGAGGCCGTTCAATGGAGGTCCTGGGTGGAGCGCCGTCTGACATCGCCCGGGCTTTGGGAATGCTAGGGGCGACTAACCACAGACATCTAGATGTGGTCTTTCAATTGATGCCCTAAATAAATCTCTTTAGAAAGGAAGGAGACGATGAGCGACAAAATCACATTGAGTGTCATCAAAGCGGATGTGGGTGGCTATGTGGGCCACTCGTCTATGCATCCGGCCCTCATGGAAGAGGCGGAGGAGCGGTTGGAGAGCGCCAAGAGCGGCGGGCTCCTGGTCGATTTCCACGTCACGCGGGTGGGGGATGACCTGGAACTGATCATGACCCACCGCAAGGGCACGGACAACGAGGAGATCCACCGGTTGGCGTGGGAGACCTTCGAGGAGTGCACCGCAGTAGCCAGGGGTCTCAAACTGTACGGCGCAGGCCAAGATCTCCTCTCCGACGCCTTCTCGGGCAACGTGAGAGGGATGGGGCCCGGGGTGGCGGAGATGGAGTTCGAGGAGCGGAAGGCGGAGCCGGTACTGATCTTCATGGCCGATAAGACCTCCGCTGGGGCTTGGAACATGCCCCTGAGTAAGATGTTCGCCGACCCTTACAACACAGCGGGGTTGGTCATCTCCCCCGATATGCACGAGGGGTTCAGGTTCGAGGTCCACGATGTCCTGGAGAACAAGAGGATATTCTTCGATTGTCCCGAGGAACTCTACGACCTCTACGTCTTCATAGGGGCTCCCGGTCGATATAGCGTGAAGGCGGTCTATCACAAACAAACAGGCGAGATCGGTGCTGTCTCCTCCACCACACGGTTGAGCCTCATCGCGGGGAAGTATGTGGGCAAAGATGACCCGGTCTGCGTCGTGCGCTGCCAGAGTCAGTTCCCGGCCGTGGGCGAGGCTCTAGAGCCTTTCGCCCTGCCCTACATTGTCGAGGGGTGGATGCGCGGCTCCCATCATGGGCCTCTCATGCCCGTGGCTGTCCGAGAGAGCAACCCCTCTCGTTTCGATGGGCCGCCGCGGGTGGTAGCCTTGGGCTTCCAGTTGGCCAACGGGCTTCTGGTCGGCCCGCGGGATATGTTCGATGACCCCAGTTTCGACGAGGCGCGCCGCCCTTGCAACATCATCGCCGACTACCTGAGACGTCACGGCCCCTTCGAACCCCATCGCCTTCCCTTGGGGGATATGGAGTACACCACTATGCCCCAGGTGATGAAAAGGTTAGCCGAGCGCTTTGAGCCTCTGGAAGGCTAGAGGGGCGGACATAAGGTCGATATCATAGGTAGGGGACGGGGGTTTGCCTCGTCCCCTACTGGCAAGAGGATGTATAAAAGGCTAGCGGTGACCCTGGTTGGGCTATCCTTGCTCCCTTTGGGGCTAGGCTTTTTGGGGGCCTATCTCATCTTGCCCTTTCTCTATAGGGGTGTCGATCTCTTGGAGGTGAGTCTAGCCCTGGCATCCCTAGCGATCTTGCCGCTCGGTTTCGGCTTGGCCCTGACCTACCAAGGACTCGGAGCCCTCCTGGGCCGCCCCTCGAGAAGGTTCGCCCCCCCTCCCGCTCGGTTTATGGCTCTAGGTTTCATTCTGGCCTTGGCGAGCGGGGAGATGGTTTTGCTTTTTTCCCCTCCCCGTCTGGCTTCTTTCCTCTTTCCTCCCCTTCACATCTTAGCCTCCGCTTTGCCGGCCGGGGCTGTGGTGGCCTTCGTTAGCCACCGGGTGGCCTCTGACTCCACTTGGCGAGCCATCACTTTGCAGGCCTCCCATGGAGCGCTCCTCTCGCCCCTCTTGGCCTTGGGCCTGGAACTCCTCACCCTCCTTTTCCTCATAGGGGGCGTTGTCCTCCTCTTCAGGCCGGATAGGGGAGCGGGGCTTGACTGGTTGGAGGATCCGGTTAACCTCTCCCGCCTGATCCTCTCTCCTCCGGTCCTCATCGTCGGGGGAGTGATCTTCATGATCGTTGTACCCTTTCTGGAGGAGTTCATCAAATCTTTGGGGGTTCCCCTCTTGGGGTTCCAGGAGAGAGGCGACGCCTTCCTATGGGGAGTGACCTGCGGGGCTGGGTTTTCGGCTCTGGAGGGGCTCTTCAACGGAGGGGTGGCTCTGGAGGGGTGGTGGCT
>Ga0114930_10001989_pt1 | contig 18792 bp, 15 predicted proteins | sample AnhtaG_FD_87300 | JGI IMG/M metagenome (GOLD analysis project Ga0114930, IMG submission 87300) | Deep subsurface microbial communities from Anholt, Denmark to uncover new lineages of life (NeLLi) - Anholt_01485 metaG | ecosystem: Environmental > Aquatic > Marine > Oceanic > Sediment | place... | reverse complement strand
CTGGCCCGGGGAGTGGATTCTCTGCTACTATTGGAGGAGGTCTTTCAAATAGTACAGCCGGGGGAGGCTCAACAAAATATGGATTAGTCCCAGACGTATGCCTGGGCGTGGAAGTAGTACTCCCTAATCCGCAAGGAACGATAGTGAGAACGGGATCTGCAGCAAATCAATATGCTACACCCTTTTGTAGATATGGAGTCGCTCCTGATTTCACAGGGCTCTTCATGGGAGACGTCGGAACTATGGGCATTAAGACGAAAGCTTTTATGCGACTTTTTCCAGATCCTCCATATAAAGCATCTCGTTTATATGCATTTAGTAAAAATGATTATAACATGGTATTTGCAAAAGCTCATAAATTGCGAAAGGAAGTGGGGGATGGATTGCTTGGTTTAAGTGTATTGCCATATGAGATCAGTATGATAATGGCGGCCCAAGCGCCAAGAGGAGCTACTAGAAGACCAAGAATAAAAGGCCCAATAGCAGCAGTTAATCTGGAAGCGACAGATCAGCGTATAATAGATGTGTACATTGAAAAGGTTGATGAAATTATGACAAAAGATGAAACTACACGCCCCTTCTCAATGGGAGAAGTTGATCCCTCACAAGAACGACCTGATACATGGCAATATAATCTTAAAGCAAGCTTCAACTATTTCCACAATCTAATTTCAGTAGCTCCGCCTAAGGTCACTTGTACAACCTGCCATAAAGTACCAATGTCGGGGTTACCTGAATTATCAAAAAAAGCTCAACAATTTGATATTGACCATAATAAGACTTATCCTCCTGGAACTATGGCTATTTGGGCTGGTGTTATAGCTTTTATGCCTAATGGAAATTGTATATTTGTTGGGGGCTTTAACGCCGATAATGTAGAAGAAAAACGTCAACTCTCAATGGATCTATGGCATAAAAAGATAAGATACCAAGTTCGATATGGAGGAGTACATTACTGGCTTGGAGAATCTATCTCACAATCTATTACAGAAGCAGGGGCTTTTACAGATGACTTCGAGCAATTTTTTAGAGACATGAAGAAGACTGTAGACCCCAATTATCTTCTCTCGCCTAACAAATTCCATTTGCACTCATACGATTCAAAATTTAAAGACTACTATGTAGAAGAGTAGGTTTAAATCTATTAATCAAATTTTTTCTTTCCTTTTTATTCTAAAAGACATCATTAGTTATTCAATCTCTCTTAACGAAAGAATTGTGAGTAAGAGAAAAACTATTTAAGAATAATTATTAAATTTGATTCAACATTTATAGAAAATCAATTATTATCAACAAAAAAAATGTGATAAAAATTTCAAAAGTGAAAGAAGCATATAGTGAGATTGAAAGTGTCGTTGGAGAAGATTTTGTTTCCGATCAAGATTTCATGAAGGCAGCGTATTCAAGGAATGTTGATCCCGCATTTCCAGATAGATGGGCAGATATAATTGTAAGACCAGAGACTACTGAGGAAGTATCTGAGATTGTAAAAATTGCTAATAAATACAAAATGCGTATGGTTCCTAGAGGGGGCGGTGCTGATTTAGTAGGAGGAAGTGTTACCGAAGAAGGGATATTGATTGATATGACGCGAATGAATAAGCTTGAGGAGTTTAACAAAGATGATTATTATATAGTAGTTGGAGTTGGAATTACTTGGGGAGATTTACTTTCTCAATTGCACCCAGAGGGATACACAACAGGGACTGTTGGTCCAGGGAGCGGTTTCGCAGCCACTATAGGTGGGGGTTTATCAAATAGTACAGCCGGGGGTGGTTCGACTAAATACGGTCTCGTGCCTGATATTTGCCTTGGGGTTGAGGTGGTGCTTCCCAATACTGAAGGAACGATCATTAGGACCGGTTCTGCGGCAAATAAGTATGCAAAACCTTTCTGTAGGTATGGTGTATCACCTGATTTCACTGGACTGTTCATGGGGGATGTTGGAACTATGGGAATTAAATGCAAAGCATTCTTAAGAATATTTCGCGATCAGCCATATAAAGCCAATCGAGTTTTTATCCTCAAAAAGTATGATTATAATATGGTCTTTAAGTTAGCAAGAGAAATAAGATTAGAAATTCCTGATGGCTTGCGGGATCTTAGCGCGTTTCCACCATTTATGTTCGCACAATTTAAAATCCCGAATGTTAAAGGTCCAGGGATATCAGTTGGACTAGAAGCAATGGAACAAGAGATCCTTGATATATATATTAAGAAACTTGAAACTATCATGAAAGAAAACACAATTATGATACCTGCAGCTCCCGGTGCTAACTGGAACTATAATTTGAAAGGGAGTTTTCACTACTTTCAAGCTGGAATTTCCCAGGTCCCAGGAAAAATTGCTATGGCAACATGTCATAAAATTCCAATCTCAACTTTAGGTAAGGTTCATGATGAGAATGTCGATTGGAATAATAGGCATGCAAAGGATATACCAGGTTCAGTTATGGCAGGAATATTTGAGGCTACACAATACTTCTTACCCAATGGAAATATGGTTGTGTTAGGAGGCGTAGCAGGTGAAAATACAGATGAGTGGAGGGAGAAGAATATGAATCTATGGCATTCAAAAATTCGAACCCAAGTACGATACGGTGGGGCACACTATTGGCTAGGGGAGTCTATTTCACAATCAGTTACTGAAGCAGGAGCGTATACACCGGAATATGAGCAATTCTTCAGGGATATGAAGAAAACAGTTGATCCTAATTTTCTTCTAAGCCCTAATAAGTTCCATCTTCACACTTACGATTCAAAGTTCGCAGATTATTATGTAGAACCAGATTAAATATAACAATCAATTACTATCTTTTCCTATTATTTTTTTTAATATTTTGCATATATATTCAACTTAGTATCGTAACTATTATCTATTCAAAGAATTGTTGAATAAAGAATTTGAATTAGAATAACTATTAAATTAAATTCAACATTTAACAAAAATCAATTAACATTAAAAAAAAAGTGATAAAAATTTCGAAAGTTAAAGAAGCATATAGTGAGATTGAAAACGTTGTTGGCGAAGATTTTGTAACTGATAAAGACTTCATGAAGGCAGCATATTCAAGAAATGTCGATCCTGCGTTTCCTGACCGATGGGCTGACATGATAGTGCGTCCAGAAACAACTGAGGAAGTCTCTGAAATTGTGAAAGTAGCAAATAAATACAAATTGACAATGGTTCCAAGAGGCGGTGGTGCTGATTTAGTGGGAGGTTCAGTTACTCAAGGCGGAATTCTTTTAGATCTAACACGGATGAATCAGATTATTGAGTTTAATAAAGATGATTACTATGTCGTCGTAGGGGTGGGAATCACTTGGGGTGCTTTAGTGTCACACCTACACCCTACTGGCTACACCACAGGGGTGATTGGACCTGGTAGTGGTTATGCCGCAACCATTGGTGGTGGTCTATCGAATAGTACTGCGGGAGGAGGATCTACTAAATATGGTCTGGTTCCTGATATTTGTCTAGGTGTCGAAGTAGTGCTTCCAAATCCTGAAGGAACGATTCTTAGAACTGGTTCTGCCGCAAACAAGTATGCGAAACCTTTTTGTAGATATGGTGTTTCCCCCGACTTTACGGGGCTTTTTATGGGAGACGTAGGGACCATGGGAATTAAGACAAAGGCATCCCTACGATTATTCCCTGATCCTCCGCATAAAGCAGCCCGGATGTATATCCTTAATAAAGAGGATTATAATAAAGTATTTCAATTGTCGCATAAAATAAGATTTCAAATTATCGATGGCTTACGTGACCTTGCTGTCTTACCAACAATTTTGGTTCAAATGGTTGCTGGTCAAGCCAAAGGACCAGATGGTAAGAGATTAAAAATAAGAGGTCCTCTTATGAATATTGCATTGGAGGCAAATGATAAAAGCACTCTTGATTTACATCTTGAAAAACTTGCAAAAATTATGGAAAATGATGCAACTCTAATACCTGCAAATATAATGTACCCAGATATGGAGGCTCAGCCATTATGGGGTTATAATTTAGAAGCGACTTTTCACTATTTTCAAGCGTCTATTTCTCCTATGCCTCCACAAATTTCAATGGCTACATGTCACAAAATTCCAATTTCACATATGGGAGATGTATATAAAAAGGTTATAGATTTCAGTGTGAAGCACGCTAAGGAGATGCAAGGTGTAGCATATCCTGGAATGTTCGCTTCGATGCTATATATGCTACCAAATGGTAATTATGTGGTTTTAGGAGGAGCTGCTGGTGAAAACGTTGAGAAACAACGGGAAAGAAATATGGATATATGGCATAAAAAAATACGACACCAAGTTCGGTATGGTGCTGCACATTATTGGTTAGGAGAATCTATATCTCAATCAGTTACTGAGGCGGGCGCGTTTACACCGGAATATGAACAGTTCTTCAGAGATATGAAAAAAACAGTAGATCCAAATTACTTACTATCACCCAATAAGTTCCATTTGCATACTTACGATTCGAAATTTAAAGATTATTATGTAGAAGAGGAGGATTAGGTGAAAAAAAATGATAGAATTTGAACCAAAAGAAAAGTTTAAGCATTTGGCGGAAATTGGTCCAAATGTATTGCAATGTATTGCATGCGGTGATTGTAGAGAACAGACTGATTATACAGCTGATCCACCAAAGTGGGGTGTATGCGTTGCTAAAGATCATACTTCTGGGTTTGAACCCTTCTTTGCGAGAGGAAAAATGCAAATTATTCGTTCTCTTTGGCAGGGAAAATTAGAGTTAAGCAAAGAAATGGCAGAAGTTATTTACCAATGCCCTACATGTAATAGTTGCTCAGAAGCATGTGCTTATGATATGGATAATGTTGCCATGTATGAAGCTCTAAGAGCAGATCTGGTGGAAGCGGGGTGTGGTTTAGAAGCCCATGTACCAATGAATAAGGCGATGGTTGAACTTTTAAATCCATATGAGAGAGATAATAAACTTAAAAACAATTGGTTAGAAAAACTTGATTTTAAAGTTAAGGATGCTAATAAGGAACAAGCAGAACTTCTTTATTTTGTTGGATGTACTGCTGCTTTGACCCCTGATATTGAAAATGTTGCAGTTAATACAGCTCAGATTTTTAATAAATTAAATATAGATTTTTCTGTATTTGGTGAACATGAAGTATGTTGTGGAAGTGTAGCAATGAGGACAGGAGACCGTAAAGCCTTCAATACAGTTGCTACAAAAAATTATGATCTCTTTAAGAAAAGTGGTGTTAAGACCATAGTAACAAGTTGTGCGGGTTGTTATCGAACTTTAAAAAAGGACTACGCCGACCACATGGAAGATTTAGGAATTGAGGTACTTCACACTATTGAATTCTTGCTTAAATAAATTAAGGAAAACAATATTCAACTAAAAAATTTAGGAATTAATACCACTTACCATGATCCATGCCATACTGGACGACATATGGGTCTTTATGAAGAACCAAGAGAACTCTTAAAAAAAGTTGCCAATTTAACTGAAATGAAAACAATTAAGCAAGCCGCTAAATGTTGCGGTGCTGGTGGAGGACTTAAAAAGGGTTTCCCTGAATTAGCTCTCGAGATTGCTAAGAGTAGAGTAGAGGAAGCCGAGGAAACAGGTGCCGATAACTTAGTAAGCATATGTCCTTTCTGTTATAGAAACTTAGATGATGCAATAAAAGCAAGGAATTCTAATATTAAAATGGTTGATTTAACAGATTTAATAAACCAAGCTTTAGATTAATTTTTATATTTATTTTTTTTATTAATTCTTTGAATTGTAGGTTATAAATACACAGTTATTCCTCTAAGTGTAACTGCATAAGATATGTAAGAAGTATTTCTCATTTCACTCTTGTATAATTTATTAATTCGAGTTTAAAGAAAAAGAAAAAAGAAAAAAAAAAGAAAGATTCAAATAGCACGTGCTAGAGTTTGGGCATCGTTTATTGCCGCTTGAATATCTCTTGGTTTCTTACAATCCCCAACAAACTCGATTTTAAATCCTACGTTCTCAAATTCCGTTTCTAATGTCTTTCTAGGCGTTGTTCGGGCACCGCAATAAACAAGCGTATCAGCCTCAATTATATGTTCCTTGCCATCAGAATCATGTATTATAACTGATTTATCAGTAACATCAATAAGGGTTGCTTTTTTGAATAAAGGTATTTTATTATCTTGGAAATAATGATGAATCCAAGTAACTCTGCCCGAAAGCCTTGCTTGGGTAAGTATTCCTGCTAACACTCTCTCTTTTCCAGCAACTGCTTTAATATTATACCCTTCTTCTCTTAAAGTTATCGTTGTTTCAGTCCCTCCCTTCCAGTAGGTATCTAGCCCCCAAATAACTACATTTTTACCCATCGGTTTTGATTTCAAAATTGCCTCATCCTGAGTTAAAACATTTGGGTGATCTTTATATTTTACAGGAATCGTTGCTTCAGTTCCTACAGCAAATACTAAAACATCGCAATCTAGTTCCTTAATTTCATTAGTTGTTAATTCTCTATTAAGATGAATAGGAACATTTAATTTGTTTAATTGAATCTTCTGGTAATTAACAATGTTCATAAATTGCTCTTTTTTGTATTCTGCTGCCAACACATGCATCAAGCCGCCTACTTTATCTGTTTTTTCATATATTTCAACATCATGTCCTCGAAGTTTTGCCACCCGTGCTAGTTCCATGCCCGCAATACCAGCTCCCAAAATAACTATTTTTTTAGGTTCTTCAGATGGAATAAGTTCTTTATAATTATGTCTTTCAAATGGGTTAAGAACGCATACACCACCACATCCGACTTGACAACCGATACAATATTTAATATCATCTGTTTTACCATTAAAGAATTTATTAGGAGTTTCAGGATCAACAATTAATTGTCTACCCATGTAGATGATATCTGCTTTTCCTTGCTGGATAAACTCATCAGCCATTTTCACATCAATAATATTTCCAACACCAATTACGGGAATATTAACAACTTTTTTGATAGCTTCAGGATAATGAATAAAACCACCAGGTGGAATGTATGTAGGAATGTTTATTCCCTCAGGTGTTCTTACCTGTATTCCTTGGCTGACGTCAATACAATCAACTCCTGCTTTTTCATAAAGGACAGCAACTTTTTTTTGATCATCTACTTTTAAGCCATCATCTAGAAGTTCTTCAGCTGAAATCCTTACAAAAATAGGATGATCTCCAATTTTCTCTCTCATTTTAGCAACAGTTTCTCTAAGAAAACGAGTTTTATTCTCCCATGTACCACCGTATTCATCTGTTCTCTGATTATAGTATGGTGATAGAAAATCATGATACAATGTACCATGTGCAGAATGGATTTCAACGTAATCAAACCCTGCATCGATGGCTCTTTTAGCAGCAGCTGCAAACCTGTTTCCAACGCCATCCATCTCTTCAACTGTCATTGCATGGATTTCTTTAAATCCTGTTTTTTCCAAATCTTGGCGCCAATTAGGATTTATCAGGTCATAAGCAGAACTCGCCACTACAGGATCTACACTGGAGGGTGCCCATACAGGCATGGGGAATTTCATTATGGCAATCATCATTAGCGTAAGAATACCTCCGTGTGCAAATTGAATACCTATCTTGGCACCATATTCATGAATTCTATCGGTAAATTCTTTAAACGCTGGAATATTCTTATCTAATCCCAAACATGGCTGGATTGGATTATTCATGGGATCTGTTGAACTAGCTTCTACCGTAATTAAACCAACGCCCCCCTTTGCAATTGGTTCATAAACATTATAGAATTTATCTCCTGGGATACCATTTGAGATCGAACCTGACATCATTGGAGGAAATCCAAGTCTATTTTTTATTTCCATACTTCTAATTTTTAATGGATCTGTTACTCTTGGCATATTTTTCTCACATTTTCAAAAATTTATTTTTAAATATTTTATCTACTTGATTTAACTTAAATTTTTTTGTCGATCGATTCAGTTCTGTCAATTAAGTTAAAATTATATCCTAAAGTACAATTAAGATATTTCCGCTTAAACTTTTGCATAGAAATTAAAACAATAACTTTTTTTTAGAGTTAATTTTTCTTATCTTTATTAAAAAATTTATAAAAATTTGAGAAAGGTGTAATTTTAAAAATGCCAAAAATATCAGATCCTATTACAATTAGAGATATGGAAGTAAAAAACAGGTTTGGTTATCCACCTTGTTTAACTAGTTCTTCGGATCTAGAAGGCCGTCCTACTCAGAGAACCATTAATGGTTATGAGGTAAAGGCTCGTGGAGGTGTAGGAATAATGACATATGAGGCGGCTCAGGTTGATCCGTGGGCTAAAGGAGGGATGGGCGCAAATATTGGGAACGATGAGAACATTCCGGCTTATAAGAAGTTGACTGATATCGTTCATAAATACGGTACTAAAATTGGAATGCAAATTAATAAAATGGGGATGATTGGTTATACATTTGGTGCAATGTATGGTATGTTTCCCCCATCGAATATCGGTCCATCAAGTATAGATTTAGTACATGCAACCTCAGCTTTTGATTTAATGTCGCCAACTTGGCGTGAAACTGTAAGAAGTAAAGACCTTAAGGTTAAAGAATTAACTGTTAATGAAATAAGTGATATTCAAGATTTATATGCTGCAGGAGCAAAAAGAGTAATCCAAGCTGGATTTGATTATGTATTGGTTCATTCCGCTCATGGAACATTACCATGCTCTTTTTTATCACCATATTTTAACAAAAGAACAGATAAGTATGGCGGTACAATTGAGAAGAGGTGTCAATTTATAAAAGAAACTGTAGCTAAAATGAGGGAAGCAATAGGTGATATCCCCCCAATTATGGTCCGAATCTCAGCTGATGAATTAGTAAACGATGGAAATAGGATTGAAGACTCAATAGAAATAGCAAAGCAACTTGAAAAAGCTGGAGTCGATTGTATAGATGTATCCCAAGGAATTATACTCAGAAGTCCTTTTGGGATAACAATTCCTCCCTATTGTGAGTATGGATGCTATATACATTTACCTGAAGCAATTAAAAAAGCCGTTAATATTCCTGTTATGGGTGTTGGGAATATTAATGATCCACGAATGGCAGATGAATTTATTCAGCAGGGAAAAGCAGATATAATTAATATGGGAAGACAATTAATTTGCGATCCTGATACACCAAATAAATATTTTAATGACGAAATTGATGATATTAAACGTTGTATTGGATGTTTACAAAGCTGCGGAACCTGTGTTTATGATATTTATAGTGGGTTGGATTACCAAGAGCTTACCCCTTCAGGTGAATTAAAAAAGATAGTCGTATTAGGGGCAGGGATTGCGGGAATGGAAGCTGCAAGAGTTTTGAAACTTAGAGGCCATGCGGTAGATATATATGAAAAATCGAATAAAGTTGGAGGTTTAATGCCACTTCTCGCTGCTGAATATAAGAAGGAACGCTTTATGTTGATGGTAGATTGGTTAGAAACTCAATTAAAGAAATTAAATGTCCCAGTATATCTAAATAGAAATTTATCAAGAGAGCAAGTAGAAGCATCAAATCCTGATATTCTAGTTCTTGCTGCGGGCTCAGAAGCGACAATTCCCGTAAAATTAAAAGATAAACCAAATGTTATAACTCAAGATGAATCAATTCTGAAGTCGAAACCAATGGGTAAAAATGTTGTTATTTGGGGGCTAAATGCATTTTGGAAAGGGGGTTTAGAAACAGTTACAACTTTGGGAGAACAAGGATATAACATTAAGGCACTCATGGGATCAAATACTATTGTAGGACAATTGCTCATGGCTAATGCTGGAAGACGGATGTACTTACTTCGTTATTTAAGAGATAAAAAGATACCTGTCTATACTAAGGCAAAACTTTTAGGAGTAACAGAGGAAGGCGTTAAATTTCTCGATGAGAACCAGGAAGAACAATTCATTGAAGCAGATACTTTAGTTTATTGTGGCTCTCGAATTGCGAATGGGAAGTCTCTAAAAGAGAAATTTGAGGGAACTGCTCCTGAAATCGTACTAATTGGGGATTGCAAAAGACCACGAGACATAAAAGAAGCTATGGCCGATGCTCAAAAATTTGCCCGAAGTTTAAAATAAAAAAATTATTTTCTTTAAAATTCTTTTTTCTTTTTACATCCATGATACAATTTTAGATGTAATTGCTAACAGATCTACTAGATCTTCATATTCAATACCTTCAATCTTGTTTTGGAGATTTTCTGAATCTATTCCCCTTGCTTTAAGGTCGGGAATCATTGTGTAAAAGGATATTGGTAACTTTAATAATTCTGTCATAGCAGGAGAAATTTTGTTTTTATAGGACGTACCGATAACCCCATCGTGGATAAATACTATACTTATATGAACATCTCGGTTTAGTTGATTTTTTAAAATCTGCATTAAGCTGAATAACTTAGATTCTAAAAAGGTACTGAACCCATATAAATATATCAAATTAATTTGTTCACCCATATAATTCCACCTTCTATTCAATATTTGAAACTCATGTCTGCTTTAATTATTAAATCTGATATTTTTTCAGAATTGACAACCTGTAGATTATCATTTTGAATTAGATCTGAAATTGACATTCCAGCTGCTTCAAGTGATTCATCATGGATATAGATTTCTAAATCAGAAAGCTCTATCAATCTCATTATGTTTGTAAAAGGATCAAAGTTTAAAGCCTTAGGATTGATGTTTCTATTGAGAAAATTAATGGCATCCCTCATAAAAACAACTTTACAGTCTTCTATATCTCCAACTGCTAATAATCCGGTAGCCATGCGAATTGACTCAACAGCAGAGTTTTTTCCAAAGGGGGAATCTTCACATATTATTACGACAGAATCTACCGTTTTTCATCACCCTCCTGGTCCAAAGAATATCACCTTATCTGATTGTGAAATTAAATCCGAAAGTCCTCCTAATCCTTCTTGACTTCCACCATCTATAAATTCATTGGGTTGAATACCTGTGAAGCTAATCCAAGTACTACATGCTGAAAGTTTAGCATTATGCTTTTTACTAAATTGACTAAGATGTTTTGAAATATTTCTTACTGAATCATATGTAAATGCTCTGATTTTAATATTATATACTCCACTTCCATAAAGAAATATACCTGAAATTTCATGTCCCTTTTTTATTATTGCTTCACCTAAATTTATAGCAGTATCAATAGCTTCATATTTATAGGGCTCTGCACATATGACAAACGCAAAAGATACCATTGATTTAGAGATCTCCTTTTAAAAATTATTAAATTGGTGATAAGTTTTAATATTTTTATAGTTTAATCTTTTAGAATATAGTGATCAAGTTACTATATAAAAATCAGCCTTTAAAACAATACTACTATTATGACAATTCTATATAAGTCTTTAGGTAGTTTTAATACAGGTATATCGTCATATAGGTCATTAATCTCAAGAAGATCGCGAGGAGATATTACTCTAAATGAAAAAATCTTATCTTTTGAATCCGAAGTAGATAAAATAGTATTTCATGTTAAAATATCAGAAATACAAGATTTTTTTATGAGATTTCGCCTTTTTATCCCATATATTGAGCTCAATACCATTAATAAGTCCATCTATACCTTATATCCGTTAAGAAAACATAAAAATTCATATAATAGTTCGCTTCTCATGACAGAAGAATTATTTAGACAATTAGCAAGGTTAATTTGTAATAAAGACCAGACAATTTTATTTGATGCAATAGGAGTTTTTTATCCCGGATCTTTTCAAAGTATTGATCTTAAGGAAAGAGCCTTTCAGGGGCATATTTTTTTAACAGAAAACTATATTTTATTCAAATCATTTCAAATGGGAGATATTAGTAGTATCAAAGTAGTAGATATTAAACTAGTCATAATAGAAATCGTAGATTCAACACGATATGTTACCCTTGAGACATTAGAGGGTAGCGTTTTTTCTTTTCTAATGTTAAAAGAAAAACGAAGAAAATTAGTAAAAGATAGAATTAAAACAGAGAAATTCTATGATGTTTTAAATGGCGCTAAAATTTATAAAGAATCTGAGAAACTAATAAAAGTTGCACAAGAAGAAAAAGATGCAAAATGCCTATATTGTGGTAATACAATTAATCCTAACGAGGCGACATGCCCTTTCTGCGGAAATAAAAAGAATTAAAAAAATTAAATTGTTTTAGGGTATATTATGGTTTTAATGCTTTTACTTTTATGCTAGTGCTGTCAATATCTAACTGATCTATTTTCTTTACTGTTTCAATCTGATCCCCCAATACTTCTCTAATGTTGTCATCGTTAAGCAAGAATTCAGTTGTAGAGAAATTACTTTGCTCAATTATTTCAACATCTGTAAATCCCGAGTTGCTAATTGCACCTAAATATTTATCTTTCATAATTGCTCCACCAATGCAGCTCACATATGCCTGTGCATTCTCCCTAATCACATCAGGTAATTCCTTTAACAATACTATATCTGAAACCATTAATCTTCCCCCTGGCTTTAAAACTCGAAAAGCTTCACGAAATACTTTTTCTTTATCGGGTGAAAGATTAATTACGCAATTAGATATAATAAGATCAACTGAATTATCAGCTACAGGTAAATTCTCAATTTCACCAAGCCTAAATTCAACATTGCCATAATTTCCATTTACTGCATTTTCTCGAGCTCTAGAGATCATAGCTGGTGTCATATCAACACCAATGACCTTTCCTGTTTTTCCTACTTTATTTACAGCTATAAAACAGTCTAATCCTCCTCCAGATCCTAGATCAAGAACAGTTTCCCCTTCTTTTATAGAAGCATGTGCAGTTGGATTTCCACATCCTAAAGCCAAATTTGCACCATCTGGAATGTTTTTTAGATCTTCTTCTGTATAACCTAAATTAGCACTATACTTTTTCAAGAATTCTTCTCTCTGTTCAGCGGGAAGCTCAATAGTTTCCCCACAAATACTTGTACTACAAGGGTTTAATGTTGGATTTTCGGTAGGAGTAGTTGACCCACAACAACTTAAGGTAGGTGCTTCAGTGGGCGAAGTTGGTCCACAACAACTCGAAATTGGTGATTCACTTACTTTTCTAGAATATGCTTCTCTTACAACTTGTCGAATTCTATCATCTTCAAGAGGTTTTTCTTCTACCATTTTTTTTTCACGCTAGTTTTAATAAAAATTTAGTTTAAGTATAAATAATCAATATGGACATATAAAGGTTCCGAACATTTCGGATCCGAACAATCATATAATAATTAAATTACTCTATTTAAAATGACCAAGATTATTAACATTTTTCCAATCCGTTTAATTCAAACGAATCAGATAATTTATTTAATAAAGAGGTTAATTGCTCTAAATCTTCAGATGTAAAACCTTCACAACAATTCTTTAAAATGATTTTTATTGGGGGTGTTGTACTTTTTATTTCTTTTCCTTTTTCAGTAAGTTTGACAAGAAGACTTCGTCTATCATCAGGGTTATTTTCTCTATGTACTAAATCATTTTTCTCCATAGTATCAATTATTCCTGTTATAGTTGAGGGGGAACAACAACACGCAGATGCTAAATCTTTGAATTGTTTACCGTCAGATTTCCAAAGTTCCATTAAAATAGAATATTGAGGAGGAGTAAGATTTTCACTTTTAACAATTCGGCGTTGTAACTTCTCATATTTTTTATTTAAAATATTGATTAATTGAAAGATTTCAGAAAAATTTAAAGTTTCACATGTGCCATTTTCGCAATTGGAATCATTTTCCGACATAATATTTTCACCAAATAGTTAGGATTGAAATTATTTATATCCTTAATAAATAACTAGCTTCAATCCTTATTATTCTTTTCGATATATATCAGTTATTTCTATAATATAATTAGGATAAATCCAGACTCTAAAGATTTATATGTATGAAACACATTAGAATATTTATATTAGACAGAATGTTGTATAATAAAAGTAATTATAAATTCAAAAAAACTAACAACAAAAAAAATGGCTCCTGTCAATCCCCTGGATTTTTGTCTTTTGGTAGTGTAATTCGTTACACTTAAAAATTTACTCCTCCTACTTAATGGTTTTGACCTCGTATTGAGGTTTTTGGCAGGAGCCTCCTTTTATTATTATAAAAATATCCAAGATATAATATTTGAAAATTTATAAATGAACTAATGAAGTGAAAGATAAGATTATAGTAATAGAAAGAGTTCTAGCAAGTACATATCTAGATATAAATCTTTTAATAATACCATATTATTAAAAATATAGCGATATACTTTTTCTTCTCTAAAATATTTTAGGCATAAATTATCCCCTTTTACCTCTTTTAGCACTTTAACTACTTGGGTCAGAAAGTATTTTAAACTGTTGATAACTAATTCTTTATCACATTTAATCAAATTAATGTCGATGATATCGAACCAAGATTCTTTTGAAAAGGAGATATTTTTCAATTCTGGCTCATTTATACAGGCATCTTGATTTTGACAGGATTCGTAAACTAAATTTATTTGGTCTAATATCTCATTTTTTGATTTAGTATACATCTTTTTTTCAATAATATCTCTTAACATAATAAAAATGTTCTGGAATATTCCCAAAATATCAAAGAAATCTGCCGTTTGTGTTAAAGTTTCAACCTCCTGCCATTGATTATAATAATCCTCTATTAATTTTAGAAATGGTAAAAAAATATTAATATCGCCGTCCCAATTATGTCCTTTTTTTTCCCAAACTGGATCGAACTCTTTGATAAACGCATTCTTTATAACATCTAATCTTGTTTTTAGAATTTCTGTCTTCATCTCTTTAGTACCGGCTGCGACAAAAAGTAGATTGTATTTTGGTTCTACAATGTAACTCCATCTAAGGCCCCCCATTTCTATAGAGTCAATAGATTGTTTAAATTCCATCATAGAAAAGTGGTTAAACGCCGTTAAAAAACCAGAAACTATATCTTCATCTGCGTCTGTTTTCAAAAAAGACTTATATAACAATTTTATACCAGAATCGCTTTCTACAATCCAAATAATCATCGTTTTATCTTGAGATATGTTAAGTTTCTTTAAGAGATTTAATTTTTTTTATTCTTAAAAATTATAAATTTATCGGTAGTAATTTAATTTAACTTTTCATGAGATTTTCTAATGCTATAAAATTATTCTTGTAAGAGAGTTTCCTTAATAAAAATCGTGTTTTATGGGTTTTATTAAGGAAGAATAATATACACATTTAGATTATGGCAAAAAAATTTCCTCTACAAACTGAAGGTTTTCATCCATTCGGTGATTTAATTGGTTTAATGTTTACAAAGCTTGAAACGGGATATTCACTATGCACTTTAAATGTTGAAAAGAAATTAATGAACCCACACGGATTTCTACATGGGGGTGTTATGTATTCAATGGCAGATACGGGTATGGGAGCAGCATTATATTCTCTACTGGAAGAAAATGAACTATGTGCGACAGTTGAAGTCAAAATTGCTTATTTTAAACCCGTTAAAGAGGGTACTCTAATATGTGAGACAAAAGTGATTCATAAAGGTAAAAATATTAGTGTTCTTGAATCTGAAATTATGAATAAAGAAAATCTTATCAGTAAAGCTATTGGAACTTTTTCTATTTTTAAAACAAAATAACTAAATGTTTAGACCGAAAAAAAAATTATTTAAATAATTTTTCAACGAATTCACTTGCTTTAGAGAATGCTTCTATAGATTCGGGCAAATCATAAATTTGAAATTCATGCAAAGTAGCATCCCATGTTTGCAGATTAGCATCGACTCCTGCTTTTTTTGCTCGTTCAAAAAACTTTTGAGCATCATCAAAGAGCATCTCGCTTGTACTTACTTGAATTAAAATTGGAGGTAAACCTGTTAGATCAGCATAAAGAGGAGATACGACAGGACTAAAAGGATCCGCTCCTGCTAAATAACATTCTACCCACCAATAAATTCCTATGTCAGCAAGAATGGGATCGGTAGGTGCTTTTTTATTAAAAGATTCACTTGTCATTGCCATATCAGTAGCGGGGGAAAATACAATAGCTCCTGCTGGTAAAGGGATATCTTCATTTCGAAGATGCACAAGAGTAAGTAATGTGAAGTAACCTCCAGCAGAATCTCCAGATATAATAATATTTTTTGGATCTATACCTATCGATAACAGCCATTTATAAGAAGTAATGCAATCTTCTAAACCTTGAGGATATGGATGTTCAGGTGCTAGACGATAATCTATACTTAAAACACGCATTTTTGTGGTCATACCTAGTCTAACAGAAATCATCCGAGTAAAATTTGGAGATCCCATTATATAACCCCCACCATGAATGTATAAAATAACTTTATCTTCAGCAGCTCCGGGGAAAGTTTCCCATTCAGCAGGAACACTATTTGCATCCACAGGTTCAATTTTTACTTTTTTCATAAATGATGACTGTTCTTGATGGCAATTGGATCGGTATTCTACTACAAATCGGTGTTGTTTTGCAATGAATAGCATTTCTTCCTTTGATAATAAACCTCCTGTATCTTCATCTTTGAACCACCGAATATTGCCCTTAGTTACTTTTTCCCAAAGGATTGGGAAATTAATAACTTGATTTTCTTCGTCTTTGAAAAATTCTGAAGCTGCTTGATGTCTTAATTTTTCACGTAATTCAAGACCTTTTAGAATCTCAGGTCGTTTGATTTTTGATATGTCAAATATTGGTATATTACATCACCATTTTCTAGTATTAATCCTTTGAATAGATATTTTTATATTTATTTCTCATTACTTTTTTATCAAGTTTTCCTACACTGGTCCTTGGGAGTGAGTTGATAAATAAAATTTCATCAGGAAGCTGCCATTTAGCAAATACTTTAGAAAGATGTTCATGAATCTCATTTTGATTCACAGATTCATATCCTTCTCGTAATACAATTAATGCTATAGGTCTCTCATCCCATTTTGGGTGTGGAACTCCAATAACAGCAGCCTCAAGGACTCCTGGATGCGAAACCAATACATTCTCCATATCGATTGAACTAATCCACTCACCACCGCTTTTTATCACATCCTTTATCCTATCTGTTATTTTTAGGTATCCTTCCGGATCAAGAGTGCCCGCATCACCACTTTTAAAATACCCATCTTCAGTAAAACTGTCTTTTGTTGTAGGAGCATTGTGATAACCTGTTAAAATCCAAGGTCCACGTAGGAGTATCTCCCCAGAAGATTTTCCATCATGTGGAAGTTCATTACCTTCTTTATCCACAATTTTTATATCAAGCCCAGAAACGATTGTTCCTTGTTTTTTCTTAAGATCCCATAATTCTTCTTCTGTTAATTCCCTTTTAAGCCAAGGTTTGAAGAAATTCAATGTAGTTATTGCCATTGCTTCGGTGGAACCGTAAGAATGAATTATCTCCCCACCAGTTTCATCCCAAAAGCCACGCATCAATGCAATTGGAGGCTCTGAACCACCACAAATCAGACGAGTACTTGAAAGATCTGGTTTTTGATCCATTTTTCGTATAATTTCGAGCATAGCCATAAACACAGCAGGAACGCCACCAGAAACAGTAACTTCTTCCTGAACCATTATGTTTGTAAGCTCTTCAAGATCATCCAAGGCCCACCTTCCAGAAAAAATTATTTTAGAGCCCGCATAAACCGCAGCTTGTGGCTTAGACCATCCAATAACATGGAACATCGGAACCAATTGAAAAACAACATCATTTGCAGTCATCGAAAATTGAGCTGTAAACACAATAGATTGAAGATAAACATATCGGTGTGAATAATAAACTCCTTTTGGTTTACCAGTCGTTCCAGTTGTATAACAGGCAGCATATGCAGAGTTTTCATCAAGATATGGCCATTCATAATGGGGAGAGGCATTTTTCAAAAGTTCTTCATAACTATAGATAGGATCCAATTTTGTTTCTATTTCACTTAGATCTTTCTCAGTAATAATTATAAATCCTTTAACTTTCTTACATGAGGATAAAATTGATTCAGCCACGGGTATTAAATCTTCATCAACGATAATAAGTGAAGCATTTGAATGATTAATAACATAAGATAAATCCTGTTGAGAAAGACGTAGATTCAGTGTGATCATCACTGCTCCAGTACCGGGAAGCCCAAAATATATCTCAAAATGTTGATAATGGTTCCATGCTAAAACTCCTATTCTGTCACCTACTTTTACTCCAATGGATTCCAGAGCATTTGCTAATTGTTGCATTCTTACATAAGAATCTTTATATGTATAGCGAAACAAACTCCCATCCATTTTCCTGCTAACAATTTCTTGTCTAGAGAAATTCCTTATTGCATGTTTCATGAGATTTATAGTGTTTAATTGGTAATTTCCCATTGGGTTGGTCAGCAATCCTTTTACAATTTTCATGAATTTCACTTCAGATTTTATTTTAATTTGAACCTTATTTGTATTTAAATAGGTAATTTATATGCACCTAAATTAAATTTTCCCAAATTTATCTTGAATTAATGTAAATACTAAAGTAGGAAGGAGGATATTACTATGATTTTATTTTGTACATTTAACACGGAAAAGCGATTTCTAAGATTGATTTTAAATATGGAAATTTGATTAAGTAAATGTGCAAAAAGTTTAAAAAGTTAAGAAGAGTGTGAATATCTACTTTTCTATTCTGAATTACTGAATAAGAAAATCTTCAATATCGAGAATAATGTCTATAAAAAAATTGATAATAATTATTGATAAGTAAATTAGGTGTCATTTTGAATATCAGAAAAAAAATGTCTAGAGGGTTTGCATTAACAGGG
>Ga0114930_10001988_pt1 | contig 18793 bp, 17 predicted proteins | sample AnhtaG_FD_87300 | JGI IMG/M metagenome (GOLD analysis project Ga0114930, IMG submission 87300) | Deep subsurface microbial communities from Anholt, Denmark to uncover new lineages of life (NeLLi) - Anholt_01485 metaG | ecosystem: Environmental > Aquatic > Marine > Oceanic > Sediment | place... | reverse complement strand
GTTAGGGAAGTATTGGACGGAGACCGAGCCGATGGGTCGCAGCTCCAGAGGTATTGTATTGGCGTAGCTTGGAACGTGTGGGTCATCGAGAGTGTAGAAGCGTATATCCGGGGCGGTTAGCTTGGTCCCGTTATGGGTGATATTGATAGGTCGGTCGTTGCGGAAAACTGCGGCCAAAAAGACTGAAAGAGGTGTTCCAATCACGGTGAGCGAAATCGATGGTTCGATTGGATCGCTCACGGCGATTGAGACATTGAACTCGCCGACCATAGTAGATGTATTGAGAAGCAGACCATTGGGCTCAAAGACACTGAGTCCGTCGATAAAGAGACCCAGCGGCTGGCTTACCCAAGCATTAGCTGAGCCGGTTACGCCAGTAAACTCGACCGTATTTGAAGTAATGAGATCCGGAGTATGATCGAAAAGACCAGCTCTGTCAGCGTCGCCGCTGCCTACTATGTGGGCACCGGCACCCGTATCAAAGACGGCGATTGCGTAGTCGGTCTCCGGCGTGGCGGTTAGATAATTGCCGATGACAGAGTCGCTGGGTACGGCGTCGAGTTCGAGTTCTCCGGAACGCTCGTCTGTAAAAGTGACCATGCACCAGGAGAGAAAGCCGCCTAAAGCAGGCGAGTCGATAATATTAGCATTTATAAGGGGAGTCAGTTGGGTAGTTAAAGATGTCGGCTCAGAGGCCGATTCTTTCTGGGTAGTATCTTTCGTCGGGCGCTTCGTCAAGTTTCCGGTTTGTTTGAAAAGGAGTGGAGGGGCTTTTCCCTCGGGGTAGTTGACAGCCTCGACGGAAGCACCGCCGGTCATTGGCCAGTTGACTTCTTGGCGCTGCCAGCCGGGCCGGGCTGCCAGAACGACAGAAGTCCAGCACACGACTATAATAGGCAGAAAGAAAAACCACCCTCTAATCGAATTGTGTGACTTGTTTCTTTTCATCTTTCTAACCGTTCGCAACATATATTATTATTATAACATACAAACGCAAAATCTTCACGCAGAAAATGCAAAACAACGGACTATTTTCCTGGATTAGTAGGCCGAAGTCCTTCTTGGACAATTGGAAAGGAATTTTAAGCGGAGGATTTTACCTGTGTGCAAAGCTACATTATTTACTTTTTTCACATTCTGTTGATAAACTCACTGTAATCGGCAAAGTTTACGTTTTTATCTGAATTCAGATCCGCACCGGAGCAATTCCAATTGAGCCAGTTGCATTCGTTAAGCCATTCGCGGGCGAGGATTCTCAGGTCTCGGAAATCAACGGAGCAATCCCGGTTCAAATCGCCTTGGGGCCAGGGGTGCTCAGCATCGCCGCAAACAGGGCTAAAAGGTGAATTGAGCCATTGTTCGGCCAGAAGTGTGTAATCGGCTAAATCAGTTTTGCCGTTTTTGTTTATGTCCGCAGCGTTGCAGAAAGCATTGCCGATGTTACAATCGTCGCGAAGCCAATTTTCAGACAAAGCCAATAAATCGAGAAAGTTGACCTTACAATCGCCGGTAATGTCAGCCGTCGGCCTGGGGTGCTGTGCGTCGCCACAGCTCGGCAATGGATAAGCATTGTTGACATCGAAACCCAGCAGGCCGTTCCGCATATCGATAACTATTGTGTCAAAGGCCGTGTCACTAAGTTCCCATGTGGATATATTCATTGTTGCACAAAAGAAATTGCTTCCAAAAATGCCGTCAAGGATAATAGGCTCACCGGTTAATTCGTCAACAATCCCAATGTCACGGACACCAATTCGGGCGTTACTGAAAACAAGATTGTAACCGTCGAGAGTTGGAATTATGAGATTATCAATTTCAAAGCCCGGCACCATAACTTGACCACCGATGCCTCCAATCGGGACAATAAAGTCAGGGCCAATGAGCGTGTTGCCGTCAGAGTCGATAAGCCCTAATGCAGCCGCTTGTGCTACAGATATTAAGCTCATGGTGGCTCCGGTATCCAGAAGCCAGGTGCCGGTAAAGCTGTTGCCGTTATACTCGGCCGTGATGTTGTCGATGACCGGATTGTAAGCAAGTATCGGCAAAGGAGGGATGTTACAGGGGTCTTTGGGCGTAATATATTTTTCAAATCTCAACGGTACGGTGAAATCGACTTCAGGTATTGTCGGGTCGTTCGGTTCTTTGATATCAGCCGAGAAGATTTCGAGGTTGCTTGGGCCGCGGGAGTTTAGCACGACTGTTTTGCCGAACATTACCGGCATTCCGAGCAGGTCAAGTGGCTCATCCGGCCAGGGGCCGGCATAATCTTGTTTGGCCTGAAATCGCCAAGGGCCTGAGAGAATATAGTGCTCTTGGTCATAGGGATTGGGGTCATCATAGGAAGCTGTGCCAATGTATAAAACTTCAGAAACGTCAAAGAATTCGATTCCACCGATACCAACATCAGAGTATTGAGCAGTGGGGTCAACAGATATTTGCAGATAATCAATTATCTCGCGTGAAAGTAAGATTCCGGAAGCTCCTGTGTCGAGGAATGCCCAATTTACTTCAAAATTACCCATATATTCCAGAGCCGATCCATTGGGGTCTGTCTTCAGCAAGAATAATATCCTGGGCAGGTCGAGGGACGCTTCAAACACACCATCAATGTTGAAATCCGCTGGGCCCGCAAGTATTGGGCCGGATGTGATAAAAAACGACAGAAGCAGAGCGAAAGCCGCTTCAGAGGAGAGAAAGCTTTTATTCGTTAACATTCGATATATCACCCTTTCACTATAAGACGTATATTATTATAACATAAAGACGCAAAATCTGTACGTAGAAAATACGAGACAGCGGATTTCGCGTATGACCGAAAAAATCTATCACAACCACAGCCGGTTATATTCTTGACTTATAGACTGTTTTGGCGTAATAGATATGGTACTGATTTGTGTCCCCGTAGCTCAATTGGATAGAGCGTTGGCCTCCGGAGCCAGAGGTTGTGCGTTCGAGTCGCACCGGGGATAGTTGGTAACTCTTGGATTTTCAACGACTTGTGATTGGCGGCCTTCTTCATTTTTCTCGGAAATAAGGGTGCGTGCCAAGTGCGTGCCAAAATCTCGGTTCATCGTTGCCTCACTTGCTCGACGTGCCCGGTCCAGCAAATCCCGTCTGACCGCCAAGTAGAACCTGTGCGTTGTCCCAAAATCAGAATGGCCTGCCAACTTCATAACATCATATTCCGAAAGGCCGTTCTCAAACCAGCGTGTCAGACACGTACACCTCAAGTCGTGAAACTCACCAAGCTCGATACCAGCATGGGCCAATATGACTTGCCACTGGCGTGTGAAGTTGTTTACGGGACACGTGCCGTCCTGAACCGTCCAGTTGCCCTGTCGGCGTCTCTTCTGTATGTGGTCATAGCGTGACGGTGGAACAAACACATAGGGATAGCCTTGTGGCTGCCTTGACCTGTGTTCTGCCAGCATTGCCGAGATTTCATCGGTCAACGGCAGAGTTCGCCTTTCAGTATCCTTGATGTGCCATTCCCAAGTCTTGTCGGTACTGCGTTTAGGTGCTACGACAATTGTCTGCCTATCGAAATTGACATCGCTCCAAGTGGCATTAAGCCATTCCCCGCGTCTCAAGCCCGTGTACAAAGCCATAATTATCAACAGTCGCCAGTCTAATCGCTCTTTCCGTTGTAGCTCACCGGCTGACTTGATCAACTGGGCACACTGCTCGTCGCTATAGATGTTGATTGCTTTGCGAGGGACTCTGGGTTTATGTATGAGCAGAAACGGATTCTCTTCGATCTGTCTCCGCTCTTTAGCCAATTGAAATACACGCCTTATACCCCGTAGTTCTTTGTGTACGGTAGCCGGGCTTCTGCCTGCATCCAATCTTGCCTGAATGAATTGCTCACCATGTTCGTGCCGGACCTGAAGATAGTCAATGTTGCCTATCACCTTGATGAAATGTCGCATTGCAATACTGCGTTGGGTAAGCGTACTCTCACGAACCTGTCCTCGTGAGCGTCTCAGACTGTCTTCCAAGAAATCACTTAACCTCATAGATACGGGTCCGACTATGCCCATCCGCAACTCACGCTCCTTTTGTGCTCTCTGCCTTTCAGCCTTCCGCTTGTCGGCGTGTCCAAGAGAGATTCGCCGCCTCTTTCCATCCTCATCAGTGTATTCCAAACGATACGTAAATGTCTTACCATCCCGCGATGGTCTTGTTCTCAGTCTTACCAGTTCATTCATAAATGAACCTCCTTTCTTACTAACTGGCAAAACCGATCCGGATACAATCTAACCCGAACGACCATGATTGCATAGTCAAAAATCATTTTGTCTGTTCCTTCACCCATTCCATGACTGCATCCCGCGGATACAGAGGGTGATGACATATATGGACACACGGCAGTCCGCGAAACCGTTTCAAATTTGCAATGACGTTCCGATAGTTCTTTGCCTTCCTGATCTTAGGAATACGCAGGAACCTTATCAGTTCGTCCTCAGTCATCAGATCGGGACAGGGGGTGCATCCGCCGTCGCTGTCCGGCAGAACAGCCGGGGCAATCGCCGAATTGACACCTTTATGTATTCCGTCGTTATTATTCTCTGCGGTTATTTCATCACCTTTTCAATCGCTTATTATTTGTTTGAGCAGCATCATCTTTGTGGATGGTATAATCTGATAAGCGGCCCTTCGTCCCTTTGAAATGCTTGCCAATGAACAAAAAGAGCAATATCAGAAGAATGGCTATCCCCAATGCGGCATAAGGCAGCAAAATGATTCCAAGCGAACCTTTCAAGGAACGGCTCATTCCAATAATACATAATGCTGATAAGCATACCGAAAGAACACAAGATGGAAATGTATCAAGATTAAAAGCGGATTTAATGGGCTTGAATATAACCACCAGCAATATTACAAAAATAGAAACCAAGACTATTGTTTCAATATTGTTTAACATGACTCTTCCTTCCATAATTTAGAGTGAACTTACTTGTTATGCTGCTCTTAGAATTGTCCCAAGAATAACTCTGGCTATCGCAAATACTATCAATGCTACAATGAGTTTCCCTCTTTCCGATAGTGGGTTTTGGGTTTTTAAAAACTGCGAAACTTTTGTAGTAACGGCATTAACAAGCGTTTTGCCGACATTATCAAATGGGACGAGCCAGTTGACATTTCTCCACAGCACAACAAGTCTTATCTGCAAAAAGAACATTGCAATATCAAGGCCGATACAGACGAAATACAAAAAACACATCAGTAGATAATTTAATCCTTCCACTTTCATTGTCCTTTCTCAAATAGCTCGTATATGACGAGCTAAAGAACGATATTTTCGAAGCAATTTTTGTTGATCACCGATAAAGCAGTATCGAACAGAACCATCTGCATTACGGGATGCAATTTGCCTGAGAAGTTTTTCGTCAACATCTGTTGGGCTGCCCCCTATGCCAATACAGTCGATAATAACTCCAGCTTTTTTCAGTCTAGTTGCGATGTTAGTTGGATTATCTTCACCAAGATGTTCACCGTCGGTTAGTAGAATGATTCGTTTTGTGATTTTGTCATTTCTACTTGTTATCGAAATGCACTTGTCGATACCAGGTTCGAAAAAGATACTGGACAACGTTTTTGTAAAAGAATTTCCAATGGTAGTTATCGCTCTACCAAAAAAACAGCTGTAGGCTAATTTCAAAGGCGCCACGAAATCCGTCCCACCCCTTAATCTGGCATTGTCGATAGCTTTTTCAAGACCAACTATCTTAGATGGAAGCGTTGGGGGCAATAACAGTTTTGCTGATCTCTGGAAACCTATAACACCAATTTTGTCAGTGGGATGTTGCCGACCTTTGACCTTAATGATTTCCTTGTTAGCCTTTATGGCGGCGGCTCTTCTGGTTGGTTTCAAGTCAGTGATTTCCATTGAGCCAGATAAATCTATCAGCGTTAGTAACGTTTCTGGTTGTTCGTTTGCTTGGATATGGTTGGCGAAATTCAAATATTTCATGATAATTATCCTGCCAAATAATGCCGGCAGGCGGAAGGTGCCTGCCGGCGGTTAGTGGTTTTGATTAAGCGGCATCAGCCTGTTTGGTTTTTGTGTCGTAGTCGATTTGCATTTGTTCTTCCTTGCCGCTTACACTGTCTCGAGCTTTTGCAGTCAGCAACCCGTTTTCATCAAGAGAAAATGTTACTTCAACACGTCCAATCAGGTCCGGACGAGGCGGCAGATCATTCAGATCAAAATGCCCCAGGACCAGACAATCCTTCGATTCCTGCCCATCCTCACCTTCCAGTATCTGGATTGTTGCTGCGGTTTGGTTTGGCTGGCTTAATTTGAATAACTTAGTCTGTATTGAAGGGATGGGCGTATCTTTGGCCAGTATCTGGCTGCAGACTTCTCTGTTGTCCTGGTCCAATGCCATTACACCAATGGTATGACTGAGGATCTCATGGACAATGAGGCCTGGCCCCGGCAATGCCACATCACCGCAGGTATACGTCTTGCCCTGCCGCTCATATTCGATACGACCGGCTAATACAGCACCCAGTGCGGCGGCACAGTGCGGCTGACACCGGCGTGACACCTTTTTGCCGGTAAGCTTTTCAAGCAATTCGGTTACAATCGGCATCATGGAACCACCGCCCACAGCGTAAACCTCGTCAATACCAGTAAAATCAAGATTTGCTTCTTTGACTGTCTGCTCAGTCTTTGCCATGGTTTTCTCTGCCAGGTCCAGCACCCACTGGTTAAATTGCTGGCGTGTAATTGTCATCTGCAGTTGTTTGCCTTCACAGAACAGGACAACCTGGGACTGGGACTGTGCAGAAAGGCTTATCTTCAGTTGTTCGATCCTCTGCATCATCTCCTGATAGAACACAGGATGCTCTTCCGGTGAAGGTCTGAAACCATTTTTAGTCTCAAACTCTTCCAGCAGCTTTTCACTTATACGATCATTAAAGTCCCGTCCACCAAGGTGCTGTTCGCCGCCTGTAGCAATGATATCCATGGTATTACCTTTACAACTGACAATTGAAACATCAAAGGTTCCGCCACCAAGGTCATATACGACGGCAGTTGAACCTTTATGCTTGTACAACTGGTTACCGAGTGCGGCAGCAGTTGGCTCATGAGGGAGAAGAATGGCCTTGATTCCAACACTGGCGGCAGCATCTATGGTGTGCTGTTTCTGGATATCATTGTAGTTGGCAGGGACGGTGATGACAGTCTCATTGATGACCTGGCCGGTTTTGGCTTCGATATTGTCCTTGGCATCTTTCAACAATATTGCCAGTATGTCCCTGGCCTTATAGACTGTTCCATCATCGGCAGTATAAAGAGACTTGTCCGTTCCCATATCCCTCTTCCAGTTTACCACAAGCCTGGAAGGCTCTATGAAGCCAGCGTTTAATGCCTCTGTGCCAATGACTATGGAGCCATCCTGGGCAAAATAAACAGTGCTTGGTGTGAAAGATTCACCGTAAAGATTTGTAATGATTTTCGGATTTCCGGCCTCATCGGCCACAGCATACTTAAAACGTGAATTTCCTGCATCAATACCAGGTATCATAATGTACCTTCCTTTCTGTCTTCGATAAACTTAATATTTGCCTCAACATATTTGTAAATACTCACACTCTCGGGCCTGAGAAGTCTCTGCTGATTCCACCTGAAACCAATTTGCAGCGACTTGGCTACAAGGCCATCCAATTCCTTATTACTTGTCGAAACTCTACTGACAGGTTTCATTAACTGGGGGTTGAACAGCGAATTTGGTCTGTGCCGAATTACTTCGATCCCGTAATTCTGAAGAAACTGTTCCAGCTGGACCTTTATCGCTTCGAGCAATTCGATTTGAGGCTGGTTGGCTTGGCCTTGGCCATCTTTCCAGGATTTGCAGGCATCTTCAATAATGTCAATTACTGGAAACAAAGAACGCACCATCGGTTGAATTATGTGGTCTTCATAATGCTGCTTACTCAATATGTGATTGGTCTGGCTCGCTTTTTCGAGCAGCTTGCTGTGTGAACTTAGATTGCCGAGTATCTTTTCAAAAGAACCGAGCTGGAAATTCAACTGCTTTTGCTGAGTTTCAACCTTGGTTAGTTGCGAGACCATTGGTATCAGGCTTTCCAGAACCTTCTCCGCGATTCGACTGTTTGAACGCTCCATGAATCGCAGCAAAGCTTCGCCTAATACCATTGCGGCAGTATCAAATTGCTCACAGCTATCATTAACAGTTGGCCCTCTGGGCACCTCATTTTCATTGGTTTTGTTATCTCGATTGAACATCATAAATTTCCTTTAGATGAATATTGAAACTTTTCTTCCATTCAGCATACTTGCCTTCAAATTGTCATTTTGTTTTCATAGGATTACGCTCCTTCCTTTAGTGCTTAGAGATAATCTTTGCCACAGCCACAATCGTTACACAGATAAGACCGAACATGATGACCCTGAGCATTGGGTCGTGGCTGTGGTAGTAATAACCATCAGACAAATCTTCGAATATCCGATTCAGATATGGCTTGATCTTAAAAAACAGGTAAATGCAAAATATAAAGAACATCAATCCGAATACATTTTCCCAACGAATACGCATCTCAAAATCCCTCTAATTATTCTGTTTTTCTATTTTTCTGTTTTTCGTTTTCGCCTATAAAGAGAAGCGAAAACCAATTCAACTACTTGTCATAAAAGGAGATAGCGGGAAAACAAATCCGGCTGTGGTCTGCGCAGTCTATCTCCTTAATCATGCGTTCTTTTATGGCTTCTCGAACCTTGCGGTTAGGAGTTAGGACAAAGATTGCATCGAATCCTATCAGAATATTTTTCTGAATGTTCCCCAAGGCTCTTAGTGTATCTTCAGTTTCAATCTCTACTGCTTCAGTTCTTCCATCCGGCCAGGTAACTGCTAAATCCACGAATTTTCGCTGGCCGTTAACGAGAAAGCTTTTTTCGATTTCAGTTTTGCAACTTTGTGATAAGTACCAGTCTTCGGCCTTTCTACGCAGATAATTGTGCAGGCTATTGCCAAGTCTGCCTGCACTGGTATTAGTGACCACTTCGAGGAACATGCTTGCCGCCCCGCGTTTGCCGCTTTCCAGTACCACTTCCTTAATCAAGCCTTTGGTAAGCAAGTCCTGCTTGGCAGCTGTTGCTCGTTTTGTACTGAGACCAGCCATTTTGTAATGAATAGTTGCCGAGGGTACCTGGGGATTGTTGCGTATCTGATCCAATAGGGATTTCTCATCGGCAGTTAAGCCCGAGTTGTCTTTATTGCCTTTTTTACTGCTGGTTCCCTGAGTAGTCGATTTTGTGAATAATAACGTTGGTTTGCCTGATTTCGGTACTGTATCCAGAAGCTGCTGCATGCTCTGGCGAACTTCTGCATCAGTAACATTATCTGGTATGCGAATATTCGGGCTTCTGTTTAGAAAAGGCTCCATCCATCCAAAGCCCATCTTTATTACCTGTGTGCCGATACCGAGATTAGTCTTGCACCACTGGATTTGCTGGGAAGTCAGGCCCATTGCCCTGCCAAAAGCGTCATAGTCGGTAGCAGAGCCAACCCTGCACATGATCTTAATGCCGCTGTTGGCAATAATTGAGTTGGATAAGTCATGGCATGTTTGTGTCCAGACAAGCAGGGCAATATGCATACTGCGAATAACACTGGTCATCATGGCAATGTAAGAAGGGCCCTCATTAGCAGCTTCGGCTTTCCTGGAGTATAGCCTGCTCGCCTCATCCAGGGCGACTACTACCAGATCCTTTGATGGATTTGCTACCCTGTGTGCAAATAAACTGCTCAGCAGGTATGAAACAAAAAGATTCTGGTACTGGGTCTCCAGACCATCAAATTCCCAGACAATGATTTTTTTTGCCAGTTCACTGATCCTGAACCCACGTCTTATACTGAATATCTGTCTCTTGTTGACAAGTAAGGCCTGAAGTCGAATCAATATCGCCTCTTTGGCAGCCTTGTTGCCATCGAACTGCTTTACCTCATCGATGAGTTCGGAAAGTGCCGGCGGTTCGGCATTAGGATTAGTAAACAAGCCGGATTTTTCATACAGGCTGGTAATGCATATTTTTAAGATAAGTTTGGCAACAGGAGGCAGGCCAAGGCTCAGGGTGATGAATTCAGAACAAACATTCGCGTAAAGAGAAGGCTCTGAACCCTGAGGATCGAGCAGATTTACCCTCAGATTCTCATGCCTGCAGACGATGACTTCGTGATTGATTTTGGATGCTAACCTTTTGATGCCCCGTAATTCTCTTTTGACAAAATCGAAAATCCACATTCCTGAAGCAATAAGCAAATATTGCGTGAGTAAAAAGACCAAAAACACGGTCTTGCCGACACCGGTAGCACCGATGCCAAGCAAATGACTCGGGGCATACTTAGAATCATAGCGACTGACATCTCCATCATTTTTGCCTAAAAAGATATCGCCATGCATCTGCTCAGGGGCATTGAACATTGATGGATTGAAGCTTTGGCGAATTTCTCTGAAACCGATACTGTACTCTAAGCTGGCATAAACTTTGGCATCGAAACCCTTGGCGAAAAGGATCCTGAATTTATAATAATCACTGGGCGTTACGCCTAATTTTGCTGCCCTTTTGAGAAGTTCAACCGGATTTTGTTTTGGTGCTTTCACTTTCAAACTCTCTCCTTCTATTTGGCGTTGTCATCAGAAACAAAAGTCGAAAAAATAATTTTACCAATGGCACGCAGTTTTAAGCTGCGTTTGATTTCCTCTGCACATGAGTGGCAGTAAGGTTTATTTTGCTCACCAAAATTTGCTATCACAGTATCCTGTGGACAGATTGAATAGCCGCATGATGAGCACAGTAAAATGCAATTGCTGCAAACCAGACTGTCACAATAGTGGCACCTACCGCCAAGGTTATTTTGCGAAGTATGGCCACAGTCGAGGACATGGATATCATTAATGATGATATTGTCGGTTTCGTTATTGTTGCCGATACCGGTCTCATCAACCATCTCACCGATAATCCTGTAGCCGTTTTGGCCGGGTACCCGGCTTTGCTGACGCCGCCTATGTATCGGATTGCCCAGCAGGTTAAGCAGACTGTTTAAGAGGTTATTGCTTTGTGTTTTTGCCATTTTGCGTTCCTTACCAGCCCCAGGGCTCGCTAAAAATTCGGTTTTCGCACCACTGTTTCAGAAAAGTCAAAAACCAGTAGCAGAACCAGCATATAAATAACGAGATAAAGATCGTGGTGACCAGAAAGATAGCCCTGACCGACCATCTAAGCAAGTCTATAAAGATTCTGACAATTCCTCGTTTAACCATTTTCCCATTCTTTCTTTTACCTAAGGAACAAATTTCTTTATTTGATGCTGCTTCTACCAGTTAAACACAAAAAAGTTTTTTTTGAAAATTGCGCTGAGCCATTCGCACAAAAAATGAAATCGCGTTAACAACCGCGCTTGCTGGTTTGTTTCTGACTGGTTATAATCATTGCTTCGAATATGGAGCGATAATGAAGTTGTCTTATGAAAGCTTTAAAATACGGTATCTTCGGCAAGCAGAAGTACTATGTAGGGGCATTGGGCATCCTGAATTAGCAGAAAAACTCTGTGAGGCCGGCTTTCAGGCTGTAATATCAAGTCCCGAAGGTTTCTCAAATCATCGGGACGTATATGTAAAACTTGCCGAAATAGTATATTCCTGGGATGTACCGACTGAATTATTGGCCCAGCGTATATATCCCAAAATAACAATACATTCAGATAAAGATTTGATTTCTTCTGAAGAATGCATAGAGAAACTGTTGCCGATACTAAAGGGGTTTTATCTTTATGATCGAATAATAATGTCCCTAGCACTGCTGGGCTGGAATAATGGCCAAATAGCTCAGCTTTTTAATGAACTAATTGATAAATATTCAAACGAGATCACGTCCGCCAGTACCCTTATCGAAGTAGATAAAGTCCTGAATCGTTTCGTTAAGACATTAACAGATAAAATTCTATTTTGGCATGACGTTGACGACTGGTTCCCAGAATTGGTAGAATATAAGAACAGCCCTAAATCTGATTATGAGACATGGCAATTCCTGGAAAGATTGTGCTATCAGTCGGAAGATTTACGGTTTGCACGTAAAAACAACCCTTACAAAGACAGATTTGGAAAACTCCGCGACCGGTATCATTACGGCAAAAAACAAATACAGGCACAGCTTAAAGAGACAGATTTCTTTAAACCCAAAAGGATAGATGATAAAAATGAAAGATAAACATATTGATGATATGACAATGTCTTTGTATCTCGGAGGCGGGTCAAGCCTAAGAAAAGACCTTGTGGAATGGGTACAGCTACATCTTAACGAATGTGACTTGTGTTCAAAAAAGCTGGAAACAAAATTAAATGAAATGGATGACCAGCAAAAGCTCAAAGACTCCGAAGAACCAGATTTTAAATTAAACGTGCTAAACAGGGTCGCTGCATTACTGTCACTCCCATTAAAAAGCCCTTCCTGCTGGGACAAGCTTAAGGAACTTTGTAATCAGCTTGTCGATACACTATCAGAATTTGAAGGTTTAAATCTTCAAAGTGCAGATACACAGCGTTTATCTTTGCTAACTCAGGGAGATATGTATACACCGCCATCAGCTAATAAGAAGAGTACAAAAACAGAATATCAAGAAAAGCATGAAATAGGAGAAAAGATGCTTTCATTATTAGAAATACTGGGAGATAACGAAATACCAATATCTAAACGAGTTGCATTAGCTGAAGAACTACTTTTACTTGCACAGCAGAAATCCAGATTAATAAATGAAAAAGATAAGAAGGCACTGGAAGAGTGACAGCTATTAAGGTGCCAAGTGAAATTCCTGCTTATGAGATAGCTTAAGCATTCCAAAATATCAAGATAATGGAATACATGTTCGGAATATACAAATTATTGACAGAAGGTAGCAGCAGAGAACTACTCTTTCAAGAGACAGGCTACCATGACCTTATGAAATGGGGAACTTTAGACATATACCATGCATACAGTCGACTTGCTGGATTACATGAATCGCTTCATGACGAGTTTCTAACATCAACGCCATTTGGTGCAGTTCAACAGGCGTTCGTCAGACTACAAAAATTATCTGACATAAAGCATGTAGTACAGCAAGCCAAAGCTTGGTCAAAAGAACTGATGGGACAGAGCGCAGAGACTCATGAAAGGGCTGCTACGTACTTGTCGATAAAAATGTTCTCACCAGAAAAGCAACAACAACTGGAGACATGTCTTCACCCAACGTATAAAGGTCTCTTCAAGGATCTACACAATATCATAGACCCAATCTTCAAGTCGTCTTATATACAATATCATGTTGGATATGCTTTCTGTGAAGTTTGTTTTGCCTCTAAAATTGCAGAACGTCTATCAGAACAAGATTTTATAAGCCAACCGCAGATAATGCCTGATGAAGCCCCCAACAAGAGATTTGACCTTCTCTCAAAACGATTTACGGAAAAGCTATTAGGTAAGTTGTTGGAGTATATCATTACAACCCTCGATCAATCCCGCGCAGATTTACAATTGCCTTCTGATTTTTCGGTTCAATCCGAAGCGTCTTGGGTAGAACTTTCACATAACACAGCCATAAAGGTAGACAGGTTCATCGCAAGAAAATGTAGTGAGTGGTTTTACGAAAATAGTGGTCAGTTACTTAACCATGCTGAATTGGATGCCGACTCGCGGCTTATAACCATCCACAACTTCTTTAATAGCCTCAAAGCGACTACAGGAATCGACATCCTAACCGAGCAGGATCGCTCTCTTCAGTCTGTGATCACAAATGTTGACGGAACGCCAAATCAGGATGGGATTGCTGCTGTAAAATACGGGAAAGGAATAATTGAGAATACCACTATTCTCCGAATGGATAAAATATCCCTAATCAATGATGAAACACAACTGTGTGATTTTTTTAACAGAGAAGTTGAGCAACGCATACTTGTAACCGAGTCGAGTACATTCAATTGCCTTCCAGATTCTTCTTGGTTTTCACTAAGGTTTAAAGGGGATGAAATTGGGGCAGCACGCTGTACACATATTAAGTTAGTTGAACTGCTGGAACAACTCCGCGTTAGGACCAGCAAGCAGCCTTACGATTTTATGGTTGTGGGTATTGATCCTGTGTCTCAACTATATTTTGAAAAAATTAAACAGTGCGTGTATGAAGTTTACAATCTAACTGGTGACAAAAAGTGTAGCACACACGGACAGGAAAGACTCATATGGTATCTTGGAGGGAATATTTTGAATTGGTGGTGCGCTTTTCGCAACAACAGTACTGTATATTCAACAACATCCATTTCTTGCAGAGAGTTTGAGGACACTTACGAGCACACTGAAACCTGCAAAGACAAGAAATTCGAGCGAGCGGTAAGGGAGCTGGGCTATCTAGGTTGCCATATATTCATAACTGAAGGCTATCCTGGTATATGTATCAGATGGATGAACGCTATTGCTTACGAAGGAACACGCTGCTACTTTAACAGGGAAATTGAAAAAGGTGCCCTGGAAACAATTAAGGACGAAAAACAACGTAAACAGCTAGCTGATAAGTCAATTTGGGCTCTAAACGCTATAAGAAGCGTTTGGTCTGTCTTATGATTCTAGAGGTTTATTAAAGGGCCCTGATTTTTATTCCCCTATAAGTCCTTGGAATTCTTTGTCAATGGGCGAGTTAAAACCGGCCAGCAATGTGCGGGTTAAAACCAGCCAATAATTCTTCTCCTTATATACCAATTTCACTTCATAATTCAAGACAATTCGCTCTCTTCCAACCTTTGATTGCAGAAGGGGCGAGGCCTGTATCGCTCGGACCGGCGGTGCTGCGAGAATGGCCCCCGTAAAAGCTCGTCGGAGCATCGCCGCTGCAAGCCAAGCAGGACAGGCCAGTCGAATGCGAATCTCACTTACTTTTCTCATGGGCGATGTCATTGTTATCCTTATCGTTTTTGTTGTTATTATTTGCAGCTCTGTCTTTGAGACAATAGCTTCGGCCAGTAATGGTAATAATCTTGGCATGGTGTAAAAACCTGTCCAGGATCGTTGTGGCGGATGGAACATCACCGAGTAGTTTGCCTGTCCTACTCAAAAATTCGAACTTGTGTAATTTCAACGGCTTATGTAAACTCCCTGAACATCAATTATGAACTAATTTTACGGGAATATCTGGGAGCAAGCAACATTGAAAATTATTACCAAGCTCATATTTGAGTTTCTAAGGCTCATGTTCAGAGGCAAACATGACATCGTTCTTGAAAACCTTGCTCTACGCCAGCAATTGGTTGTACAGCAACGCAGCATAATAAGGTCGAAGATCAAAAACACTGACCGTATTTTCTGGATTTGGCTATCAAGAATCTGGAACGACTGGCGATCATCACTGATTATTGTCAAGGCCCCTACTGTTATTGGCTGGCACAAAAAAGGATTCAAGTCTTACTGGAAACGGAAATCTCGAAGAGTCGGCAGGCCAACGATTGATTGGGAATTGATCAAGCTCATACGTATGCTACAAAAAGAAAATGTAACATGGTCTGCTCAACGCATCCAAGGTGAGCTTAAAAAGCTTGGCTATGATGTTTGTGACAATACCGTGGCAAAATATATGACCAAAGTCAAAGACGGTGATAATTCCAAGCAGCAGCAATGGCTGACCTTCCTAAAAAACCATGCAAAGTATATCGTCGGCATTGACTTCGTGGTTGTGCGAACAGTCTTCTTCAAAGCAATATACGTATTTGTTGCCATATCACACGATAGACGTAAAATACTGCACTTTGCAGTTACTGCAAATCCTCACTCCCAATGGGCTATTCAGCAACTTCGTGAAACTTTTGCTTTCGACGAAACAACCAAATATGTTATCCGTGACAACGACAAAATCTTCAGTGAAGATTTCAAACTGCACATAAGGAACTTTGGCTTAGAAGATACGCCTACTGCACCACGAAGTCCATGGCAAAATCCAATTTGTGAAAGAGTAATCGGAACACTACGCCGAGAGTGTCTGGATCATATGATCATTCTCAACGAAAAGCATTTGCATAGCGTGCTGGACGAATACATCAATAATTATTACAACGTCAGCAGAACGCATATGTCGATTGAGAAAGACTCACCTGTCCATCGCCCTGTTCAGGCCAATGGAAAGATTGTAAGCAAGCCAATTCTTGGTGGATTGCATCACGTCTATAGCCGGGTTGCTTGGGCTGAAAACGTCTTTTTCGTTCCTCCAACCGCTCGCTGGTCTTATCTTCACAGCCGGGCCAAACTTCCATCCATAGGAAAATATGTCGATGACGCTATGGTGGCAATAGAGAAGGAGAACCAGACCCTCAAAGGTATATTGCCCAAGGTCTTTGCCCGGCCAAATCTTGATAAAACCTCTTTAGGAGGTCTTATTGATCTTGTCGGCAATATCGCACTCGGCGATGAAGCAGCAAAAGCCAAAGACATACTCGGCAGGGTTTATGAATACTTCTTGGGCGAATTTGCCAACGCCGAAGGCAAAAAGGGCGGGCAATTCTATACGCCCAAATCAATCGTCGGCCTGATGGTCGGAATGATAGAGCCGTATAAAGGCCGGGTCTTTGATCCGTGCTGTGGTTCGGGCGGGATGTTTATAATGAGTGAGAAGTTCATCGAATCCCATCAGGGTAGGATGAACGATATTGCCATCTATGGCCAAGAGTCCAACCAGACGACATATCGCCTATGCCGGATGAATCTTGCAATCCGCCAGATAGACGGCTCACAGGTAAAATGGAACAACGAAGGCATCTCATGAGCATGATTGAACAGCATCGTCAGCAAATCGGCACCTTGTCGCTATGTCAGGCGTTGGAAATCCCGAGGGCATCGTTCTACCGGCAACAGACCAGGAACACCGCCACCCCTCTGGTCGTGGTACGCAAACGCCCTGAGCATGCATTGTCAGACAGTGAACAGCAAACCGTACTGGCGACACTGCATGAACCACATTTTGTGGATTTGGCTCCGCCGCAAGTCTATGCCCAGCTCCTGGAAGAGGGGCAGTATCTGTGTTCTATACGAACCATGTATCGCCTCTTGGCGGCCAACCATGAAGTACGAGAACGGCGTGCCGTGGCCTCCCGTGTCGTGTACACCAAACCGGAGTTGTTGGCCACCCGGCCCAACGAGGTCTGGTCCTGGGACATCACCAAGCTCAAGGGCCCTGTCAAGTGGACCTACTACTATCTGTATGTCATTATGGATATCTTCAGCCGCTATGTTGTTGGCTGGATGATCACAGATCGAGAGTCGTCGACGCTGGCCAAACACTTGATCACGGAAAGTTGTGTCAAACAAAACATCGTCGAGGATCAACTGACGCTTCACGCGGATCGCGGCTCATCGATGAAATCCAAGGTGGTCGCCCAATTACTATCCGACCTGGGTGTCACGAAAACGCATAGCCGCCCGCATGTTTCCAATGACAATCCGTTCTCCGAAAGCCAATTTAAGACGATGAAGTATCGTCCGGAATTTCCCAATCGTTTCGGTTGTATCCAGGACGCTCGTACCTTTGGCTGTGATTTTTTCCCCTGGTATAACGGGGAGCATCGGCACTCCGGCGTAGCTCTCTATACTCCGTCCGACGTTCACTACGGCCGGGTGGAAGAGGTTCACCAACGCCGTCAGGCGGCCTTGGACGCTGCTTACCGGCGGCATCCTAATCGTTTCGTACGCAAACCTCCTGAGGCGGGATTGCCGCCTCAGGCCGTGTGGATTAATCCGCCCAAGGATCCGGAGAAGCAAGTGATTCATTAGAGCTTAATTTAAAGAAGGAACTGTCTCATTTGACTTGACAACTTCCGAAACCGCACTGAATAGTCTAAACCACAAAACCCCGATATGCAAGTGAAACTTGAGCAATAGATTGTACTGCTCTCTATCAAGATAATGGTACTGTCCTTTGTCTAAGAAATGATACCGCCTTCTATCGATATAATCCCCCGCGTTAAAGTGCCGGCTCCAGACGGCATACTCACTAATTGGAACTTGCTCGTCACCGAAACTAAACCAGGCTGTATGTTGTCTATTTGTAAATCCAACCGCCTGGTCCAAATCTCTTTCAAACAGCTTCGGGTAACAGGGGTGTCCCAACAGGTAGCCCAGCTCTCCGAGTAAATTATACTGTCCTCTATCGAGGTACTGATATTGTTCTTCATCCAGAAGATAATACCACTCCCTGTCAATATAATCCCCTGCGTTGTAGTTCTCAGCATAAGTAGGAGTAGGAGCAGGAGCAGGAACACAATCTAAATCAACAGATGTTGCATTAACTCTATCGGCTAAACTCAGAGATGCTATAGCAGCTAATCCGGCAATACCAAATCCCCTTATAAAGCGATGTGCAACTGCACGGGCGGTTCGGGAATCCTCAACTGTGATTATGCCCTGCATGGGATGCTCTCTCTTTTTATAATACCCTTCACTCCATTTGGTTCGGAACTCCGAAAACGAGGCCCCAAATCCAATCTTTCATCAACTATTATAGAACTTTCATAGGACAAATCAATTCCTTTTTCATAATTTTTACGGGTCGTCATTTTACCTTTGACTTGAGAATAGAGAAGTGTAGTATTGTGGATATGCGAGCGGGTATGACCGGACTGTATGCTTAAACGGAAAAACTAATGAAAGACTATGCAGATTCATCGTTTGAAACTTTACGGGAGTGGAGTCACGTCTCTATCACACCGGCTTATTCATTTCAATCTACATTCCTTTTTCAAGGATGTAAATCTC
>Ga0114930_10001985_pt1 | contig 18824 bp, 37 predicted proteins | sample AnhtaG_FD_87300 | JGI IMG/M metagenome (GOLD analysis project Ga0114930, IMG submission 87300) | Deep subsurface microbial communities from Anholt, Denmark to uncover new lineages of life (NeLLi) - Anholt_01485 metaG | ecosystem: Environmental > Aquatic > Marine > Oceanic > Sediment | place... | reverse complement strand
TGGTGCTCGTTGTAGTAGTCGTGCTGGTGGTAGTAGTTGTTGAGGTCGTAGTCGTCGTCGTAGTCGTCGTCGTTGTGGCTTCGGGTACGTACAGTATCGTCAGAATCGGTCGGTGTGCTGCGGTTCCCCACTCTTGAGCGTAGAGGTTGATATACTCGTAGGCTGTCGGCGCAGTACCAGCCAGATCACGGCTGCTTCGCAATGAGTAGTAGGTGTTGCCTAATGGGTCTGGCCACGCCGTACTCAGATTGCCACTGGTATAGGGCGTGTTTATGGCTATGCCTGCAGTATTGCGCCAGATATTATCATCCGCTGCCCCAGCCAAGCAGTTGTCATAGGCCGCCTCGCGGTTGCCAGCAGCGATAGGGTCTTGGGCCGACCAGTCCTGCTTCACAATCTGAACGTCGAATTCCGTGGCGCTCTGGTCATTCTGCACGGTCATAGTCAGATTGACTTGCGTGATGTTCTGTCCAGCACCGATGCCACTTGTGTCAAACTTCAGGAAACTTCGCCAGACAAAATACTCGTCCCAGGCAAACCATGCCTGGCCGACGCGGAAGCTGACGCTAGTCGTATCATGGCCACTTGAGGTGCTTCTTGCGGTAGGATAATCCACGCTGCTGCTGCCATAGACGTGCCCATCCGCCGTGCTGCCTGTAAAGTCGGGGTCTATGGTTATTGGGTAAGCAGCGTGAGCCAACTCAGTCACAGGGATGCCAGTGTAGAGCACCCCGTCTCGCCAGTACCTGCGACAGGTCAGCGGCTCGTTATTAGCATCCCAGGCTACGGGCATAGGCGACCAGTGCTCAGAGATGGCGTACTCACCCTCCACCCAGCCATTGGGCATTGAGATGCCGCCCACCAGCGTCTCCAGAATGAGGAAGTCACCTGCCTGAGCCTGTGGGATGCTTGGCTGTTCCTTGAGGGTCAGTAGCTCGCGGTAGCCATTCTCCGTAATGCGCCGCTCCACGCGCCACCAGTCACCATCAGCAACCAGCGCGTCGTCTACTCTGCTTCCCAGGGGGACAGCACGGGTGCCAAGTAGCTGCATGGTGCTGGGCCTGAACAGCCCGATGCGCCTAGTATGCTGGCTGTAGTCGCCCAGTTGCACCACACCTTCAGACGTGATGACCACGTTCAGGCCAGGGCAGTACCAGAGGTCACGCCCTATATCGTACAAGGGCATAGTGTCCAGAGGCTGCCACTCATCCTGCTCATCCCGATAGTGTATAGGGCCACCCGTGAACAGCCCCAGCGTCTTGCCATCAGGACGGAGCAGGTGCAGGGAGCGACGCGCCCGCTTTACAACGGGCAACGCCGCCAGGTCAGGATTCGCTTCGAGGATTTCTTGAATCCAGTTAGCCATTCTTAGTCGTCCTCGTACAGCCGCTTCGTCTTGGAGGTTCTGTTTCGCCTGGCCAGAACCTCACGCCATTCATTAGCCATTAGCTACGTCCATATCATCAGGCATCAAGATAACCCACAAATAGTCTGGAGACGATTTCTGAGAAACGATTGTCCACGGCCCAATGCCATAGTTGAAATAAGCCAGTCGCCGCGTAAAGTAGTCGAAAGTCCCGTCCGCGAACGCCCTTACATGCGTAGGATCGACAAAGCAGGTAAAGGACGGATACTTGGGCACTTCGATCTCCATCAATCCATCCGGCTTGAGAACCCGCCTGCAATCGTTCATCAGCGGGATGAGATTGCCGATATGTTCCAAGATGTGATGTGCCCTGATCTCATCAATTGAATCGTCGAGGAACGGAAGTGCTCCCTCTTCCAAATCAACCAGTATGTGACCACCATGTTTGTCAAGTCCCACATATCCCTGTGGACAATTCAGACCACCGCCAAGATCAATCTTCATAGACATTCGACCTCAGCTTCCAAATCATCTATATTACCTTCTGGATAGAGCACTTTCCATCGAAGAGGTGAACTATTGACTATCATTGAGCCAAGAAATCCAGTTGGAGCAGGCAATGCCAAACGATGACATAAATCAGAAAAACCGGCTTCGGTCACTAACTGTCGCATTTTGATCGATTCCACAATCCCCTCTTTGGATGCGATGAAAACCGCGCTGGTTCTAATTCGCCGATTCATCTCAAGACAGTACCAATAGCAAAGCTGATAGTCCGTTAGTTTATCCCAATTTTTCAATCCCGTCGGATCGAGAAGGTAACTTATACCTGACCAAGTACGGCCAGGTATTGATCGACGTCTCCAGAAGCTTAGTGCGACTTCACGATGGGGACGAGTTAGCACTACTACGTCTGGCACTCGACCAATGGTTACGAGCGCCGATACGAAGCCTTTTCCAAACAAATGGCTACTCTCAAAATAAACTGGCTGCTCAAGGCTATCTATCCAGGGCAGTTTCTTGTCTAACCAGAACCTAACAGCTACATACGGATCGCGTCGAGCCTCCTCCACTACTGAAACGAAGTTCGGTGACGGTTCATGGAATGCGGCTACTCCTGGAACTAGTCTCATAGCATAAGTTAAGTATTTTGTTCCGCAACGTCCCGGCGAAAGCGTGAAAATCAATCGGTCAGCCATTTCCAAGCAAAGAGGTATCCCCCTGCGCGATTCTTGGGGCCTAACGCCGCGAGATTATATCTGACGCCTTGAAAATCTTCGGGATATAAGTAACAACGATGTTGCGTATGAATGTTGCCAGCCAGTATGCCTCTTTTAACTAGCCCATGAGGAACTCGCCCCCACGGGCAACTAAGGATAATGCCTTTGAGCGTTATCTCCTCCAGCTTTTTGACTGTCGGCACAAATTCGTGGCAACCCACATGCTCTGGGCCGTGTAGCCAAACCGTGTAATCGTATTGCTCATATGGCAACTCGATTTGATCGATTTCGCGCACATCCCCGTGAACGACGTATTGCACTCGTTTACCCTGTAGATTCTGGCGAAGCTCGATAACTGCAGGTTCCCAAATCTCCAAGATAGTCAGTTCATTCCCCGCACGATAAAGTTCCAAAGTTTCGGCAACTCTGCCAGTATAGGCTCCTACATAAAGCAGCGTTCCTGGCTCGTCATATAAGCGCGGGACCATGCCTCGCATCAACATATGTCGCCGTCTGTTAATCTCGGCCATCAATATCGCCATCTTTCAGGTGGTTCGAGGGTTTTGAGATCGACTGGTTCTATCACTATCTTGGAGTAGTTTCGCTCGGTGAGTATCGAAGCAATTCCAATGTGTTGACAATAAGTCTCTATGAGATAACCGATTTCGTATCCCAATTGTCTTGCCACACGGCAACGTATCATGCCTGGCGTTACCCCAAAGTCGTATCGCCGTCTTGATAAAATCCCCTTCTCGGCCAACTCACGACGCACAAAAAGCAACGTTCCACCGACAACCTGACAATACCTAACTTCTTTATCTTTGGAATGCTGAAGTTCTGGAAGTGCCTTTCTTCCAGCGCCTGGATGATTGAGCGCCAACAGTCCGAGGTGTCCCCTGGTTCGCATAGCTTGCACTCCGCGGGCCAACCAATCAGGCTCCACGTCTGGGCATAGCATATCGTCGTCTGTCACCACGAATGGATCAGAGAAGCTAATCCAAGTAGCCGCAATCAGGTTAGGTAGCAACCCGTGTCTCTCACCACGTAGGAGCAAACTCTCAATCTTGCCTTCGCGCCATCGCCCTAGGAGCCACTCAACGTTGCCTTCCTTCAAGGCGTCGTCGATCACGTGCAGTTTATATGGCGACCTAGTACGCTCCCAGATGTGCTGGAGAGTCTGTTGCAAATAGTCAAGCCGATTATGGGTGGTAACTACGATGTCAGTTATGCTTTGTTCCATTTTGCTTCAAACCGCGCCTTGTTACGCAGATAGATCTCCTTTTGATGTGGTAACTTGCCCCAGGTAGCGTTGCCAACGTGAAGACAGTGTCCGACCTTCACCATCTCGCGATCCGTCTGTAGGATGCGCAATACGAAGTCTCTGTCTTCGAACATGCCGCGTTCGTAGCCTTCATCGAGATAGCCCACTTCTTCTACGATTCCGCGCTTGGTCATCCAGAGGGCACCGAAAAAGTATCCCCAGGGGGCGACCATACGCCCAACCTTGCGCTCAGGATCGTGGGCAAACAGGTGGGAGCAGACAACGCCAGTCGTCTCTTCCCACGCTTCTCTTGCCATTGCTGGCCAGTTGTCAATGAACTCCACGTCGTCATTCATAACTACTAGCCACTCGCCGTGCGCCAGTTTGAGTCCTTGGTTGACCGCTGGGGCAAAGCCCAAGTTCTCTCGGTTGCGCACATAGACATCGGCCTCGGCCATCATATAGTCAACTCCGATGGGCGAGCCATTGTCTACTAGGATCAGCTCATAGTTCTCAGTGTAGCCCTTAATCGACTCGATACATCGCTTCAGGAACGTCAGCAACTCCGCGTCCTTGTTGGGCAAGATGTAGCACGGGATGACGATGCTGGTCAGTCTGCTTCTATTGCTGGCCACAGGTGTTTCTCCCATACGGCCTTCAGGCTCCTTTCCTTGCGCATCCGCATATGGTTCTGCAGCACGGGGTCATTCTGCATCATGTGGGCGATGCCCCCCGCCACGTGTCGCATGTAGGCCCGTCGGTCGCCGTACTCGGTCGTCGTATCACCAGGCATCCCCGTTGCCACGTCCACATTCGACGAGAACTTATAGAGCAGCGCGCGGTTCTGCCACAACCGGAACATGGGCAGGTCGAAGTTCAGCACTAGGCCGCAGCGTGCCCAGGCCGCCTCTGGCACGATGAGCGGGTCACCTTCCGAGCGCGATGGGTGCACTAGGACATCAGCGAAATCGAACAGGTTCATGACTGCTTTGTGCGGGATGTGATATTCGGTGTCCTTGCTCAGATCGGAGGCAAATAGAAGCGGCACACCTTCCTTCGCTGCCGCTGCTTTCATTGCCTTGCGATACTTCGCCTTGTCGCCCGCCGTCGAATGAAAGTCCACGATGACCACCCGCGCGTCCCAGCCCATAGCCCGCAGCTCAGCGAATATCTCGATGACGATGTGCGGCTGCTTGCCCCGATCGAGACGGCAGGGATAGACAGCCACGATGTCCGCGTCCCACAGATCACCCTTCTCTATAGCCTCCAGCGCAACTGGATCATAGTCCTCAGTGAAGTTGATCGGGTTCGGGATGACCACTGTCTCGTGCATCTCATAGCCGAAGGCCACGCGCTTGCGCATAGCCTCCTCCTCGTGAAACACCACCAGGCACGCATGGGGGAACTTACCCCGCAGCTCGCTATGAAACCGACCCGTCTGGCCAGAGATGTCCATCGAGCTGCCCGAGTGTATCCAGTGGAGCCAGCGTAGTCCAGATTGATCCTTGGCAATCCGCCATGCTGCAACGTGATACTTCCACAAGTTGGCTTGGCACAAAAGGTCGTGGGTGAAAACCACGTCCACATCAGTCAAGGCCAGACGCATCTGCTCCGTCAGTATGTCGATCTCGCTGCCTGACTTGGCAGTGATGTTGACCACATTGCTGCCGATCTCACCCGGATCAAGGACTTGTATCTCGCCGCCTGGATACGGACTCTCGAATAGCGCGCGCGTCAGCACCTTGAACTCGTACCCACCCATATGCAGCATCTTGGCCTGGTTCGCTACGACTGCGCACAGGCTGTACGCTGGATCATGGCCTATGAAGTCCGTCAGAATCGCCACTTTTCTCACGTCACGGTCTCCTCTTCGTCCCATTCCCACAACTCTGGCTTCAGCTTTGGGAGCCATCGTCTGGGGCACCACTGAGAGAGCCAATAGGCGATGCTATTGGGAATGTGCCAACGCCGCATCAGTACGAGCTCCAGTTGGATGCGCTGGAGTCCCACATAAAAGACACGAAATTGCTCCAGAAAGTCCTTGAAAGCTGGCGCAAGCGTTTCTATGAGTATGGTAGCCCATTCCTTGATCTGGTCGGCGAGCTTCTTGATCTGGTCAGTGCTTCGCTCCCAATCTAGGACAAGCGCTTCCCGGTTTCTCAATAGCCATAGTTCTGCTCCTTCAGTCATTCCACCATCTCCTTTCCCGTCTCCGGTAGCTCCCAAGTTGTCGCCACTATTCGCCAAGGCGCTTGCTCGCGCCCCTTCCTCGCCTTCTGCGCCCACCGAGATAGCCACGTATCCGTGTCGTGGACGGGACAGCCAGCCTCCGGCACAAATGGCCGCACTCGCTCGCCACTGTACTGACACATATCCTTCCGAAGGCAGCGGCGACAGTGTTCCCAGTAGCGATAGAATGTAGCGTAGCCGCAGCCACTGTACCCACAGTAGCCGGTCACGAGATAGCGCAGTATGGCTGTCAGAACGAGCCACTTGGAAAGGAGTCGAAGCATCACGGCCTCCCCTTCGTCCCCATCGCGGCCGTGGCCCGCTCAGCGTCCACCACGACGCGGTGTAGTGTGCACCTGCAATGTCCGTTACACACCGATTGCTGTGTAGGGATCGGCAATATCCCTTCCGCTTGCCAGCCCATGTCGGCCCACTTTTGGCAATCAATACAGGGCCCTCCCTTCGACGCGCCCAGCGTCCGGCGCTCCATCCGCGTTTGGCCCATCGGTACTGGCGGCAGCAAGTCCCGCTCTACCTCGAAGTATTCCGCCCGCGCGTTGCCCATATACATCTGCATCCGGCTGAGGGCCTGGGCCTCGGACACTTCCCCATCCCGTATCCCCGCCGTCATCTCGGTCATCCGCCGGTACTGCGTCTGGAGCTTGCCGCCCACGCGCCCGAAATCGGTTGGTGTTAGCTGATCCCAGCCTCCAGCGGCCAAGGCCGCCTCCTGAAGATACTGTCGCTTGAGCATGACCTTTGCATGAGATAGGAACATCTGCGGGCTACGCCTACCATCCGCAAGCCGCCTGACCCCCTCATACAGCCGGCGCTCGCGCCCAGCGACCGACTTCTCCAACAGGTCGACGACGCGACCACGGGCCACGAACCGCCCAGTGGCTGCACGAACATAGTTGCGGCTGCGATTGTCCCAGTAATATCCCTGGAGCAGACGCATGACGCGGGGCTTGGGCATGGGCCATCCTATCTAGAGCGGTCTACCCGCAACCGGCAAATCCGACAGCAGAATCGCACCTGTCTCAGATAACACCGCGTTCTGTGCTCTCAAGAACTCCTGTTCAGCCTGTCTCTCACAAGTGCAATAGTTCTCACCAAACAAGTTGTTGAGGGTTTCCTCATACGTCGGGCCTTTTTCTATGTAGTCCCTTCCTGGCAATACCTCCATCACAAGCGCAGCACATTTACCACAGTAGACTTTGGTCATGGCTCTCCTCCTTTGGCTTAGGTGAGTGTGCGCCCATCGCTTGTTCGCTTCCAGACCTTGGCAAGACCAAGCTCTCCAGCCAACTCGTTTGCTGTTGGCGGCCTCTTCCCCGCACTGATGGTCATCTCGACCTTCCAGCCCGTCTCCTGCTCGATCCAATCCTGGGCCTCCTGCAACCCTACGAACGTATCGTCGCTCATGGGGAACTCGCAGCGCACTAGCACCTTGGCGAACACCTGGGCCTCGGTCACGCCGGGGATGCGCAGTAGAGATTGCTCAGCGTCTTTCATATTATGCCTCCTTCACACTTGCGGATAGCGGATGAGTCTGGTATCGCCAGTCAACCTTCCAACCAGTCTTCCGCTCGATGTCCTTCGCCACGCCTTGCGCTATCTGCCAGGCACTGTCATCTATATCGAAGGGGCTTCCACAACGCATCTCAATGTTGACGGTGATTTGCACTTCAGTCACGCCGGGAATGCGGAGGAGGTCGGCAGTGACTGATGACTGTTCCTTGGATTTGCTCAAAGCGTAATCGCATAACCACTCTTGGCCCAAAGTCTTATGCTCATCACAGACGTAGCATCGTAGATTGGGTAGAGATGCCCAATGAGTCGCGACATTTTCACAGAATGAGCATCGATGGCACGCCGCCTCTGAACGAATCCGCTTCTGCTCTTCAGTCGGCGATGAGGCGGGCAGCCCGTCCTCGCCTATCACACGGACTTCCCAGCGTTCATCTTTTCTAGTGCCATAGGCTGGCCCTCTTTTCCAGATAGCATTTGACACCATAACCTGTGCTAGGGCCACCGGCAGGAGCGTTGTGCAAAATAGCTCCCCGCTGTTAGTGTGCCACCATTCCTTGCCATTCCTACCTGACCAATCCGACCATATTCCATAGTAGGTCGTCATGTCTCCCTCTCCTTTGCGCCCAGCCCTTCCGCCTGTTCGCGCTCGCTTTTCAGCCCCCATTCTGAGCAGCAAAAGTCGTGCGCGGTAACAAGGTGTTTGTGCAATGGCGCGTTGTGTCCCCTCTTCTCGTCCCAGCACAGGATGGCCTTACCACGGTCAAAATCCCGAACACAGCATCCCCATTTGCCCCAACCCAGACCGAGACACGAGGCTTGCAACAGACTGCGGCCCATCGGTTCACCGCGCTCTCTCTCGGCTTGCCTCCTATTTACCTCATCACCCTCAAAATCCTGTATCACCTCCCGATACAGATAGTCGCGCCACCGCTTGTGTTTCCACTCCTCCGAGGAGCGATCCCACCATGCACAGTTCGCACAGCACCTCTCCACATCAGTCATGTCATTCTCTCCTTCGCATCCAGCAACCGCTTGTACCTCTGCGGCACTTCGTCGCTCGCGTACCAGTCCGCGCGTGCGTCCGCGATGTCCTCCTCGGTGATCTCCGCGTCCCGTGCGGCGGCCATCGGCGTCTGGGTGTAGGTCGCCGGGTCTTCGCCCATTGGTATCGCAGCTAGGGCGGCGGCAACGACCTTCTCGGCGTCGAGGGCGTCTGTGCCAGCTTCCACGAGATCAGCGATCTGATCCTCGGCCCACTTGTCGCGGTCAGTCATCTAGCCCCTCGATTTCCGCATACGTCCCCCTGTGGCCCTGGGTCAAGACGCCTGGAGTTACGCGTAATTCCAGCCCAGCCTCGTTGTCCTGGATGACTTCTGCCTCATTCTTACGACTGTCCATTCGCCATTGACCCCAACGAGTTTGCCAGCGTATCCCCAGCTTGTATAGCAACCTAGCCAGCCGTTCCGATGTGCGGGCCAGCCAGTTTTCGGGCACGGGCCACTCAACGGTCAGGGGTATTGTGCTTCCCACGTCGAACCGTTTTGTCGGTTCTGACCACAATGGTCGCCCCGGATACACCTTTTCTATTGACACCGAAAAGGGGCAATTTGGCATCTCGACCTCATTCAGCTCCGTCATCCTTCCTCCTTTTCCCTTTCCCGCCAGGCGAGTTCCGAAGTCAACAGCGTCTTGCCACACCACGGACAAACTAGAGCAACAAGTTTCGCAAGACGCAAGGGAACGCCCCCGCCCTTTATGTAAAGGCTTGTTATTTCACCATATCCCTGCATATGCAACCCCCCATCGCAGGCTGGACAGAAGGGCTCCAGGCTGACCCTTACGATGGTTGGCGCTTGCATTTCTCATTCTCCTCTACCGATGCGATATAGTCGCACATTTGCTGCAGTGCTGTTTGCGCCTGGCCTTTCAGCATCTGTACGACTATCTCCATCTCTCTTGCGCTTTGTCGGCAAATTACGTCGGCCAGAGACTCCCTTTGTGAGTTCCCTCTCCTGGCATCCTTTCTCAGAATGGTCGGTGTTTCCATGTCTCCTCCTTTTCTCACCTCTCCACGTCCATCCACCTACCCCGCCAGACCTGGATGGTGTATCGGCCCTCGCCGATCTCGCACTCCCTGGTCACCACCACGCGGTATCCGTCGGCCATCATGCCGCTTAGCATATTTTCCTGACCCCACTGGTATCCGCCCTTGAGGAGTGCCGCCACAATAGCCACAAGCACGATACACACGATCAATGCCTTCTGTCCCGATGTCATTGCCCCTCCTTTTTCATTCCTCCAGAATGATCACCAAGGCGCGCGTCAAACAGAGGATTTTTTCGCGAAGCAGCGTTACTTCGACATCCACCCCGTCTTTTCCATCCTGATCCAACTTCTGCATTTCCATCGCGCGCCCCGCCATGCAAGTGGTGAGTCCCTGAATGACCATATTGATGATTTGGCGCTCAGTTGGTATTGGTTGCGTCATCGCCCCTCCTTTTTACATCCTCCTGATCATCCGCTCCGCCGCCTCCACCAATGCCCGCTCCTCTGGTGACACGAACTCCCTCTCCTCCGTTTCTCCCTCCTTTCTCTTGAACGCCTCATCGCTCGCCACGTCCTCTGCGTCGCTCACCCCCAGAGCCTGCAGCATAATGCGCAAGACCCGTGCCGTGATCGCCCCGGCCAGTTCCCTGCTCACTATGCCATTGTCGATGAGCGGCACGAGCACCTCCCTGTAGAATTCGCTCACTGCCCCAGTGATGGCTGCCAGGTCAGTCTCCACCAAGCGGTCGGTGGACACTTCGGCTTCGTATGTCGCAAACTTCGCACCATTCACGGCCCCGGCGCTACCGTACTCCTCCCTGAACTTCAGGACGATCCGCACCATCGTCCGGAACTGCGCTGACCAGAATAGTTGGTAGCGCGACCACTGTCTCAATATCGGCCCTTCGAGCATCTGCGCTGTCGCCCAGCGGAGCACGTCGCCGATGCCGCCGTAGTGCGGGTAGACCCCCAAGCCCAACAGCCCCATCCAGGCCAGCGCATTCCCGTCTTCTTTGGCGTCCCCCGCACCCGTGTTCTGGGACAGAGCCTCCAGTACCGCAGCTGGGTTCTCCACCCACGTCGATCCAGCCACTGGCGGTGGGTTGGTCTCCCTCGTGCCCCCGGTTGCGAAGGCACTGGCGAGCTGCGACTGGATGCTCCCAACGCCGCGCGAGCCGCCCTGCACCTTTGTTTTCCAGGTGTACATGGCCCGTGACGCAGCCACTGCCGACCTGTTCTCCCTGAACTTCTTGTGCTCCCTGAGCCATGGCGCGCCGGCCACCGATAGTGGCCAGCCCCAGAGACTGTCCTCCTCCTTGCAGTTGTGCGCGATGTGCTGTATGCAGACTGCCGTACCGAGCCGTTCCTCGTTGACCCGCATCGTGTCCGCGCGCACCGCTCCCTTGGGCAGAACCTCTGCCTTCTTCTCCAGGTCGTCGCTGAAGAACGCTTCCCAAGACGGATAATACCATGTACGGCTTGCATCCTTAACTGACCATTGCCGCTTGTAGAACCACGGCACACTGGCATCTTGCGGATCGGTCACTATCTCGGCGATCTCGGACGGCTTGATCTTCCGCACGGTCGCCTGCCCATCCAGGGTCGAGGCCGAATAGGATAGGAACTGGTTGCCGTCCACCAGCACGCGGTTTGACAGGGTATGCAACTTGTCAGCCGCCAGCACAGGTTGGTTCCGTGACGCCCCCCAGAACTCGCGGAAATAGTCCTCGCCGTATTTCAGCGTCTCGGCCTCTGCGATCTCCCCCTCCGGCTTGGCGTCCTTGGCCGTCACGATGATGTTCTCGCCGAAGCCGTAGTTGGTCCACAGCCAAACCGCCCACTGATAAAGCACCGAATAAATCCACTGGCGACGCGATTCGTCGGTCGCCCGTTTGCGCGCGCGGGCCATGTCCATCGAGTAGCCGCCGCCGAGCTGTTCCCAGTAGAGTTGGTTCACCAGGTCGCCCAGCACCGCCGAATCGTATTCACGCAGCGTGTTCAGAAGCTGTTCAGGGGGTAGCTGAAATGGGCCTTCATAATAGGCCTCGGAGAGTGCCCGCATCGTCTCCTGTATGCGCAGTATCTCAGTGCCCGACACTAGGCGGGGCAGGTGGCTTCTCAGCGTCTCCAAAATGTTAGCCATCGTTCATTCTCCTTGCCTCCTTTTATTCTTTTCTGCTGGCATCCACCCCGCCCGACCCGACAATGATGTATTCTTCGGCGTCTGGATCATCCAATGGATCATAGCGCCGAAAACTGTAATTTCGGCCTTCTTGCGGTAGGTGTATTGATGCTCCTGTGTCACTCACACTCAAGACGCTGAACCGGAGTTCTGCGGGTGTCCCTATATCAATGCCCACCCAGGGCGAATTGCAGCAACCACAACCACTGATCTCGGCCTTATGCTTTCGGCAGAGTTGCCACAAGTCTCGAAGAAATACTTGGGCTTCTTCGTTCGCCACTAGCTCCTCCTTTTTACAGACTGAAACTGATAGCAAACAGGGTGAGGCTGAACATCAAATCCAGCATTCCTTTATTGCCCTCCAGCACTTCCCCAGTCTTGCTCCACACATAGAAGCCCCCAAGCAGAGACCTAATTCCAAGCACACCACACCCTACTGCGGCCCCCAATGTAAACGACTGCCAAGAAATTTCCACTATGCCTCCTTTTCGCTCTGCTCTACTTGCCTGCTAAGACGTTCCTCCGTTTCGTCATCAAAGCGTACATCATAGTTGTCTATTGGTAGATGAGCACGAACATGGTGTGCTATCTCTTTCTGTATTTCTCGCACACGTTTTATGCTCTCGTGCAACAACAAGATGCGCCTGTCCATCTCCTGTGCGATTTCGACAAGCCTCCAGAAACGGGGCTCAATCCTACCTGTATTGCGTGCTGGCGAGTCAGCAATCTTGCGAAGCTCCTCAGTCACATTCACGTCTTCCTCCTTTTCACCAGTCAGGCCCGATGTGTGCCGGAGCATAAAGAATCTGTGTCTCTTCCTTTGGCCCCAGCAGATGGGCCGCGATATTGCGTAGGCAATCCAGACCGTGGTACTCGCTCTTCTTTTCTATGATCTCCGTCGGCTCCCCTCCCCGCGTCAGTTTCCGTCTATACGACCCGATCTCGCTCAACAGGTTCACGCAGCAATCATGGACAACCAATGCACCGTCAGCCAAGAGCTGAATCACGCGATCAATGCCTTCCCACACACCGATCGCTGGTGGCGGAATCCCCGGTATCCCCGCTGCAGCCCAGTCAAGACGAGCTTGGTTCTCCGATGGCGCACCGAGCACCCAGGCCCAGACTGTCTCCGCTCCCGTAAGCTTCAGTATCACCCTGGCGTGTTCTGGCGTGGTCACCCCGAAAGGCTGCAGGTATTCGCGGTAGATGTGCAGACAACGGTCTACGGGATCGAAGGCTCCCCACAGCGCGCCGACGTAGGCCCCCAGAGGGTCTATCCCCACTATGCGGGGCCACGTCATCGGAATAGGGAACGATTTCGCCCTGTGCCGCTCCTCGTCGAATATGTCGTAGATAGCCCCCTCTGGCTGGGCCCAGATGCCAAACCGCAAACGCATCTTCCGTGCACCAGTGAGATTGTCCAGCACCGACATTGTGCGGCGGCCTTGTTCGGTGAGTTCGCCTGTAAGTTGATTGTACAGCATCGGATTATCGCGATGCGTGGATTCTATGAGGGTTAGGGGGCCATTCGGATTCGTGGCGCTTCTCGCGCGGCTCTTGATCCAGTGTGTAGGCGGGCCGGGATTCCCGTCACCGCAAACAAAACTGTAGGGCATATTCCCCGCACGCCCAGTAGCGCGAGTGGTCAGCACCTCCCATTCCGGCAAGCTCAACTCTTCGGGCTGATTCACCAGGATCGCGTCAAACTCGGTGGATAGCACTTTGCGCGGATCGTCCATCCCGCCAACCCAGACGCGGCTGCCGTTCGGGTAGTCGTACCACTGTGGATTGTTGCTGCCATACTTAGTGACTGGAGCACCGTCCAACACCTGTCGTTCCCACGTCTGTAAGATCGAACCGACCAGGCTTCTGCGCGTCTTGCGGATTATGGCCAGTTGCGCGCCGGGATACTTGAGCGCGAGGAGATGGAACTTCCAACATGCACCGAGCGTCTTACCGGTCTCGGCGGGGCCGGCAATGATATGCTGTGGATCGCGACACTTCATAAACTCCCTCACGCTACCGTAGGGCGTGTAGTCGGCCACGGCGTCGGGGGCGGAGCGAATCTCATACCTCACGGGCATGGAGCCGTCCTCGGAATGCCTATCATTGCTGATTCTATGCCAGAAGAGCCATAGCCGAAATGTCTCTCATATGCCACCCGTGCATCTGTGTAGGCTGTCCAGTTGCCAAACTTCAAGAGAGCTGCGGCGCGATATGCCGCCTCAACCGTGGCCCACAACGCACGAGCCTCAGCACAGAGAAAGAAACCCCGTCGGCAACCGCAAGGGAGCCAACTCTGTTGCAATGTATAGCTCACAGTCTCTCCGCCACTCCCAGCAGTGCGGTTCATGGCTCCTCCTCTTCTTCACTGCCATCCCAATGCTTCCAAGACACATCACCGTTCTCATGGAAGCGTATCTTCATTCCCAAGGGAAGGAATGGGTCTGGCCTTCTGCCATGAACGCGAGTGTGGATACAATTGCCTATACGTATCGCTTCTTCCTTTGCTTCAGGATTATCCGCGACGCCGTATGGTATGACATATACCTCCTCACCAGGGCACTCACGACGGTTCATTGCGCCTCCTTTCACAGCTCCTCCGCCACGCCGCCACCGACCGTCTTGACGATGGCCGTGACCTCCCCGCTATGTTCCCGTCTCTCCACGAACATGCCCAGATGTTTGGCCAGCATTTCCTCGGCCTTGTCAGGATCGCGCAATTCGATATTGGTCGCATGAGCAGTCTTGCGAACGCCTTTGATGAGAAAACCCAGACCAGCCTCCTTCAGTTCCTGGACATTCAGTCCTCGGCCCGTCACGAACGGCGAAATATCCACCCCAATCCGTTGTAGCCACCGTGCCATAAGTGCTTCAGTGGTAGCCCCCATTTCGGCCAAGCGGCCTATGATTCGCGCCCGAATCTTAACATTCTTCAACAGCCTAGAGCCCTGCGGCCCTGGATGCTTGTATCCTGCACGCCGAGCCGCTTCGCTCGCATTCCATCGAGCACCTCCCAAATAGTGCTCGACAAAGGCTTGCTGTTTGTATGTAAGCACCATCTCATCCTACTTCGGCACTGGCCTCACCGTCACCTCAAGCTCACACTCCCTCCAGGCAACCAGCTTCAGCACTTCCGCCACATAACTGTCGTCTATATCCAGTTGGATCCGCATCCCGCTGTCGCCATGAATCCGAATAGCGGTGGCTATGCTGGGCAGCACCGCCGAGAAGGTTGCCATCACCCCTGATGCTTCGTTCTCCCTTTCCATCCGCTCACTCACCCTACGCGCCTCCTCAATAGCCTTGCGTGTCCGCTCAGATGGCATCCAATCCCTCGGCGTGGCTCCACAAGTCTCATCCATTGCTCTCCTCCTTTGCTAGTCCAGACATATTGCCCCACATAGCCGCAGAACACAGGGTATTCCTAGCAATCTCCTGTATCTCGCCCTTCATCCACATGCGCGGCTCATCCTTGGGCCTTCGCATGATGCAGGCACCGCCAATATCATTGTGAAAATACGCCCGAATGTACTCTTCCCAACCCTCCTCCCGCAACTGAGCATAGGATGGGACGAACCTCTTGTCATCACACCAAGCTAGTGTTCTCCACGATAGCGCCACATATTCGTACACGTCTCCTCCTTTACTACATAGTGCCAATTCTTGGCATAAATGGTTCGGTCAATACCCTTTGGACCCACCGCGCCACAATCATCTGTTCTAGTTGCTCCAAATCTTGCTGGGTTAGGACAAGCCCCAAATTGTCGGCAATCATAGGACTCTTGCGATAAATCATATCTGACAATTCGCGGATTAAGGCAGTATCAGGCATCCCCCCCCCTTTACAAGTCGCCCAAGTTGTAAGCCATTTCAGCGCAATGGGGTGCATGTCTTCTCCTTTACGCCTCGCCCAACAGGCCACTCCAAGGCTGGGTATCGTAAGGGTATCCCCACCTCTCCCGCAGCAACGCCAGGTGTCTCGCTTGTGCCATCTTCGTGTGTGCTCCCTGATGGTGATGCCAACATAGACAAATCAGGTTCTCCACCACCTCGCCTCGGTGTTTTGCGTTCTTGCCCCAATAACCACGTCTCACAATATGGTGAATCTCGCCAGCAGCCTTGCGATCACAGTCTTGACAGAATCCTTCGTCACGTTCAGCAGCTTCCTGATAGACGCTCTGCTTCACCTCTTCGCCGTCCCCACCCACCCTATACGGCTCCCCACTATAATTCGACACCCGCCCACAGGCGCATTCGGTGTCGGGGCTTTCAGGCCCCACTCAGTCCCGTGTTCGTGGGGCCAAACCCAGCCTACTACCCTTGAGGTCAGGTTCGGGCCTGGGCTAACGCAACTGCTTCGCAACCCCATTATACAAGGTTGCCCTCCCATTGTCAAGGGCTTCTACTGCTATACACTCTCAACAGCTCCGGCGGTACGTCGTCAGTACCATCCCGTACCCACGACAGTAACCTGAGCCTCCAGTGTTTATGCGCGGCCTCAAGACTATGCAGATTTGCGTGGGTGATTGCCAGGCGGTATCCGGCGCCAAAACCTTCCTGATATTGGCCATCCCTTTCGCCTTGCTTGGTCAGTCTTAGCGGCGACTGTGCTCCTGCGAGTTGCAGGGCAGTAGCGACGGTGATCTCGGAGCGTCCTAGGATGATCGCTATATCGGTGACGGCGAGACCTTTCTCAAACCACTTTATCGCCCGCTCTAGCTGCCAGTCAGTCAGGGCTATCGCCATCAGTCTCCTCCTTCAATAGCCTTTCAATGTACGTGAGTGCCGTGCCATCGTTCACCATGTCTGTCGTGACTCGCAGCAGCCGCCAGCCCAATATAACCGCTTCGTTATATTTGATGCAATCCATAGCAAAGCCCTTGCCCCTGGTGTGTCTCCCATGCGACCACGTTCCCCCCTCAATCTCTATCGCCAGCTTTCGGTCAGGCCAAGCCAGGTCGAATCTCCACTTTCGCGTTGGGTGAAACTTGAATTCCTCAACAGGTCGTGGCAAGCCAACGGCCCGAATCTGGAGCGGCAAGGGTACGTTCATCTTGGCAACACCTTTTTCTGTTGAGTGAGCATCGCTGCTGGCCGCGACCAAGTTCGCGCCAGGGCACGCCATTCGACGCTATAACGCATCCTATGCGCAGTGTTGTGCATAGAGTCTCTATAGAGTTGTGCGAAGGGCATGAATCCCATGTCCCACACAGCTTCCAAACGAGCCTGGGCTTTCCCATAAGGCTCCCCGTCAAAACCGATCAGGACATAGCATCGCAACTGACGCCGCGATAGGAAAGAAAGCTGCTCCCTCACTCCCCCCAGATGTTCAAGACCAGCTTCCGAATCGGCGGCGAAGAATACCTGTCCTATCTTCAGCATATGCAATTGTTCTACAATCCAGTCATCCAACAAACGCGAGTCCAGCCCACCAGGAAAGCCGACGGCCCGTTTCTGGGATCGCAGCATAGCGAAGACCTTTTCCTGATGGCTGCGCGACGTAGCGAGCAGGTTGTTGTCCTGAACAATCCATCCAGGCTTGATTTCTAGCTCCCGAATCGTTCCCTCCCGTTTCGGCACGAAGCACCAAGGACATCTGCGCAGACAGCCACGGCTGGTGAACGTCACCCCCCTTTTCACATAGAGTCCTGCGATAAACTCTTCTGGCGGCTCAACATCTATTGCTGGGCCACCTATCTTGACTATGGGATAATACTGTGCCCACGCATCCCTCAATCGATGGCCTTTCTCTATATCCCAGGTGAATGTCACTGAGACATGCACCTCATCTACATCGTCCGCTTCTGGCCGAAATAACGGTGGGTCTCCAACAAAAGCCAGCGGATCCGTCGGCGTCATCGACGTTCGGTGTGGGAATACCCTCAGTATTCTGTTGCCCATGCTCTCACCATGTTCTGAAACGATTTGCCTTCCGTCGCCTCAGGTAGCGCGATCACAACGACCTTCTTGCCCAATGCAAAGGCCATGCCCAGATCAAACAGCACGCCTTGGCTCTTCCCGTCCCAGATGACATGCACCACATTGGCTTCCCGAATCGCTTCGCGGTTATCCCTGCATATCTTCAGGCCGGTCAAGTCGTCTTGGTCTGTATCGCGCGGCGGCCAATAGACCTCCCATTCCCTTCTCTTTAGCTCATCGACGAATGATTCCCACATTGCTGGATCATGACCGCGCACTGGGCAAATCAGGAATGTCTTCATTCGCATTTTATCTCCACTTGACTCCTTTGTCCTATTTCCGATATTGGGGTGACCAGTTCCTCGACCGTGATGCAGAAAAGGCCCTCATCTTTGCCAAGATAGAATTCGATCGCTTGGGCCAACCAAATCATCCTGGTTTCGACGCAATCCCCCTTTTCATCCAGATGATGATAGGCAGAAGTGGGTGGGAGCCTGTCCGGCACATGAGCATCGCTAGGCACTTCAAGAGCCAGTTCACCATAGAAATCACCACTACTACAACGCCAGTGGCCACGCATAATGAGTTTCATCTCACCTCCCCAATGCCCCCTCACAGCTACTTTGTGTTGACCACCAATCCCAGCCCTTCGCAAGCGAATGGCACGCGGCTAGCGTTGAGGCCCACACATTCAGGCGCGGGTCTCCATCGCCCCAATCCCACACGATGTCCATGTCGCGGAGGGCTGTCTTTATAGACCCCTCGTGCCACTGCCATAATCCGACAGCTTTACCGTTGTCGCCGATCGCATTCAGATTATATCGTGACTCTTCCCAGAGGATGCAACGGCACTTCTTGGCGTCCAGGCCGTAGACCTCCGCGCATATCTCGATCACGGCGTCTATGTAGACGGGCGTTGGGTTTTCTGGCGCGGCACCAGAGGCCAGGACGAGCAACGCGGCGAGGATTCGTGGGCTCATCGCGTATTCCTCCACTGACAGACGGCACACACACCCACGAGCCATAGCAGCACAATGCCGATCGCGCCTATCACTTTCAGTATCA
>Ga0114930_10001984_pt1 | contig 18825 bp, 18 predicted proteins | sample AnhtaG_FD_87300 | JGI IMG/M metagenome (GOLD analysis project Ga0114930, IMG submission 87300) | Deep subsurface microbial communities from Anholt, Denmark to uncover new lineages of life (NeLLi) - Anholt_01485 metaG | ecosystem: Environmental > Aquatic > Marine > Oceanic > Sediment | place... | reverse complement strand
ATCCATAAATAAGCCAACATCCAAAAGAAAAGGGTAATCTCATCGTTTATCTATTTTCTAAACTATAAAAGAAGAGTGATCAGCGATTTCTGTTTAGTTTCCGTTCAAAGAAATAAGCAATACAATCTAATTTTTCAAAATTTTCCGGGATCAACTCATCATCTTCAACCCTCATATTGAATGTTTCTTCAAGGAATTTAATAACCTCCAATATCCCTAAGAAATCAAACAAGGCGGTAGAAAAAATGATGTGTCCTCGGCAAGCTTATTTTTTTGACCAAAGAGTAATTCTTCTACAATAAAATCACGGACTTTGTCGATATTGTTCATATAATCGTCCCCTGTAAATTATTATTCTGATATTATCATTGTTTCCCTAATCATACTCCTTTTCTAAAGCCTTTTTGTCGATTTTACCGTTTGGGGTCCTGGGTAAACTATCAATCAAGATAACATACTTTGGTATCTTAAAAGTTTCAAGATTATTTGCACAGTATTTTAATATCGTTTTATCGGTTAATTTGCTTCCTTTTACGGGTGTCACAAAAGCTTTGATTGCCTTGCCAAGAATTTCATCAGGCACACCGATTACCGCTGATTCAGCTACTCCTTCTATCTCGCAAATAATATTTTCTACTTCCTTTGGGCTTACCCGCTCTCCCTTGCTTTTGATCATGTCGTCCTTTCTGCCTAAGAAATAGAGAAATCCTTCATCGTCTTTTCGGAAATAATCACCCGAATACAGCACTTTTTCGTCGGGAAAACGACCGGGACGGTAGGCCTTAGCGGTAAGTTCCGGGGCATTCCAGTATCCGCGCATGACGTTCGATCCTCGTATTACCAATTCACCTACTTCACCCGGCGCTACTTCGTTGCCATCTTCATCCAGAATGAAGACTTCACAATTAGGCATGGCTTTTCCAACCGAAGAGGGACGCCGGTCAAATTCTCATTCGTATCACGGCGCTGGTAATAATCGCGTCCTAAAAAGTCGGCAACTTCCTGTTCTAAAGACTCGGTAACAAAACGCTGTATGGCTCGTGTAATGAATGAACCTATAAAAGATGAATCCGAGCTGTTTTGTGGCTGTGCAACACCTCCTTGTAAAAGTTCATTTAATGATTGCTTATGACGTTCTGACGGTTGTACTTTACTCATGGCGTGGGTCCTCCTGCGTTATGAGTTAATAAATTAAACGAATTATTTCATTTATTAACGCTTGAGGAACTCACGCTGTTTCTTTTTACAGGAAATTTAATACATTACCTTTTAACAGCGCTTACTACTCTAATTCCTTCACTATCTTTGAAATATCTGACATCTTCATAGCCCACGTTTTTCTCTAACAATCTGGCAAACCACTTTTTTTGTCCTATACCAATTTCAAAAACTAATATTCCTTTATGCTTTAAAACAGTAAAGGAATCAGAAATAAGTCTGCGACAGAAATCAATGCCAAATGGTCCTCCATTAAGTCCAATTATTGGTTCATAGTTGGTAATTTCAGGAGATAGTTTACATAGCCTACTTGTAGGAATATAAGGAGGGTTGCAGACGACTATGTCTATTTTTTCCTTATCTTTCAAATCCTTAAGTGGAGATAATAAGTCTCCACAGAAAAGGGAAACTCTATCTTGTAGATTAAACTTGTTTATATTCTTTTGTGCAATCTTAACCGAACTCGGATTAACATCTGAAGCTATTACATTGGTTTTACTCGTGTTCAATGCAAGGGTAATTGCTATGTTCCCGCATCCTGTCCCAATATCAATAATGGTTAGATCGTTTTTAGATTCCTGTATTTTTTTAATGAAATCCTGAGCGACTTCAACTAATAATTTGGTCCATTCCCTAGGAATTAAGGTATTAGGAGAACAAAAAAATGTGCGCCCCATAAAAATTGCCTTCCCGATGATATATTCTAAGGGGATTCCTTCTTTCCTTTTTTTTGATATGTGAAGCAAGTCTATATTCTCACGTTCAAGAAAAGTTAGATCCATTTTACTTAACAATCCTTTTGAAAAAAGGTCAAATAGGTGCAATGTCTCAAGTAGGGGTTTTTCTATTCCACGCTTTTGAAAAACATCATAGCAATATAAAAAATCATCAAACATGAGTTTCACTCCTAATTAATATTTGATAACTAGCATTGTACTGTTTTTTTTAAAACTGGACAAATGGCATGTAGAAATAAGTTGTGGTTTCTCCGATAAATTGTTAAACTTATACAACCAAAAGTAAGGAAGAACTGCCATGAACACCCGAAACAGGTACAGTCCCCGGGAGAAGTTAGAGATTTTATTAACCGGGCTATCCAGTTCTGACGGGATAGCAGAAGTCTGTCGTCATTATGGTGTATCTACGGTCCAGTTTTATCAGTGGAAGGACCGTTTGATCAAGAGTGCACCGGAGATATTTAAGCGAAAGTCCGCCAAGCACAACCATCAAGAAGAAAAGTATAAAGAGCAACTCAGGCAAAAAGACAGAGTAATAGCGATACTAACAGAGGAGAACTTACAGATAAAAAAAACTTTGGCACGTAGAGGAGCACCATCATATACCTGAGTATTACAGAAATCTTATCATCGAGACGGTACAAAGGATCAGGGAACTTTGTCAGGTTTCTGTAGTATGGATACTTAAGCATTTATCAGTAAAGCCGTCTACGTATTATTCTTGGTTACAGAATTCGCAGAATCGTAAGTGTTCAACACGCAAACATCCTGATACGATATTACCGGAAGAACGCAAAGCGGTTATCGATTATGCACTTAAACATCCTGACATACGGCATCGTGAACTTACCTGGCGGATGGTCGATGATAACGTTGTTTGCTTGTCGACAAGTTCTGTTTATAAGATACTGAAGGGTGCTGGTCTGATTTGTGCTTGGAAGCCGAAAGAGAAACGCACAAAACGATCTCGAGAGACTCCTTCAAAGCCGGATGAGCGTTGGCAATCAGATATAAGCCATATAGATATTGAGGTCAGAAAGTACTATCTGATAACCTTTATCGATGAGCATTCACGATATGTAACGCACAATGAGCTTATGACATCACTTGACGGCAATTCAGTATCTCTGGCAGCTGAAAGAGCATTGAGCACACTTGATAGTGAACAAAAACCGATTATTCAAACAGACAACGGTTCAGGCTACATAAGCAGAGAATTTAAAATGGTCTTAACCCAAAAGGGCGTTGGTCATCACAAGATTCATCCTCACTGCCCGGAAGAAAACGGTATCGTAGAACGGGTCATTAGAACAATAAAGGATGTAGCAAGCGACTACGAATTAACCGGTCATGTTCATGGAAGATCAGTCATTAATGAAATTATTCGCTATTACAACGAAGAACGACTGCACAGCTCGCTAAATTTCTTAAGACCGATTGACTATTATCGAGGTAACCCAGAAAAATTGCTTGAAGAACGAAAGACAAAAATACTTCAGGCACGACACAAACGAAGAGAACAAAACCTGAAAATCAAGCAACAATCATTACCATTAACCGAACCGGAGATAAACATTAACCATAACTTATTTCAAAGAACAATTTGTCCAATTTTATCGTAAACATTTCATATTGACATAAGTTTTAGTGATAAGCCTTAATCATGCTGTTTTTACAAAAGTGAAATAGTTATAGGATTAATCAGTAAATCTATATTTAAATAGATAATAAAAAGCTTCTACCCCATCCCACCATCTGATTTTTTTCCCTTCCTCATGAGTTCTTGCAATATATGAAGTTGGGACTTCTTTGATTTTTATATTTTGTTTCAATAGCTTTGCAGTAATTTCCGGACAAAACTCAAATCTTTTACTCCGAAGTGGAATATTTTTTAATATATCCGCTTTAAATACTTTATAACAGGTAGCTTCATCGGTAATACGCTGGAAAAATATTAAAGAAGTTACAAAGGAGATGGCCCAGTTAAAGATAAGATGACTAAAGCGCATACCTTTGGGAATCCAAGCTTTTTTGAAACGCGACCCATATACAACCTGAGCCTCATTATCCACAATGGGTCTAACGAGTTTTTCGTAATCATTGGGATCGTACTCTAAATCTGCGTCTTGAATGATAATTATATCACCGGTAGCAACTGAGATTCCAGTTCTTATTGCAGCCCCTTTCCCCCTATTTTCAGCATGCCGAAAAATCTTTATGTAATCCAAATCGGGAATTCTTTTCAGAGTATTATCTATTGAACCATCATCAACTATTATCAATTCTTTTTCAACGTCGTCATTGGCAAACCTAACCTTATCGATGCGTTCGATGCAGGCTTCAATTGTATCTTCTTCGCTATAAACAGGCATGATAATTGAAAGTTTTACCATTTCTTAAGCCTTAGCATCCGTTTCAGATTATTTGTAAATTATGTGAGTCAATAGCCTTAATCTCTATATGTGATAGTCACATAATGGAACTCCAACTAATTTTTGACTTTAATAGCCTGGGCTTCATTGTTCAAAAAAGACGAACTATATGGCTTAGAGTACTGTCATGTTAATTAGAACTGGAATAAAGAAGCAATAGACAAATAATTTTGCAACACTCTAAAAATAAACATTATAATCAATTCAGAACTTACAGTTTTTGCAACGATTTTACAAATATTTAATATTTCTTCAGTTTTCTCATTTCATCTAATTTGTCGCTTAATAGGTTACGTTTGACTTGATACACTTTTGCCTCACCTTTACTGTATAACAACTGAAACAGGTTTGGATTGTCTGTAAGGACCGGAAGCATGAATCTTTGTTTATTCAAAGTTGCAGGGCTTACAAATATATATTCTGCTTCCACTCTGTTGATAAAGTCTAATATCATATACTGATCCTTTACCCAGGGAAAGGATACACACCATCGTCCTGATAACAAAACCACATTAGGAGGTCGTATACCAATTATTTTACTCTCTTTGGATGTATTATCCTTAAGCCAGAAAATAGCATCTCTATAGTTTTGGACTTCCTCAGAATAAAAAGGAGTTTTGTGCTGGGACATCACAATTTTAACATCAGTAAAAATATTAGAACCTATGAAATAAATTATAAAAAATATGGACATAGGCACATGATAACTCCTTATAGTCAAAGGAGACACCCTTTTAAAAAGCCACTCAATGCCGGTAATAAAGTAATAAATAATAAATGGGAGAACGGGCACCAAATATCTTGGCTCTCTGGCTGAGGTTAGAAAAAGAATGCCAAAGTAACAAAGAACGTAGCAATCAAAAATGTATTTTCGTGAGAAAAAACTCAATCCAAATCCCGCTACAATAACAAGAGCAATTACTCCCAGTAATAAGAGAAACGATATGGGAACAGAATGCAATTGTCCCATAACTATATCAATTCTTCGTCCAAGGATTAATCCGGCTGCCTGACCACCGAAATAGGATATATTTTTTACAACACGAAAAAACATAATTCGGGGATTTATTTGCTCTGACAATGGTTCATCCCATTCCGATCTCATAAATTCTTGTTGATAAGGGATAAATTCTTCCAATTGCCAGATTGGATCTTGTAAATCTACTTCTACTGTTTGATTCCTCACATTCCACGCTGTAAGAGGAATGATCACAAGTAATAAGATTAGAACTGCTTTTTTGGCTCTAAAACGAACATTTTTAACCAGAAAAAGATGAAGTAATAGTCCGAAAAAGATGCTGATACCAACTGTTCTAAGAAAGGCAGAAATTATTATTAACAATCCTGCTAAAATTCCATATTTATATTTTTTCTCAAAGCGTAAGTAGCGATTAATATAAACAAGAGCAAGCAACGAACACATCATATAAGGCACACCAGACATTATATAAGTGGATCTTTCTACCATGAGATAGGAAAAAGCGGTAAGCGCAGTAATGAGTATTGAATATTCTCTACTAAAAAATTGCGTAAAAAGCCAATACGTTACAAAAATTGAACCTAAAGCGCATAAGACTATAAATAGACTCATTAACAAAAAATTATTACCCCACAACCATACAATTGGGCTTAATAACAGGGGAAATCCAATAGGGTACTTCAATTGTGGATACCCTAAATAAGTATTACCTTGTCCCGTCACCATTGACCGTGCTGACTCAATATAAATCGCACCAGACCATGATGGCGTCCAGTTTTGTTTAACTAATCCCAAATAAAGCACCACAATAAAAATCCATAAAAGAGGGATTAATTTTTTTAAATCAGCAATTCTGTTTATCATAAAGTTTAATTTTAATTATGACTAAATTGAGGTTAATACATAAATATCAAAACACTCTCTTTACATGCGAGTTCAAATTAAAATGATTTCTTAAAGTTAAATAAAACTTTGTAATTACTGCAAATATCTAACAAAATAAGTTAAATCACCAGAAGGACTCATTTGTCCTACATATTAATATGTTGCAATAATAGAAATTCCCGCTTTTACCTCGTCGTATGGTCTGATTAGGACATTCAAATTTTCTTCATAAGGGATTAAAATATCTACTTGTGATCCAAACCTTATAACTCCCATTCTTTGACCAATCTCAACACTATCCCCTTCCTTGATGAAGGCAGATATCCGACGAACCAGACGAGAAGCAATCTGAACAATTCCTATCTTGATATCCTCCCCTTCTATAATTGTAAAAACCCTTTCGTTTTCCAGTAAAGAACTTATCTTTTTTAAGGAATAAAAATGCCCAGGGATTCTCTTAATACACATAATCTTCCCTTTTATGGGTGTTCGATTGACATGTACATGAAGATAAGTCATCTCAATTCCTATTTGTAGCCCCTGATCAGCAATAAAATCTTCTTCAGTAAACTCTTTTAAAGAGATATTTTCCCTTCCTTTTACTGCAAAAGGAAAAACGCTATTATTTATTTCTCTGATATAAAGAACTTTTCCATCTGCAGGAGATAAAATTATCTTTTCTTTTGCAGGAGGAATTCTTTCCGGATCACGATAAAAAAACAATAAAATTACTACACTTGTGATAATACTGGTTTGTCCAAAACCAATTATTAACTGCGATATTATTGATAAATTAGGGAAAATCCTATTCAAAAAATAAAGTGAAAGGCAACCTAAAAATACCATAAGAAATGTCCATGGGATAACAATATTAAGCTTAATCTCCCATTTTACACCCAAAGAAATTAAAAAAGTAAATATCAGTACAATAAATAAAATATAAATCATTTTTATAAACTATTCTCTTATATTCGTTGTTTTAATAATCTTTAAAAGCCCTTCTTCCGCCAAAGACAAGGAGCAATAACAAATTCCATGAAAAATGGTAAAGGATCTTTAATAGAAAAAACAGCATATTCTTTCTTTCCTTTTATTGAATTGAGATAATCTTTTAATTTCATTCGTCCTGTAAATAACTCCTTTAAAGAGGTAGGAATATCCGTTGCTAATCGAATCCATTTAACTCTTTCGACAAGATCAGGGTCTAAGTTTTCTATTTCCTGTTCTGTAATGTGCTGGAATTGAATATAAGGCAAATTAATTCCTGCCGCTTTAGCCAAAGTATGCCAGCCCCACACTCTTCCATTAATTTCAATAAATTTATATGTTTTATCCCTATTATCCATCATAAATTCTACTTCCGCAATGCCATAATACCCAATTTCTCTTAATATTTTATTTGCCATATCTTCTAGTTCAGGAATGACAACTGTTTCTGCATATGTTGTTGCATGACCGAATTCCAAGGGATGTTGCCTCAATCTTCTTGCTGAAATGCCTGCAATAATCTTTTCTCCGTCAAAAAATGCAGCATGAGAATATAGGTTTTTACCGCCTCCTTCAATCATTTCCTGGACTATAATTTCCGAAGAATCAATAATGGATGACATTTTTTTGTATTCTATAATAAAATTCTTTATATCTTCAACCTTAACCCCCTTTTTTTTAGCAACAGAAAAATATTTCTCCTTATACGAAGGTTTTAACGCAATTGGAAAACGTAACTCCTGGTTTAGCAATTCATCGAGGTTTTTTCCATGATACATTCTTGGAATAGGAATAGATATTTTTTCAGCGATTTTGTAAGCATGTTGTTTAAAATAAAATTTTTCAACAACTTCCCAAGGTGGAACAGGATTTCTATACCATCCTTCTAACTTATCACGATTTATCGATAACAGTTTAACAACTTCATCACTATTTGGGAATAAAACCCAGCCTTTCAAATTTTCATTCTCGGCAAGATATATTAAATTGTCTGCAAATGATTTAGGATCTAACAATGAATAGTCAATTGCTTTCCTCTTTACAAGACGGGAGAATCGGCTAATATTCAACTCATAATCCAACAAAAAAACAGGAATATTCTTTTCGGACAAACTCCGTATCACGCCAAGAGATTGAAAATCACCTCCAATTACTACCGCTCCAATTCGTCCATCACTATTCATAGTTCATTCCCGATGATATTTTTACGTTACTTAAGAAAGACCTAAACCGATGTTTCTGTCTACAACTTAATATAAATATTTCTTTTTGACAATTAATCCGAAATTTCCCAAGATTAATTAAATGCGACTTTTTCTTTAATTTCTCAAATAGAAAGTCAATAAATTCAAAAATCTATCTTATGTTTTTCAAAGCCTTCTTATACTACTCATCTCATAAGGTTATATCTTAGCAAAAAATATTTCATGATAGTTTTTATATTACTCCCCCATTTTTTCTCGCCAATGATTTCTAATTTATCATCCTTTTGAAAGGAATTTGAATTAGGATCGTAAGATTTAATTCCAACAAACTGTTCATCAAATATTCCCCCACCATGCTCAGCACATTTCATTAAATACTCTCTTGTAGGACTATTTTCATCATCAGGATTATGAATAGATATATTTGAATTTGGATAAAGAATGTATTTTGCGGCATGATAATCTAACGCAACTGGATCAGTGGAGGCAAGAACTGCTCGAGTATGTGCCATGGGAGGCTCAGTCCGTGATGCAAGACCAATCCACTCAGCGGTTGTAATATTCAAATCCGCTCTACGAATTGTATTTAAAAATACGCCGATTTCAGCACCGAGCATACCGGGCTTAGGACCTGGATCCCATTTGTTAAATGGAAAAGAATGAAAGTTATAATATTTTTTTGTAAGATGACCACCATTATGAGGATCGGGTCCGCCGCTAAGATCGCTAACCCCGAGGTAGTTTTTAATTGCGCTTGTAATTCCACAATAAGTACTGTGGTGGTTTAAAGCAGCAAAATTAACGTAGCGCAGAGGCTGCTCTATATACGAACCCTTTTCCCATATACCATTTTTAAAATCTATTACAGTTCCTTTATCAGACGAAAAAATAGGATAGGTCATAATTGTCGCCCGATGATTTTCGCCCTGAACATTGTTATCAAATTCTACTAATGGTACCCCATTTGTTCCGTCGCAGTAAACATAACCAACTCCATCAGATGGTTTAAAAACCCTCTTATTTCCAGAATTCACATCAATCCAATGACACGTAGAATATCTATCTCCATACTGTTCCTTTAAAAGTTGGGAAAGTTCATTCATATTTTTCACATTTGGAATGTCCGAATTCCATTCAAAATTATGAGCCCATGCCGAACTGTTTGACTCCCATGGATTACTTCCGCGGTGGCAATTGTCAGCCACAATCACTTCCCCGTTGAATCCACCGGGTAGTTCCATAATAAGATCAACAAATGTTTTTAATGAAACAAGATTAGGTGCTCCTTGGTTCCACCATTGAAGGTTTGGCTTGATCACAATGATGTCGTCATGCCCGAAAAGCTTCTCGATGCCTCCCATCAGATCGATAACCTTGGAAAGGTTTAACTCCGGAGTTCCATTGAGGGCTCTATAAATGGTGGTATGTTCCGCTTTTGTGTGTTTTCGAACGGCATTCCTTGCCATCATTATAGTTCTTGGTTTTAATATAACTAAACTACTAATTATTGCAATATTTTTAAAAAAATTTCTTCTTGTATTCATATTTATTATGTATACGTTCCACTTTCAGAATTGATTAATAGCTTTATATAGAAATGAGATTCCATTGAAAAATGCGGTTTATTATATTTTTCCCTTATTATGACTCAATAAGACACATGAGTTGAGCCGCTCTCAGAAACGGTTCTTTGATCGACAAAAAGTCTGGGAGAGACAGCACAATCCCGCTTAGCGGGATGATTTGTAAAGTTAGAGATAAACTGATCATACACTATATGAGTGGACAGAATACCGGCAAGAGCCATATTGTCAATCTCATTTGAATATCCAGTGGTTTTGAATTTTTTCAAAAGCGATCTCATCCCATGTAAGTCAAAAAATTGATTATTTTCTAATCCCGCTAAGCGGGATTGGTCTAACAGCATCTCCTGATTTTTTTCATCCAAAAGGCTTTGACTGATTGGTGCTCGAAACGGTTGTTTCGAACGGTTTATGATATTTTCAGGTAAAATATCCTTAAAAGATTTCTTTAAGATATATTTCTCATTTAAACCCCTGATTTTCAATTTTGAAGGGACTCTCGCCATAAACTCTATGATTCGATGATCAAGATAGGGGACTCTTATCTCCACAGAGTGAGCCATGGCTACTCTGTCTCCTTGTGATGAGAGAAGATAATTACTCATAAATAAAGATATCTCCAGGTACTGCGCCTTTGAAAGATAATCCATTTTATTATAAGATTCAGGTAAACTTTGTTTTAATTCTTCGTAACCATCATAGGAGCCGATAGCTGATTTGAGATAATCCGAAAAGAGAAATTTTATCCTGCTAGTATTTTCCCACCTAATTAAATGAGAATATAATGGATCATCCGTTTTTTCAAGCCCCTGTGCAAAAAAGTGTTTAAGTGTATTTCCCAATCTTGGATTTTTGAATATATACGGATAAAGCCTTCTTATAATTAAAAAACGGAACTTTGAGTCAGGTTGCCGTGCCCAGAATCTTCTCACTTTGTCTTCTCGAAAGATATTGTAACCACCAAAAACTTCATCACCACCTTCACCGGTAAGCACAACCTTTAAACCACTTTGACGGACAAGGTTTGAGAGAAGAAACAGTGGTACCGGAGCAGTTCGCAATAGTGGTTTCTCACAATGCCAGATAACTTCCGGAAAAGATGCACGAATCTTTTCATTTGTAACCCAGATATCTCTATGGTCAACGTTTAGAAACGATACCATCTGTCTTTGATAATTACCCTCATCAAAGTCCTCTTCCTCAAATCGAATACCGAAGGTTCTTACTTTGTTATTGAATTTCTTAGCGATTAAAGTCGTTACCCCAGACGAGTCCAGCCCCCCGCTTAAATACGCTCCAACCGGCACATCAGCGCGTAAGCGAATCCGAATTGCATCATACAATAGTTCTTGAATTTTTTCGCTAATCTCATCAGAAGTCCAATCCAGTTTTTCCTCTTCTTGACAATAAGGAATGTCCCAATATTTTGTGATTGTGATCTGACCGTGAGATATTTTCATATAATGTCCTGGAAGGAGTTCCTGTATACCCTTGAATGCGGTTCGTCCAGGCAACGTTGTCCAGAAAGTGAATATTTGGTCTAATGCAATAGGATCAATCTCTCTTTCAACAATCTCTGACGCGAAAATTGATTTAATCTCTGATGCAAATATTATAGTATCGCCCAGAACTGTGTAATGAAGGGGACGGATACCGATTCGATCACGAGCAAGAAATAATTCTCTATCTTTTGAATTCCAGATGGCAAAAGCAAATTGCCCGTTTAAATCATCAAGGCAAGAAGGACCTTTCTCCTCGTAAAGATGAAGGAGAACTTCAGTATCAGAAGCAGTGTAAAAACGGTGTCCCTTTTTCAATAAGTCTTGTCGCAGTTCAGGATAATTGAAAATTTCTCCGTTGCAAACAATCCACAGGTTTTTTTCTTCATTGTGAATAGGTTGAGTTCCGCTTGAAAGGTCAATAATACTCAGCCGCGCATGACCTAACCCAACCCAGTCATCTATATATATTCCGGATTTATCGGGACCTCGATAATAAAGCGTACCTATCATTCTTTTCAAAATATCCAGCGAGATAGAACGAGGTTCTCTTATATTATGAATACCGGCAATCCCACACATATAATTACTTTCATACGACAGTAAGAAAATTTCTTAAAGGAAACTAATAACATCCTTAAAAAATCAAAAAGGTTACTATTGTCATAAGGACTATTTGTGCATCTTAGAACTCATATTCCGCCATGCATAAGTCGTTAGATGAGAAGGGTGCTCTGTCAATGTTGCGTAACCTAAACATTGAAGAATTTGTTCTACCTTAAAACAAGTCCTTTCGCCATTTACAATATGGTAAGAAGCAATAGCAAGATTAACATCAGAAGATGATAATGTATGATTAGCCCCTAACAATGCTTTTACCTCGACTCCTTCTATATCCATTTTAATAAAGTTGACTGAATTAACTCCACATTCACTCAAAATGGTATCGAGCTTACTTAGAGTTACAACTTCAGTTTTACCCTTACAATTAGTATTGTTAGAGATAACCGAGAATGACTGCGTTTCTTCCTTTGCAAATTCTTTGTTAGTGTCTTCATCATAAAGGCCTCGATTTAAAAGGATCACATTTCTAATTCGCAGAAGCTTTAACCTGTTCTTTAATTTATCGTACATATCCATTTGCGGCTCAATAGCAATCACAATTCCTTCTTTACCAACCAACCTAGAGGCAACAACTGTAAAGTGACCTTTCCACGAGCCAGCATCAACAACCGTTTCTCCAGTTTTAGGAAGATAGTGTTTAAAATACCCTGCAAATTCATCGACTAAACCCATTATTATATAAACTGGTAAATATTTAAAGAATAAATCAACTAAAAAATCCTGAATCTTATCGGGGAAGATATGTTTAAATCTTAAAAGAATATTATAAATTTTAGACTTCATTGACCTTCCTTTTAAACATATCATATAGTTTTAGCAATAATGTTTATCATCTAATATGCTTATAGAATTTTTTACATTTGTTTTTATTATTTAATTCCTTCCCATCGTTTGAATAAAGAATGTTCTATTTCAAGAATATCAAGTATTTTACCAATCGAGTGGTTTATCAAATCATCAATGGTTTCGGGCTCATGATAAAAAGCGGGAATAGGAGGGCAGATGACACCCCCCATTTCGGTAACTCTCGTCATTAGCTTAAGATGTCCTAAGTGAAAAGGAGTTTCCCTTACAGCCAGTATAAGTTTTCGACGCTCTTTTAATGTAACATCGGCAGCCCGGCTTATTAAGGACTCGTTAAACGAGTTTGCAATCGCAGATAAACTTTTAATAGAGCACGGAATAATTACCATCCCATCAGTTTGAAAAGAACCGCTCGAAATCGGAGCAGTCAAGTCGTCATTATCATACGTATATGAAGCTAAATTAATTACATCACTAACAGTATATGGTGTCTCACGGGAAATATTATCTTTTGCGGCCTGAGAAATAATGAGATGGGATTTGACCTTGCCCTTTAGCGCCTCAAGCATACGAATCCCATAAATAGAACCGGAAGACCCTGAAATACCTACAACAATATGCTTCATTTATTTATCTTTTTATTAAATTCAAATAGTACAGTTACAAATTATGAATCGGTGAAACAATGTATATACAGAATTAACCTTCATTATTCTTTTATAACCAGGTACAATATTATTAAAGACTATATCACCTAAAAAGCTAATTAAAGTCTACTTTTTGGTCTGCTTAACAAGTAAATTTCTGCATTTTTTTAATAAAATAGGAAGGCCTAATTTTGTCAACCTATAAAATTCTTTAGGAGATCTTATTTTCCTTAATACTTTTTTGACTAAATAAAAAATTGAAAATGATCCAATTTCAGTCCAGGCTATTGTCATTAATTCAGTTACCTGCTCTAAGGTTAATTTATCAAGAAAGAGTGGAGCATCTCCAGTAATTGATGGCATGTAATCCGTCTTTCCTTTATCCTTAGCCCATGAGAAATTTTGCGGCAAAATACCTTTTTGTAAAGCAATCTTTTCAACATCGGTTCCTGGATATATTTTTAGAATTTGCAATGTCGATTTTCCTTTTAAAGATTTCATCAAATTAATAGTTGATTTAGCATCTTCAAACGTTTCGGTTGGGTGACTTATAATAAATTGAGCATCAGTATTTATACCTAACTCGCTACACCATCTATCCACATCAATAATTTGTTTGACTTTAATTCTTTTCTCTATTATTTCATCTAAAATTCTTTGTGAACCTGATTCGGCGCCAAATTCAATTGAAATGCAACCGGCTTGAGACATTAATTCAAGCTGTTCTCGGTCGGCCCTATCTACTCTGATGTTACATATCCACTTTAAGTTAAGATTTCTCTGAATTAATTCTTCACAAATTAATTTTACTCTTTTATTATTAGAATTAAAATTATCGTCAACAAACCAAACTGCCTCAATATTATACTTGTCTTTTAATAATTCAAGTTCTGATATAATATTTTTTGGAGACCTGAACCGCCATTTAGCACCCCATACTTTTGTTGTAGCACAAAAATTACACTTAAAAGGACACCCTCTGCTGGTTAGAACAGGGGCAGCCTTCAAGTGTTTATACCCTGGTACTTCAATTTTGAAATTATATCGATCAAAAGATAGCTGATCTAGCGCCGTAAATGGTAATGAATCCAAATCTTTTATAGGGAGACGACCATCGTTATGTTTTATTTTTCCATCCTCCCTATAAGAAATACCTTTAATATCTGAATAGTCAAAGTTATTTTCTACTATTTTTTCCATCAATTCGGTAAAAGTATCTTCTCCTTCTCCACGAACTATAAAATCTATATCACTAACATTATTAAGAGTATCATCTGCACATAATGTTGCATGCGGGCCTCCTGCCATAGTCAAAATATCAGGATTTGTTTTTTTAGCAAGTTTAAATAAATCGAAAGCCGCAAATCTGGCTTCTGTTATAAACGATACACCAATAGATTTTGGATTACATTGTTTTATGAAATTAGCTACTTCTACATCGGAGTATTGTTCTACATTGAGGTCTAAAAGCTTCATTGAAAAACCTTCTCTTTCACAAATTGCAGCTAAATAAGCTAATCCAAGAGGAGGAGTACCGCGGCTACGATAGCTGGTTGACACTTTTCTTATTTTTGGATATAGGAATAAAACATCAATCTGTTCCATGATAAGTCCTTACAAAGATCCTTTAATATGAAAATTACTAGATTATTATACTTATAACATAAGTATTTTATATATTCTTTAATGCTTTAATCAAATTATCATTACAGACTCAACTGTGAAATGTTTTTAATATTCAATTTGAATAGTTAAATACTTTCTATATCCATCTACACAGGCAATCCACATGCCGTTATCAAGCCGATGAGGATCGATATGGTGCATTCCATGTGTATTCCACCCAGAACCATTTGCTTTTAATATAGGATTAGCGCTAATATCTCTTTCTTGATAGTCTGTTTGTGTAAGTCGTGTTATCTCAAATGCAAGAACATTTCTGCCATAAGTTGGTACACAATCCTGAGCATATCTGATAATACGATCTTTAAATACTAAAAACCTTCCCCCTGACCGGGCGATTTTTGCATTACATTTTACAATAGGACTCTTAGGGTGGTGCATCCAGGGCCCAGTTAGTTCGTCTGCATAAAAAAGAAGGAGTGTGTCATGTTTTTCCGGCTCAGGGCATGTGAAAATCCACCATTTATTTTTAAAACGAATGATTGAAGTATCAGAATATTGCTTTCCTTCAAGTAACGCTCCAACAAATGACCAGTGATAAGGAAACTCTTCAGCTTCATACAATCTTATCGAATTCGCGGTAGCGCATTCAGGAATCATATAATATTTTTTTTGCCACTCGAAGACATATGGGTATGACAAGTGAAAGGGCTCTTTCAAGATTACCTGTTTATAATCCCAACTATAACCATCCTCACTAACTGCGAGACCTATATTTCCATGACCAGTTAGAGAATTCAATACTTCAAAAAACATATACCAGGTGGAATTCTCCTTAACCATAAAAGGATCGGCAACAAAATCAGCTTTTAAATCAGTTACATTTGCAGCGGTTAAAACCGGATTTTTTACATTTTCAGCAGGATGGAATTTGTATGGATTTTGACCTACATAAATTCCAATAGACCAGTATAATCGCTTTGAGAAAGTTATAATATTTTTTTTTATGCCTACATAGACTAAACCTAATATACATAATAGCAAAATCGTCATCTCCACAAGAACGACGAGCAGGGGATGATAATTTAAATTTTGCAGTAGATCAACAATCACAAAACTTGTAGACAATAATACAAAAACCAACAAAATTACAATAATTATTATCTTTCGATATTTAGTTATTAATGTTTTCATTATTCCTATGTATGAGCTTCCCAACTCTGCCGGACAATTGAAAAGCTTTAAAATATCTTTTTTTAAGCAAAAAGTTTTGTATTTTTTGTCTTATTCTTGAACCGTGGAAATCTACTAAATTAAGCCGTGAAAGAACGGAAAAAAGTATGTGATCTTCTCCACTGGGAATACCAACTGAGGCGCCGCGGAAGATAGGATCATTTCTATACATCAATCCGGTAACTTTGAACAAATAAGCATTACGATTGATGCTGGGTATCCCCGCATAATCCAGATATGGACCATCTTGCACTCTTATTCCCGGTTTTATTATCCCCTCAATAACAAACTCTGAGTTTGCAGGAACTTCTAAATTTACTGTCCCGCACTTTATCAGTTCGATAGGTTTTTGTTCTAATCCACCGGCAATATTATATTCATCTGTTCCATATGGCAAGGCAGCCGCCGCTGATATTATTAACGTTTCATTAACCCCAATTGCCGCAGCCATTTCTAACGGCTGGTCTTTTTTTTCTGCTTTGTTCATATGGAAGGCAATGTGGCTCTTCGGGGAAACACTAACGGTAGTTTGATTTGGGCCTAAAATTTGCATTCGGTAAACGCCAACATTCCGTAAGCCGGATTCAGGATCTTTCGTTACATTTATATGCCACGTTCCGATATATCGCCCACCATCTATCTCACTCCACCATGGAACAGGAAGCTTAAATAAATCTATTTCATTAGCTGCAAAAATGTTTTCTTTTATTGCCCCATCATTTACCAACATTGGCTCAAATGGAGCAGCAACTCTTCGTTTAAATGTTTTAACAATATCTCGAAACTGGGTTTCTGAGTTTAAACCTAATAAAATTGCAAACTGGGAATAACTTCTTAAACCGTTAGTAAAAACTTTATATCCGGGATAATCTTTGATATTTTCAAACAATAATGCCTTCTGAGAGTTTCGGGCTAGTTTTCCTATTTCATATTTCCAATCAACTTCTTTTTGTATTCGATCAAGTTCACCTTTTTGATCTAATAATGATATGAAACTCCGTAAATCTTTAATACTATAACTCCCTTATTGATAATAAATCTATTTTACAAAATCAATAAAACTGATAAATGAATCATTGCGAAAATATGACCATTAAACTTCTTGGATTAATAAAATTATTACCCTTCTTTGCTTTTTATAAACAGATTTTATTTAATTCAATCTGATTTTCTACTTGCAAATTTTTTCCTAAATAATTCCTTATATAACTCCTCATGCTTTTTAGCAAACTCTTTAGGATGAAATATTTTAAACGCTCTTTTCTTGCCTCGTTCCCCCATTTTCTTCGCTTTCGTTGGATTTGATAGTAAATTGATAATAGCATCAGCTAAAAATGATGGTTTCTTTTGAGGGACAAGGATTCCTGTTTCACCGTCAATTACCACTTCAGGAATACCTCCTACATGAGTAGCAACAACGGGTAAACCCATTACCATTGCTTCTATGATTGCAATGCCTAAACCTTCACTTCTGGAAGGTAAAACAAAAAGGTTCATTTTGTTTAGTTCTTCAAAAACATTTTTTTTATGGCCTGTAAAATTGATAGAATCTATAAGGTTTAATTGCTTCACATTTTTTTTAATTTGGTATTCTAGAGGTCCTGCTCCAACTATCAGTAGCTTTAATTTTGGAAACTTTTTAAGGATTTCTGGCATAGCATCTATAAGGTCCACATGTCTTTTTTCTTCACTTAATCTTGCTACAATTCCTATAGTATATTCATCGCGGCAATTTATTGATTTTGCTTCACTTTTTTCAATGTTTTTATATTTTTCATAGTTAAAAGGTGGATTGATTATCCTGTATTTATCAGATTCACGTCTACCTATCCACTTCTCTTTCACATTTTTGGAAACAAAAACTACACTATCTGAAAAAAAATATAGTAATGTATTTAAAGGGAATAATAACCGATCCCGTATTCTTTTAATTTTAGAAGGAGCCTGATCCTTGAGTGTTAATTCTGTGGGTATAATAATAGGGACCTTCGCCAATCTTCCCGAAATTCCACCATAAATATTCGTATTAAGACAATATGTCTGAATAATGTGTGGTTTTTCTTTCTTTAGAAATTGTGTTAATCTTAAGATGACCATAGGACTCTTTTGAGAGCTCATCTTTAAGTCATGGATTGGAACATTTAATTTCTTAAACTCCGCTCCTAATGCATTGCCTTTATAATTGAATATACAAATACTAAAATCGAATTCATCTCTGTTAATGTATCGAGCCAAACTCAGAAGCTGATCATGTACTCCATAATACGTGTCAAAATCTTTCCAAATATGGATTACTTTGATTTTCACCATATTTTTTCCCGCTTTGGCTAAATTTTTAACTTTTTAAAGTTTGTACTTATTATAAATTT
>Ga0114930_10001983_pt1 | contig 18832 bp, 16 predicted proteins | sample AnhtaG_FD_87300 | JGI IMG/M metagenome (GOLD analysis project Ga0114930, IMG submission 87300) | Deep subsurface microbial communities from Anholt, Denmark to uncover new lineages of life (NeLLi) - Anholt_01485 metaG | ecosystem: Environmental > Aquatic > Marine > Oceanic > Sediment | place... | reverse complement strand
TAATTCCATACTACTTAATATAGCTCAGGCGGTAGATTACGTGAGCGACCTTAGTGAGAAACTAAAGGAACTGCGAAAGAAGATGGGTTGGGCACAGGAAGACTTGGCACGGAGGATAGAGGTAAGCCTCTCCACGGTTCAACGTTGGGAGAGCAAGGGGGCCAAACCGACTCGTCTTGCCCGTCGAGAGCTTGGGAGGCTTTTCCAAGAAGCAGGAATTGATAACGATTGACACTTTGAATGTCGCCAATGTTATTCTTAATAGGTAGGGTGAGTATTAGATACGAAGATGGATTTCGTCGCGACATTAGTTATCTAGTGAAATCGGTAGTAGTATAATAGAGGGTAGTTGAGGTTTGATGCATGAACATCTTGGTAACCGGTGGTGCTGGCTACATAGGCAGCGTTTTGACTGAAGAACTGGCGAGACAGGGGCATAATGTCATTGTGTTTGACAATTTGACGCGGGGGCATCGGGCGGCTGTTATCCCAGAGGCTGTCTTTATTCATGCCGACCTCGGCGACGGGGAGGCTCTGGAAGAGACCTTCCAGCATCATGCTATAGATGCGGTTATGCACCTGGCCGCTAAAACCTCAGTTGCCGACTCTATGACAGAACCGGGCAGATTCTTCCAGAACAACGTAGCCTGTGGGGTAGATCTCTTAGAATGCATGCTGAAACACGGCGTAAAGAAGATTATATTCTCATCCAGCGCCGCCATCTACGGCCAGCCGGAAGAGATACCTGTCGCTGAAACTGCCCCCGCTTTACCGATAAATACCTACGGTGAGTCGAAGCTTATTTTTGAACGGATACTGAAATGGTATACACAAGCCAAGGGACTTAGTTGCATTTCGCTCCGCTATTTCAATGTTGCCGGAGCCAGTAGGCGGTTCGGGTCGGATCATTACCCTGAAACCAGTCTCATACCCAGAGTGATAAGGGTTGCCCTGGGACAAGTTGAATACCTGCCCGTCTTTGGCACAGATTACGATACGGAGGATGGAACCTGCGTCAGGGACTATATCCATGTGCTTGATATTGCTCAGGCGCACATCCTAGCTCTGCAACATCTTGAGGAACGTGCCGGTATTAAAGTCTACAATCTCGGAAACGGAGTAGGCTACTCAGTAATGGAAGTAGTTGAAATAGCGGGAAAAGTCACGGGTACCACAATTCCAGTAAAGGTTAATGCTAGACGTAACGGAGACCCGGCATGTCTGGTGGCAAGCTCTGCTCTGGCCAGACTGGAACTGGGTTGGATACCACGATACCACGGGCTTGAGTCCATAGTGAAAAGCGCCTGGAAATGGCAAAAGGAACATTCTGTGGATATGACGACACGCAGGCACAGGGTATAGTAGCAAGCACTAGGACTCAGTCCTGGGATAGCCGAGATGAGAGATAGCACAAATGCAGAATCGGTTCATGAGTACCATCAGGGCAACCGACCAAAGGTGGTGGTGGCTGTACCCTGTTTTAATGTAGAGCCTTACATCAAAGAGGTTGTATCTAAAGCAAGCAGGTATGCCGACCAGGTGATTGTAGTTGATGATGGCTCTGAGGACCGCACCGCAGAGGTGGCAAGGGCGGCTGGAGCTCTGGTTATAAGCCACGGCACAAATCGTGGCTATGGTGAAGCCATCAAGTCCTGCTTTGAGGCGGCGAAGACAAACGCCGCCGATGTTTTAGTTATCCTGGATGGCGATGGACAGCATAATCCGGATGAAATTCCCAAGCTTCTAGCTCCAATCCTTAAAGGAGAAGCAGACTTGATAATTGGCTCCAGGTTTCTCACCAATGAGGTTAACATGCCGCGCTATCGCAAATTCGGCATCGGTGTCATTACTTTCCTCTGGAACTTTGGCTCGAAAGTGAAGGTATCCGATGCCCAAAGCGGTTTTAGGGCTTACAGCAAAAAGATATTTGAACCTTTTCCCCTTTCTAAGAAAGGTATGAGCATTAGCATTGAGATCCTAGAGAAAGCCAGAAGAAAGGGCTTTGTTATTAAGGAAACGTCCATCTCTTGCCTTTATACTCCTTCAAGGCTTAATAGAAAAGCAACAAAGCACGGGCTCAGCGTAGCCTGCGCTGAGCTCACGATTCGTCTCAAGAGCTTATGGCAAAGGTCAGTATGACCCTTTAGGGAGAAAAGGAGGTTAGATTGGTCAGGATGTTGAGGAGACACGAATGACAGCAATTATAATTTTGCTCTATGTTGCCTCGTTCCTAGTTATTTGGCAGTTCGTGGCCTATCCATCTGTAATGGGGTTGATAGCTCTCTTATCAAACTCAAAGAGGAAGAAGTTATCCTATCAGCCCTACGTTTCAATCATCGTTGCCGCTTTCAATGAGGAAAGGGTCATCGAAAAGAGGATTGAAAATCTGCTCGAGCTAGACTATGCCAAGGACAAATACGAAATCATTCTTGTTGACGATGGATCCAGCGATAATACCTGCCAAATCGTAGAGCAGCTTATAGCTAATCGCAAGGCGGATTCGGAGTCGCCTCTAAGGCTGGTAAGGCACGAGGAGAGAAAGGGGAAAGCGTCAGCAATCAATTTGGGAAAACAATATGCCCTTGGCGACATTCTGCTGGCAACTGATGCTAATTCTGCTTTTGACAGAAATGTACTCAAAGAGATGATGCCGCATTTTAAGAATCCAAAGGTTGGGGCAGTTGGGGGTAGGTATGTCACTTCTAATCCTGGAAACAGCCTTGCCTCGTCTGAATCTTTTTACTGGGTCTTGGAAAATATTATGCGGACAGGCGAATCAGCCCTGGAATCAGCCTGCTTCTTCAACGGAGCGATAGCGGCATGGAGGAAAGGTATAGTGGAGGCGGATACCCAAATGATCGGCGACGACTTGGATATGGCAATACAAATTAAGCGTGCCGGCTACAAAATCCAATATGAGCCGAGAGCGATAGTCTATGAATCCAGCGCTACAACATTAGTCGACCAGGTGAAGCAGAGGAAGAGAACCACCGTTTCAACACTGCAGTGTATGTTCAAACATAAAGCCTATTTCCTGCTCCCCAGAGATTTATATAGCCTCGTAATATTCCCTTCCCACAAGGGCTTAACCATGTTGTCGCCATTTACCCTTTCCGCAATTCCCATCTTGTACATCATATCTCACAACAGTGAGGTTATAGTCCCACATCTTATCGTAACTGTATCCGTTTTTGCTCTACTGCTTGGCCTATTGATGCTCTTAAAAGCCAGGTTGGTAAAGCGTGAGAAGGGAGGGATAACCTCAATATCTTCTCTGCTCAGAATAGCATATTACGTCCTGCTAAACGAATATATCATATTGTTAGGTTGGGGAGACTTTCTGTTTGGTAAACGTTCAGTGTTATGGGAGAAAGCAGAATCAACAAGACAAGGAGAACCCACATAGCTACTTGCCCTTGAGTTGAGAGGTATAAGCTTGTTCTAAGAAATATCCGGATTTCTTAATCGAGAATAGACAAGGAGGAGCAAAAGGGATGAGTAAAGAAGCACTTATTACTGGCATCACTGGTCAGGATGGTTCATATCTTGCCGAATTATTGCTCTCCAAAGGATATGTGGTGCACGGACTTATCAGGAGGGCAAGTACCTTTAATACTTCTCGGATAGACCATATATATGTGGATCCCCATGAGCCGGAGAAGAGGCTGTTACTTTATTACGGAGACCTTTCAGACGGGACTCAACTAGCCAACCTGCTCTACAATATCAGCCCGGGTGAGATCTACCATCTGGGAGCTCAAAGTCATGTCAGGGTGAGCTTCGATATGCCGGAGTATACCGGAAATATTACAGCTCTCGGCACTACTAGGCTTTTGGAGGCTATAAGGAGAAGCGGGATAAAGACGAAGTTCTACCAGGCTTCCAGCAGCGAGATGTTTGGAGATTCGCCGTCTCCTCAGGGTGAGGATACCGCCTTCCGCCCAAGGAGTCCTTATGCAGCAGCTAAAGTCTACGCCTTTTGGATGACAGCGAATTATAGAGAAGGTTACGGATTATTTGCCTGTAATGGAATTCTCTTTAATCATGAGTCTCCTCGTCGTGGAGAAACCTTTGTGACCCGAAAGATAACCCGTGCCATTGCTCATATCCTCGCCGGTAAGCAGAAACATCTTTATCTCGGTAATGTGGAAGCAAAGAGGGACTGGGGTTATGCCCCTGAGTATGTACAGGCAATGTGGCTCATGCTTCAGCAAGAGCAACCTGATGATTATGTAATAGGGACGGGGGAAACCCATTCAGTGCGAGAATTTGTTGAAGAAGCATTCCACTATGCGGGGCTCGATTACGAACAATATGTCAGGATTGACCCCCGCTATTTCAGGCCCACAGAGACTGAGGTGCTCATAGCAGACCCATTAAAAGCAAAGGAGAAATTGGGCTGGCAGGCGAAGGTAAACTTCAAGGAATTAGTTAGGATTATGGTAGATGCAGATATGGAAGCACTGGGGCTTGAATCTTCGGGGGAGGGAAAGGCTATTCTTACCAAGCACGGTCTGAATACGGCTGACAAAGCCTTAATCAACCCGACTGGAGGGGTGGAGTGGTGAGCTGGCTTGCTACGAAAAGGGTCCTTGTAACTGGGGGGGCAGGATTTCTTGGCAGATATGTGTTAAAGAAGCTGGAAGAGATAGGCTGCAAAGAGGTTTTTGTCGCCCGAAGTAAGGATTACAACCTTGTCGAAATGGAAGCTGTAAAAAGACTATACCGGGATGCCAGGCCTGAGATTGTCATTCATCTCGCTGCCAAGGTGGGCGGTATTGGCGCTAATATGAAAAGCCCGGGAAGTTTTTTCTATGATAACCTGATGATGGGTGTCCAGATGATGGAGCAGGGGAGGGTCTTCGGGGTTGAGAAATTCGTGGCTATCGGAACCATCTGTTCTTATCCCAAGTTTACCCCGGTTCCTTTTAAGGAAGAAGACTTATGGCACGGCTATCCCGAAGAGACCAACGCCCCTTACGGACTGGCCAAGAAGATGCTTTTAGTCCAATCTCAGGCTTATAGGCAGCAATATGGCTTCAACTCCATCTACCTTCTACCAGTCAATCTCTATGGACCAGGAGATAACTTTAACCCGGGGTCTTCGCATGTTATTCCTGCTTTGATTAAAAAGATTTTCGATGCTCAGGATAGGGAGGAGAAGCATATTATAGTATGGGGGACCGGCAAAGCTACGCGAGAATTCCTTTATGTGGAAGATGCTGCTGAAGGCATTGTACTGGCAACAGAAAAATATGACAAAGCTGACCCTATTAACCTCGGTGCCGGCTTTGAAATATCAATTAAGGATCTTGTAGAGCTGATATGTGAACTCACCAAGTTTAAGGGGGAAATAGAGTGGGATACCTCAAAACCGGATGGTCAGCCTAGGAGATGCCTCGATACTACCAAAGCAAAGCAGGAGTTTGGCTTTGAGGCAAAAACCAGTTTCAGAGAAGGACTAAAAAAGACGATAGAGTGGTATGCTAACAATCGTGGGGCAATATGAAAAACAAGCGTGTTGAGCTAATATTAAGCCCGCTGAAGGGTAATGATAGTGTGCTGAGTGCAGATTGTGTATCTCGTAGCCAGGCCGAGGTGAGGGAAAATGCTTAAATTAGGTGATACCGGACTGAAGGTGCTTCATAAGATAGCGAGGTTAACCTACCGGATACCGCGGCTCTCCTTTGAAGCCAGACTAATTGAGTATGACTTTGCCCATAAAAATATTACCGGAGGAGCCGGGTCGAAAATACTGGACGTCGGCTGCTACGGGAGCAAGCTACCTGTCGAACTGGCCAAGAAAGGGCATGAGGTTTACGGAATTGATGTCGGGAGTTATCCGGACCAGGGTGCCTTCACCTTTATTCAGGGAGACATAACGCATATGCCCTTCGATGACGAATTTTTTGATGTGGTAATGACCATATCCACCATAGAGCATGTCGGCTTGGGGCGCTACGGTGACCCTATTGCCCCAGATGGTGATAAAGAGGCTATGAATGAGATAGAGAGAGTTCTTAAGCCGGGAGGGCAGCTGATTATGACCATCCCCTGCGGACAAGATACCATCTGCTATTCCAAAGCAAATATACCTCTTAGCAGAGTGTACTCTCCAGAATCACTGATTCGGCTGCTATCTGGGTTTCAGGTTATGGAATGCGCCTATATCGTGAAAAGGAAAAGGGTATGGCTTCCAGCCTCAATGAGGGAAGCCGAAGAAGTCGTCAGGAAGGCTAAACCAGAGAGGACAGGAATGGTAGCCATCGCTTTGATAGTAGCCTACAAAGATAAGAAGTGAAAAGGATATATCTAGATATAGCCGGCAGGATGCACTCGCTCTACAGACCGCTTGTTGACTATCCACCCGAAGGGTATGAATTCATAACTAAAGGACTATCCTGGGATAGGGTTTCCCGTGCCGCAAGCCGGGTGAATATGCTCATCTCATTTCAAAAGAAGGTCTTGGGTAGACTAATCCCGGTGAACCTCACCAAGGCTTATCTTGAGCGATTTAAGAGGCCGCCCCGGGGCACGGATTTAACCTATGCCGCTGGTCATCTCGTTTTTCGCAAAGAGCTCTGGGTTGTTGACTTGGAGTTCGTAACCCAGCTGGCTGGCTATAATCTGAGGCACTTTAAGAAATACAGAAAGCTTATCGAAAAGACCTTAGCCTCAGATTATTGCAAGAAAATCATCTGCTGGACCGAGGCGGGGGAAAAGACTGTCCTGGGTAATATGTGCTGTGATGGCTTCGCGCATAAAGTGGAGACGGTACCGCTGTCAGTGCGCGGAAAGAATTTCACCAAGGACTATGGTGAGAAAGAAAGGGTTAAGCTGCTCTTCGTAGGCTCGGTCAATATCCCCGGTGAATTTGAATATAAGGGTGGCAAAGAGGCCTTAGCGGCTTTTGTTATACTCTGTCAAAAGTATCCTAACTTGGAACTGGTTATTAGGTCGGATATCCCAAAAGCCCTAAAGGCTAAATATAAAGGACTGGACAACCTGAGAATAATAGATGAGATAATCCCCTGGGAACAACTAGAGCCAGAATTCAAATCCGCTGATATATTCCTCTTACCGACCCACTCAACCCCGGGGCTTGCCTTTCTGGATGCTATGAGCTATGAATTGCCGGTTATAACCACCGATGTCTGGGCTAACCCCGAGATGGTTGAGGATGGCAAAACCGGGTTTACTATAAGGAAATCCAAAAAGGTTAACTACTATGCCGAGAACTTTATCCCCATCTGGGACTATGATTCTGGCTCTCGATTCATGAAGTCTGTCGAGGCTGTTGAACCCAAGGTGGTGCAAGAACTGGTAGAGAAAACAAGCACCTTAATAGAAAACGAAGACTTAAGGAGAAGGATGGGGAAGGCAGGCAGGCAAGAAATTGAAACTGGAAGATTTTCCATTGAGAAGAGGAACGAAAAGCTCAAGAGAATATTTGATGAAGCCATAGGAAAGCCATTAGAAAAGCCAGAGGCGTTTAAATGAAAACTGCTGTAATCCTCGGAACCAGACCTGAAATAATCAAGATGTCACCGGTCATAAGGGAGTGCCAAGCCAAAGGATTGGACTACTTTATTCTTCATTCCGGGCAGCACTATTCGTATAATTTGGACGGAGTGTTTTTCGAGCAACTTGAGCTGCCAGAGCCTAAATATAACCTGGGAATTGGCTCAGGGTCTCATGCTGAAGAGATGGGGAAAATGTTAATCGGCATTGAGAATATCTTACAACAAGAGAAGCCAGATGTTGTTTTGGCAGAAGGCGATACTAATACCGTTTTGGCTAGCGCATTGGCAGCGGCTAAACTGCACATTAAGGTTGGACATGTTGAAGCTGGCTTGAGAAGCTACGATAGAGAAATGCCTGAAGAAATCAATAGGGTCTTAGCCGACCATTGCTCTGACTATCTATTTGCTCCTACTGAAGAGGCGAGGTTGACATTGGTAGGTGAGGGCATTGCGCAGGAAAAAATATTTGTAACTGGCAACACGATTGTCGACGCCGTTTACCGGAATTTGAAGATAGCCAATAGCAGTGAGGTTAATGCTATGAAAGAGTTACACCTCCAACCAAAAAGATATTTCCTGGTAACTGTTCATCGTGAAGAAAATGTCGACAACCCAGGCAGATTTGCTGGAATTTTAGAAGGGTTAAACAAGATTACCAATGAATCTGGAATGCCCACAATCTACCCTATCCACCCCCGCTCTAAGGCAAGAATGAGCGAGTTCGGTTTGCAAGCTAACCGGGTTAGATTAGTCGAGCCGGTTGACTTTCTGAGTTTCCTGCAATTGGAAGGTAGTGCCAGGCTGATTTTAACCGATTCCGGGGGGGTTCAGGAGGAATCTTGTATTCTAAATGTTCCCTGTGTTACCTTGAGGGACAATACCGAAAGACCGGAGACAATTAAGGTTGGTTCTAATATCCTGGCGGGCGCATACCCTGACAAAATAGTTGAATGCTCCAGAAAAATGCTTAGTGCAAAGAATGATTGGAGACAACCTTTTGGAGATGGGAAAGCAGGTAAAAGAATCGTAAGGATAATAATGGAGAGCTCAGTGTGACTAATCTAACTGTGTTTATTACCTGGCAACATAATTCAGGCGCTGGAAGGCGGCGAATCACTTCAGGGGAGGAGTAGAATTGGACCAATATCTTGAAGGTTATAAAGGCAAAAAGATAGTAATTACTGGTGGGGCCGGGTGCATTGGCAGCAATTTGACTCGAGCTTTGCTTAAAGCTGACGCTCAGAAAATTCTGGTGGTGGATGACCTCTCATCCGCCGAGAGGTGGAACATACCCGATAGCCCGAAAGTGGTTTTCATCCACGGGAGTATCGTTGATGAAGAAATATTGAGAAGAGCCTTCTCTGAAGGACCCGATTACATATTCCACCTGGCAGCCCACTTCGCCAATCAGAATTCGGTGGATAACCCTGAGACTGACCTTGAGGTTAACGGGCTTGGCACTCTGAGAATGCTGGAATACTCTCGTCAAACCAAAGTCAGCAAATTTGTGTTTGCTTCCGCAGGATGCGCTATGTATGGGAGCGACCCTCCGCTTCCTGTCCATGAGGACTTGCCGATTTCTACCCACATGGAAACCCCGTATCAAATAACAAAACTATTAGGCGAACTATATTGCAATTTCTTTCACAGTCACTATGGGCTCCCGATTGTGAACGCCAGAATTCACAATTCATATGGCCCCGGTGAGATTCCCGGAAGGTACAGAAATGTCATCCCCAATTTTATATGGTGGGCTATGCAATCACAGCCTTTACCTATCACAGGAACTGGTGAGGAGACTCGAGACTTCGTTTTTGTTAAGGATATTGTCCAGGGGCTGATGAGGTGCGGCACAGTAGACGAGGCTATTGGAGAGGCGTTTAACTTCTCGTCTAATAAGGAAACAAGGGTAATTGATATTGCCAATGAGGTAAACAGGCTGCTTAACAACAAAGCGGGGGTTATTCTTCAACAAAGAAGGTCATGGGATAACATGCTTCGAAGGAGAGGTTCCTTTGAGAAAGCCAAAAGAATCCTGGGATATGAGCCAAAGACGAATATGGAGGATGGAATAAGGGAAACTATAACTTGGTTTAAGGAGAATCGACAGAGAATAGGTCAGGCAGTACGGTTCTAAGAAATGCTCGGAATTTATCAGCCTAAAAGTAGTCCGACAGATTGAAAGTCGCCACGGAAATTCACGAGAAAGATTGAGGGGAATTATAGTCATATGAATAGAGATATAAGAAGCCTTTTAGTTGAAGGGAAAGCCAAACTAGGTGTGTGGGGTTGTGGTTATATCGGTTTTACCAGCATGGTGAATTTCGCAAATGAAGGAGTCTGTGTAATAGGGCATGATGTTGACCCGAGTGTTACGAGTTCCATAAGCAAGGGGGAGCTAAGAATTCCCAACTTGGACTACTGGATTGGGTTTCCTGTTAAACCTCTCATTCAAAACAAGATGATTCAGACTACAGCTAACTGGGAAGATATGCTCGATAGAGATATTTGTGTACATCTTATTGCCGTCCCTACGGAAAAGGAAGGCGAACCATGGCAGGAGCCTTTACTTGATGTTATGGGTAAACTGAGCAAAAGGTCCCCGACCCCTGAAGAGCCAGATTTGATTATCATAGAAAGCACGCTTACACCAGGAACGTTTGATAACATCGTCATAAAAACTTTAGTGGATGCGGGGAAGTCTGTGGGGCAAGAATTCTTGGTTGGTATTGCCCCTAGGCGAGACTGGTTTGACTCACCTGAAAAAAACCTTAAGGCACTTACAAGAGTGATCGGAGGGGCAAATCCTGAGACAACCGAGATAATGCTGGGGGTATTGGGTATTGTATGTGATAACCTGATATCTGCTTCAGACCATCGTATTGTTGAAATGGTGAAATCAGTGGAGAACAGCATACTGCATGTTTGTGCTATATATGCCACACAACTGGCCTGTGCTTATCCAAACCTAAATATAGTCGAGGTCTTGAAACTGGCTTCAACACACTGGCGTATTCCTTTATATTATCCATCTGTGGGAACAGGTGGATATTGCATTCCGCTATCAAGTAAATATATAAGGGATGGAGCTTCTCATCCCGAGGTTCTGAAGCTTATTGAACAAACTATACAATTTGACCAGAATCAACCGTATTTTGTTGCTGACTTGATAGCCAAAAAGGTGAGTGGTAACAAAATCGGCATATTAGGATTAACCTATAAGCGCGATTTAAAGGTTCACATTTTATCCCCCTCTTTAAGGATTATTGAGCGACTCAAAGCACACGGGCTTAGTGTTAGTGTTCACGACCCTTACTATACCTCGAAGGAAGTTTTTGACTTGGTAGGCGTTAATACCTTTAGTTATCCTGAGGAGCTGTCAAAATTTGATGGACTAATAATTGTCCCCCCCCATCGAATATATGCCCAGACGCCAAAGAGTATACTGCTTGATAACCTTCACCAAGGCCAGGTTGTGCTTGATAACATGGGTGTATGGGCAAAATGGCAGGAAGATATGATAGAAAAAGGTATAGATTATCATCGAGTTGGGGATGCAGGGTGGGCTTAATATAGATAGTGCCCGGCAAGTCTAGCCGTTGGCGATAGTCTCGGGTAACGGAAGAAGTCAGGATAAGATTGGCAATAGCACTGATCAAAGACGAAAATTATGCATAATGAATCCTTAGAAGGTGTTCAGGTAACCTTGGTAACTCCAAGTCCGAAGCATAAGGTAGCTGCGGCGCGGGTAGGAGGCTTCATTAATATCCTTAGGACCAGAGGTGCCAGAATAAATCTGCTCTGTTATCTCCCTTATAGCGACAAGTTCGCCATCAAGCGCGAGAAAACAGATGGACTGGTGAACTCAATAACGTTATGCTTCCCCTCTCGCTGGCCACGCTTTCTCAAGGGTTTACTATTGCTGGCTTTCAACTCTGCTTATACCTTGAAATACTCGAGAACATCACATGTGATATTGGCCGGTTGCGGGTCGATGCTTTTAAACGCACCGGTAATAATTGCGTCGAAATTGAGTCGTAAACCCTTCATTTACGATTGGCAGGATTTAGAAGTTGAGAAAATACCCGAGGTTATTTTCAAATACTTGCTGAGGCAAGCTACCACTGTTCTGGGAGTCAGTCATTATTTGTGTGAAAAAGCCAGGGGTTACGGGTGTAAAACTGTTGTGTACACCCCCTGTTTTGTTGATGTAAATCATTTTCAGATTGATGAGGAGGCAAGAGAAAAAGTCAGAAATAGATGGGGAGTAAAGAGAGATAACGTTGTAATTGGCTACGCCGGCCTCTTGCACAAGGGGGAGGGTGTTGCTGTTTTGCTCCAGACATTTAAGGGTTTATTAACTAAACATAAGCATATCAGATTGGCTATTCTGGGTGTGCTAATACCTACCGGGGAATGGGTTGATGTACCACAGCTTACAAAAGACCTGCATTTAGAGGATACCGTAATTATTGTTCCGCCTGTTATTCATTCGGAGGTGCCAAACATTTTATCGGCGTGTGATATTTTATGTGCACCAAAGCTTGATACGGAAGTTAACAGAGCTGCCATTCCAATAAAGGTTATTGAATATTTATCAATGGGTTTACCTACTGTAACCACAACAGTTGGCGAGCTTAACAGAATTGTTATAGATAGAGTGAATGGTTTTATGGCTAAACCGGGTGATGTTGAGGACTTAGAAGCTGTCCTTGAGGAGATTATATTGAACCCTGAGCATTCACAGGAGGTAGGACGAAGGGGACGGGTGGGAATCGTTAACGAATTTGGAATAGACGCCATCGAGAATACCATAGTTAAATCACTAATCTCAATCTTAAGAAAGAAATAAGAAGTTAAAGAAGATGCTTGATGAATCTTCGGTAGCCGGAGGATTGAAAAGGCTCAAGGCGAAACATTGGTTTCTAGCTCTGGCAGTGATAGTCCTCGCAGCAGATATCTCAATATTGATTGACCTCCCCTTTTTCAGGCAGGTTTTAGGCTTCCTCTGTTTCACCATTATTCCAGGGCTGCTGGTATTATACGTACTCAAATTAAGAGAGATGGGCTTCCTGAAAAAGCTCGTTTTATCTATTGGGCTAAGCCTTGTTTTTCTAATATTTTCCGCTCTCCTAATAAACACACTACTTCCTCTAATCGGATACACTAAACCTTTGTCTACTGCCCCTCTTCTTGTCACCTTTAACATACTCATCGCCATCCTCTTTTTCTTTGCCTATCGAAGGAATAGAAATGATTCCCTAAATATAGGCATTCCAAGGTTAATAATTGGTGGCAGAAAGCTACTTTTATCACCCTTGCTTTTCCCAATCTTGTTTCCTTTGCTTACGGTGATAGGCACACACCTAATGAACTTATACGGAAATAACACTATTTTGCTAATAAATTTATATCTCATCCCAATTTACGTTATTCTGCTGATATTTTTTAATAAAAGAGTGCCCAGAGCTACCTATCCTGTAGCCCTCGTGATGATAGGCATAGCACTTCTTCTGCAGAGAGGGTTAACATCAAACTACCTTATAGGGGGTGACATATATGCCGAATACGCAGTATTCCAAAGTGTCTCGACAAACATGTATTGGGATATATCAGCTAATCCAGAGATGTGCTATGCCTCCCTTGGTATCACAATTCTACCAACTGTTCTCAACTCGTTAATAAACATAAATCCTCTTTATATTTACAAGGTGGTATCCTTAGTCTTGATATCAATTTCGCCGCTTATTGCTTATTGTATTTATGAAAGACACCTAGGGGCTTTCTATGCTTTTTTAACTTCATTCTTTCTGATGGCGCAATTGCCTTTTATGTATTTGCTAACCGGTCAGATACGAGTGGGTATCGCACTGGTTTTCCTTCTATGCGCTATGCTAGTTCTTCTTGATGATAATTTACCGGGACTAAAAAGAAATGTGCTATTCTTGGCTTTTGCTGTCTCCCTGGTCTGCTCATATTATATAACGCCGGTTATATTGTTCGCTCTTCTAGCCATTGCCTGGCTTCTACAAAGAATACTCAAAGCACTATTTCAATACCCAGTGCAGGCATCACAGAGCCTTCGATTACCTACCGTTGTCCTTCTTGGCACACTTATTTTCTTGTGGTGGGCCCAAATAACTCCTGCCGGATTCGAAGGCTACGTGGACTTTATGGCTAAAACAGCTAGTAATCTGGGTAATCTCTTTGCTGAGGGATTCAGAGGTACAGGCGTAACGCGAATGTATGATTTCTCAGGGACATTACTGCCTAGTAAAATAACCGCTATTTTCAATGATATCAGTTTTGTTCTTATTGGCATCGGAATATTGTCTTCCTTCCTTATCAAAACTTTAAGGCAAAAATATAGTTCAATCTTACGCATAACAATGTTTTCAGCGCTGGTATTACTGGCGGCTATAATTATTCTGCCCTTTGTTTCCGTAGGCTACGGCCCAGACAGGTTTTACCTTCAGGTTATGGCGCTGGTAGCTCCTGGACTTATAATAGGCTGTGAGATATTCTCCAGAATCACTCGGAAGAGATTAAGCCTCGTAATAATAGGGCTTGTACTGATTCCGCTCTTCTTCTGTAATTCCCGTCTAGTTTATGATGTTTCCGGATATCCTTCGAGTGAGGTCTATAATACGGGTAGCCATGCTCGTATCGAGAGTTACGTATATGAAAGTGAAGTTACCGCCGCATCATGGCTAGCAAGATATAATATCGAAAACCTCCCGGTTTACATTGGCAATCAAGCACAACCCCTTTCCGGTGATGTCTTCGAGTTAACAAGCCATGGCGTGACCAGACAATTCCCGGTTCTTTCCTTCGAAAGGCTAAAATTCATTGAAGAGCGAGGATTTTCTGAACAAAATTTCGTATTCTTGAAGCATGCGAATGTTGTTGATAAGCAGGTGTTTGGACTCGAGGACCCGGATATCCCCCCAGGCGAGCCGATTCCCATAGAGAAATATTCATATCTTTACTCTAGCAGAGACAGGATATATACTACAGGTGATACTGAGATATACAAGTGACTCGATTCAGATTAATTGGATACCAATGAGTTAACAACTCCTTGAGAAGACCTAGTATTACAAAGGCAACCAGATATGAAACCAAAACTAGGGCGGGAGATTTAGGGAATGAAGGCATTTTTCTTGATTGTCTCACCCCTTGCTGGGGAAATCGCATATTCAGTGGCGAACCAATTATCTAAAGAATCAAAACGGTGCCAGATTATCGCTTTCATCATAAAACCGGATGACTTTCACGAAAAATTCCCGTCTACACTAGATAAATTAACTCAAGCCAGCAACATAACTGTAGCCAGCGAAAAGGATTACCCCAAGTGTGGAAAAGTCAAGATACTCCGCACCATTAAACCCGACATATATATTACCACTAGTGATGTTGCCCCATTAGAGCTTTCTTTTGTGATAGCAGCCAGGCATCTCAATGTGCCAACCCTTCGGATTCAGCTTGGAATCACCGGTGAATTCCCTTTCACCTGGAGAAAATTGAAGGTGGTTGCCAGCCTTTTTACTCGGTTTAGGCATATTCTACATGAATATAGCCCTATATGGGAAACACTGGGGGAGACTGGGCAAAATGCCTTACATAGAAGTTACTTTATTCTCAAAGATCTATGGATGAACTTTCGCTTCAACTACAGTAACCAGTGCGATAAAGTGGCCGTCTCTGGAGACTTTACTAGAGAGCTATTTATTAAGCAGGGTACGCCGCCGGATGAAATCGTCGTCACCGGTCTGCCGAGGCTGGACTCACTCGTCTCAGAAAGTTCAACGAAGGATGAGTTCACGCTGCAGCTAGAGTTATTAAAGAGAGACAAAAAGATTGTGCTGTTTTTAACAAATGTCGCTGCCAAACATAATATGGCATCTTATAAAGCTGAACTGGATACAACCTACCAAGTCATAAATGCATGTAAACAATGCCCAGAAGTTCTACTAATAATAAAACCACACCCAGGAGAAGCCCCTGAATTCTACAGTTCCATAGTGAGCAATCTCAAATCCGATGCCCTGATATATAAGGGAGTCAACCTGCATGACTTAATTAGAACCAGCGATGTAGTGATTACAGGTATGTCTGGGACAGGTTTGGAAACGCTTGCCTTGCGTAGACCATTGATAAACATACATCTACATAACAGGGGAGGCTCTTTCCCTTGTAAATGGGAACTTATTCCCTATATCAGCAGCGGAGTGGCTTTTGGGGTTCATCACCTGGAAGAACTTCCGGATGTTATTAAGACGGCGCTTTATAATAATGAGGAAAAAGAAAAGCTAATGGCTAGAAGCAGTGACTTCGTCTATCGGCATCTCTATAAGTTGGATGGGAAAGCATCGGAAAGGGTCGTTGATTTGATTCTGGAAATGGCTAATGGCAGAAGTGAAGGCACAGCCCACCATGTGTAAAGACAGAATCAAATGGGTGCCACAGTATTAGCCATTAGCGACAAGCCGAAGTGAACTTAAGGAGGAGGTAGCTTGATGACGCTTGAAGACAGTGTTACATAGTAGCGGACGGTATAGAATACTTGACAACGACGAATACCAAACCAGAGAGGCATTGTGCGAAACGAAGAACACACCCTATGTAATTTGACTAAATGAAAGAGAGTATTTATTAATGAAAGCATTTTTCTTGATTGACACGCCCCTTGCCGGGGAAATCGCATATTCAGTGGCGGCCCAATTATCTCAAGAATCAAAGCGGTGTCAGATTATTGCTTTCATCATGAAACCGGATGACTTTCACGAAAAATTCCAGCCTACACTAGATAAATTAACTCAAGCCAGCAACATAACTGTAGCCAGCGAAAAGGACTACCCCAAATGTGGAAGAGTCAAGATACTCCGTACCATTAAGCCCGACATATATATTACCATCGACGATACTGACCCATTAGAGGCTGATTTTTTAATAGCAGCCAAGCATCTCAATTTGCCAACCCTTCGGATTCAGCCTGGAATCACCGGTGAATTCCCTTTTACCTGGAGAAACTTGAAGGTGGTTGCCAACCTTTTTACTCGATTTAACCGTATTCTCGATGAATATAGCCGTATATGGGAAACACTGGGTGAAACCGGGCAGAACTTCTGGCAAAGGGGCTACTTCATCTTTAGACATTTGGTGATGAGATTTCGCCGTAAGTATAGCAGCCAGTGCGATAAAGTAGCCGTCTCCGGAGACTTTACTAGAGAGCTATTTATTAAGCAGGGTACGCCGCCGGATAAAATCGCTGTCACCGGTCTGCCCAGGCTGGATTCACTCGTCTCAGAAAGCTCAACGAAGGATGAGTTCACGCTGCAGCTAGAGTTATTAAAGAGAGACAAAAAGATTGTGCTGTATTTAAGAAGTCTCGCTGCCGAACATAAAATGATATCTTATAAAAGTCAATTGGAAACAACCTACGAGGTCATAAATGCATGTAAACAATTCTCAGAAGTTCTACTAGTAATAAAACCTCATCCAGGAGAAGCCCCTGAATTCTACAGTTCGATAGTGGAGAGTCTCAAATCCGATGCCCTGGTATATAAGGGAGTCAACCTGCACGACTTAATCAGAACCAGTGATGCAGTGATTACGGGTATCTCTGGGACAGGGTTGGAGACGCTTGCTCTGCATAGACCGCTGATAAGCATAAGTCTGCATACCAGAGGGGGCTACTTCCCCTATAAAAGTGAATATATTCCCTATATCAGCAACGGAGTAGCTTTTGGAGTTCATCACCTGGAAGAGCTCCCCAGCATTATTAAGACGGCGCTGTATAATAATGAGGAAAGAGAAAAGCTAATGGCTAGAAGCAGCGACTTTGTCTATCAACATCTCTATAAGTTGGATGGGAAGGCATCGGAAAGAGTCGCTGATTTGATTCTGGAAATGGCTAATGGCAGGAGCGAAGGCACAGCCCGCCATGTATAAAGACGGAATCAAATGGGCGCCACAGTATTAGCCATTAGCGACAAGCCGAAGTGAACTTAAGGAGGAGGTAGCTTGATGACGCTTGAAGACAGTGTGATACTAGTAACTGGCGGCACTGGTTCTTTTGGACAGAAGTTCACCGAGATAGCTTTACGGGAGCATAATCCCAAAACGATACGAATATTCTCTCGCGGAGAGCTACTCCAATGGGAAATGCAGCGGAAGTTTAATAACGATCCCAGGCTACGCTTTTTCATCGGCGATGTCAGGGACAGAGAGAGAGTATATCGAGCTATGGATGGCGCAGATATTGTGGTTCATGCCGCAGCTTTAAAGCAGATCCCTGCTTGTGAATACAATCCCATAGAGGCAGTTAAAACAAATATTAATGGGGCGATTAATGTGATTGATGCCGCAATTGATAGCGGCGTTGAGAAGGTGATGGCTATAAGCACCGATAAGGCAGTTTACCCGGTTAATCTTTATGGAGCAACCAAGCTAGTTGCGGAGAAGCTTTTTATTCAAGGGAACTCGTATGTCGGGCCTCGAAAGACCGGGTTTAGCTGCGTGCGATACGGCAATGTTATCGGTAGCAGAGGTAGTGTTGTGCCTCTCTTCCTTGAACAGAGGGGGGAAAATGAGATTACCATTACCGATGAGCGAATGACAAGGTTCTGGCTCACATTAGAGCAGGGAGTTTGCTTTGTTATCGACTGTATCGGCAGGATGCAAGGCGGTGAAGTATTCGTCCCTAAAGTCCCTAGTATGAAAGTCATCGAATTGGCTGATGTAATTGCCCCCAAAGCTTCAAGGAAAGTTACAGGAATACGCCCCGGCGAGAAGTTACATGAGGCTCTTCTGCAGGAAGAAGAGGCAAGGCATGCCAGGGAGTTTGATAATTACTTCGTTATCAAACCTGAGCACTTGTTCTGGGAAAAGGATAATCTTGAAGGTGGCAAAGTCCTCTCAGATGGCTTCAGATATACCAGCGATAACAATAACTGGTGGCTGACCAAAGAAGAACTAAAGAAGGTGTTGAAGGACTTGTGAAATCTTCCCCGAACGAGGGAGAGGAATAAGAAGCCGAGACTACAGGCAGTGCAATGACAGAAAAGCTATTAATCACCGGTGGTAGCGGGTTCTTAGGAAGCAATATTGCCAAAATGGCAGCAGAGGATTTCGAGGTTTTCGCCACCTATAACTCTAGTCTGAAACAGATGCCGGAATGTAGGTTTGTGCCTTTAGATATAAGAGACAAACAGCGAGTGCTCTCCACGTTTGAGGAAATAAAGCCTACCCTGGTAGTTCATACTGCCGCTTTAGCCGACGTAGATTACTGCGAAGGCCACGCCAAT